>Ga0272441_10015473_pt1 | contig 10678 bp, 10 predicted proteins | sample SSMProp6N_FD_193582 | JGI IMG/M metagenome (GOLD analysis project Ga0272441, IMG submission 193582) | Marine sediment archaeal communities from Little Sippewissett salt marsh, Falmouth, MA, United States - SSM-Prop-6N | ecosystem: Environmental > Aquatic > Marine > Wetlands > Sediment ...
CAAGGACATCTGCCCGCGCCGAGGTTCTTGATTATATCACTTTCTATAATACATACCGCCGTCATTCCACTCTGGGTTATTTAAGCCCGATGGAATTTGAACGTCGCAGCACATTAAAGGCTGCTTAATAAAAAGTGTCCGTTTTTACTTGACCACAACACCTGTTGATGGCTATACACTGCCGGACAAATTTCAACGAACCGGTTTCCATTAAAAGAGTAAGAGACCTTCGTCTCACGATTCGTAATGAATTATACGGCACATATGCCGATGGTGATGACAAGATTTTGAAAGAACACAAAAAGTCATGCAATTATGCAAAAACCTAACCGGACATCACTGATTATTCATATGAAAACGGTGGTTATTTTGCTGAAAAAATAAAAAAATGCATCTTACAGTCCCCCGGTCTGCTTCGGCAGGTCGGGGGATTTTTATTCGGCAGGGAGGAAATTATGAAATTCACAATGTGTTCAAGTGAAATTACAGAGCTGGCAGCGGCTATGATCAAGGTGCAGCAAGCCTTACCGGCCGCCCCCACCGATCGGGAAAACACGTTTACAAAAAGCAGATACGCAACCCTTAACTCGGTTTTCAGGGGCGGTCGCGATCGAAAAAGGAAATTTTACGTCAGGCAGGTTTTCGTTGGGATTGGAACCCTTTAAAATCCGAAGAGAGATTTTTGCTTAGTCGGCAGATTTTTTGTATCCATCATCACTTCATTTCGTAACTTTTCGACGGTTTCGATATTTCGTTCTTTCCACTCATTGAAGTCGCGTACAAATTTATCACTTTCCTCCGCCAATAAAGCCATAAACCCCGGCCTGGATTCATTCCATAACTTTTTGGATTCATCGTATGACAAGTCAACCGTTTTCAGGCGCCACGCGATTTCCCGGTCCCACCATTCTGAAGGGAGACAGGCGTCGGTTTTTGCCCCTTCAAAATAGAAATTGGACCATTCCATCTGTTGAACGGGAACCCCGGTTTCCGATGAAAGCCGGAACAAAGCCTGCTTGCCCTGAGGGGTATGTCTGTCGAGGGCTACCCAGAAGGGGAAGTCATTCTCAGGCCTTTCGGGCCGATCAGTTCCGGAAACTTCCGGTGTATTGCCTAATGCGGCCAGATAGGCCCCTGCCTGAACAAATGCTTTGTCCCAGGGCCAGCCGACATTTCTATACTTTTTTGCATTGTCAATAACTGCAAAATTCAATGCGGGTACGGGTTGCTTCACGATCCAATCCCAGAATGCATCGGGCCGCCGGATGCCGCTGGCGACAATCTTGATGTGTCTGTCGTCGTCACTTCCATTCAGAACGGATCTGTCATTCATGGATAATGCATAGGCAAGGGTCCCGAGTCCGGCAGCGTCCTTGAATTTCGTTGTCCGGGCCACTTTTACCAAAGCCTTTACTTTGCTTGCAAAACTCCGATTGAAATCCAGGCGTTCAGCCAGCGGCCAGCATTCTTCAAAGGCGATGACAACGGTCCTTGACTTGTACCAGCTGCGTTCCTTTGCGCCTGAATCGTCGATCAACGCACTGAGTTCAATAATCAGGTCCGAATATCCCCGCCTCACGGCTTTCTGAAGAAGCGACCTGTATCTCTGGTCTGAATGGTGTGGTGTCTGCTTCATTTGCTTTTAAGAAATATCTCCGGATTTTCTGCCTCTTTTTTTATATTACCTTGAGAGCCATCTGGAATTCCGGGCCGTTTCCCCCTTTTCTGCCCGGATCTTTTTTGCCACTCGTTTTCCGTCGGGTCAAGCTGTTTTGGCCTTGATTCCTTTTTCGTCACACGAAAAAATGAGTCATGAAAGTTAACAGCCGTTCCAGTCCCCCTCTGCTCATGCCGTTTATTCCAAATTTTTGAATAAGTATCCGCATCAAATCCTCAATCCCCCCGTTCTCCACAACGCAACCGCACTGTAAGTCCGGGCCCAGAAATTGGCTTTTTCCTCGGCCGGGTACAGGAAAAAGTCCTGGCTCCAGCCATGGGCCGGATCCTGATACAGGTCCCTGAGGATATTGGCGATATGGCGGGGGGGCCAGTGGGCCCGGATCAGGAAGTCATACACCAGGCCGATGAGGTTTCCGGGCTGGAGCGCGGCCGGGTTGGGGTGGTCCAGTATCCGGACGGCCCATTCCGGTACGCGGCTTTCGGCTCGGGCGGTCTGTACGGCCACCCCTCGCGGGATGTCCTCCCGGTCTTCGAATTCCCGGTGAAACCGGTACAGATCGGAGGCCAGGTATTCATGCACCAGGTCGATCAGCGAACCGTTGCTGCAGGGGATATGGCCGCTGAATCGGCGGGCGTGGTCGGCCGCTTTTTCCAGGCTCCACATGCAGTCGAGGATGTGGTCGATATCGGGCACCTCATCGGCTGTTTTTCCGTCAAAGACCGTACCGATCACATCCACCAGCGGACCGTGCTCGAGGATGTCGTATTTTTCGCTGTTTTTCTTGTGCAGGCTGAACGGACTTCGGATCGAACGCATAAACGGCGAACCCTCGTTCCAGGTATTGTCCAGGTTGATGCAGCGATCCAGCGCATCGGAGATCACGACCGGAAGCCTGCCCACGGCCTCGTTGGTTTTAAAGGCCTCCATGGCTTTCAGGGACACGTATTCGGTCAGTTTGCCCAGGGCGCTGAACACCCGGGCCGCTTCACGGGTGATCCCGTTTTTTCGTCGAATATCGTTTGGGTCCCGGTAGTCGCAGGCTCGTTTCAGGTCTTCCTCCAGCCATCCGATGCGGACCAGCTCGGCGGCAGCGCGATGGCCCATGAGGGTCTGGAACAGGATGTGCCCGCCGGACGGGGTGTAGTCCAGGAGATAGGGAATTCCGCGGCTGCGGAAAAAATCTTCCATAAACCGCGACACCGGCAATATTTCGTAAAACAGGTCCCTCTGACTTTGCCGATCGGTGTACAGCCGGTGGTTTTCGTCGGCGAGAAACAGCTCGAAATCCAGTGGCATCAAAACCGACTGCGCGCGGGTGCCGATGATCGGGAGATGGATCTGAAGCCCCCGCTCCGCGGTCATTTCTTTCAGCCGGCTCACCGGTACCGCCAGTGCCGGAAATGCCGGATCCGCCCCCTCGGAAAGCAGCTCCCGGCCGGATGCGATAAAATAATCGCTGTAACGGAAACAGTGGAAAAGTTTAGAAAAAACGGAATGGTAATAGTCGGTCGGATTCATGACAACACCTCCCATGTCAATGCCTTCGTGTTGAAGGGTCAAAGATGATGCGATTTTTTTCAAACCGGCGCGAAAACGGTGGGACTTTTTTTGCGCTAAAAGAAATAACGGTTCATTTTTTCGTTGAGACTTCGTCGGAAATTGTCTTTGATTAATTTGGATTTGGAATGGATGACGATACGGGTATATTTAATGTTTTTGTCAATTAGATCCGGATAGTTGCGTAAATTTGTCTTCAGCTTCAATCCATTGGATCTGACTTTTTTGAACATGTCGATTTCTTTGCCGATCACTTTATTGTGCCGGTGGCGGATGCAGTCCAGAAAGGCTTTGCGGCTGGGGAGGCACGGCGCGTAGCTGACGACATTGCCCATGTGTTCGATGCTGTGGCCGTCGCTTCCGCCGGTAACGGCCTTGTTGAGGTTAAACCCCAGCAGCGCGCTTTTCAGGTTCCATTTGTGAAGATTTTCCGAGTTGATCGCTTCCACGCCGTCAGCCGCCTCCATCAGCCTGGCCTGCTGATCGGCGGAGAAATGAAGGTTACAGATTCCCGTATAGGCCGCGCAATACGGATGGGGGAAAATAATCACGCACGGATATTTTCTGGCGCGTTGAATAATGTCGAGCAGGGGGATCGAAATCGAACTCATCACGTCATGGCCCATAAAGGGGCGGACGTTTTTATGATAAAAGGTTTTTAAAACGTCGATATCCTCAAAATAAAGGAGCAGATGGGTCCCCTCACGTGAGGAAACTTCAATTCCCGGAATACTGAAAACCGATGAGTACCGATCGAGTTCCAGGGCCCCTTCGATTTCATTGTGATCGGTAATGGCGATGCCGATACCCAGGTCGTATGCCCGTTGCGCAATGTCCGGGATGGAATTGGTTCCGTCTGAATAGTGAGAATGAAAATGCAGATCGACAACGGTATAATTATTCTTCAGCCGGGAGAGATCCGGTTTCTCGAATAAAATTCTGTTGGTGGTGTGATTCATATGAAAGTCGAGTTGGATGATCTCCTTTAAAAACAACGCATTGATGCGGTCAAAAAAATTGACTATATCATATGATGCCGGTCAGTGCAAATCATGGATTGCGGTTTGTCGTTAAGGCTTTTTGCCCCCTTTAATAGCTGACCACCTGGTTTCTTCCTGCTTTTTTGGCACGATACAGCGCTTTGTCGGCGCATTCGATCAGTTCTTTGGAGCACGTGACTTCCGGGTGCGGATATGTGACGACCCCGACACTGATCGTGACCTGCAATATCAGATTTTCCGATTCAAATTTATGACTTTCGACCGTGCTCCGAAGCCTTTCGGCAATGGTGAATGCGTCTTTGGAAACCGTGTGATACAACAGCAGGGCAAATTCCTCCCCTCCGTAGCGTGCGGCCAGATCACTGTCACGTTTGTTTTTTTCGATGAGATTGCCCAGGGTTCTCAATACCACGTCTCCGGTTTGGTGTCCGTAGGTGTCGTTGAATTTTTTAAAATGATCGATATCGAACATCACGCAGGACAGGGATTCGTGGTACCTCATGGCGCGTTTGAAATCCTTGGATACGGCATCCTGAAAGTATCGATGATTGAAAAGTCCGGTGAGGCCGTCCCGGTTGGCCATTTCCAGCAACTGGCGGTTTTTTTCCTGGAGACTTTCGTACAGTTCCTTGATTCTCAGATGCGTTTTGACCCGTGCCGTCAGTTCGCCTTCATCAAAGGGTTTGGTAACGTAATCCGACGCGCCCAGTTCCAGCCCTTTGACCTTGTCGGAAGATTCGGCTTTGGAGGTAAGCATGATGATGGGAATGTCCTCGGTGGACACATCTGCTTTGATGCGTTTGCATACTTCATAGCCGTCGATTCCGGGCATGACCAGATCCAGCAGAATGAGATCCGGGAAGATATTCTGGGCCATTTCCAGACCGGCTTCGCCGTTTGCCGCCAGTACGACGTTATGGCCTTTTTTGGTTAAAATGTTTTTTGCCACGTGGGCGATCAGTTTGCTGTCGTCAATTACCAGTATGGTTGCCATTATTCACTCAGGGCCTTTTCAGTTGGTGACGGTCCCGGCGGGACGGGCACCAGGTCATGGGGTGGATAGTTTTTCATGTTCAAGTATTAAATCCGGTATATTCTCAGGGGTTGCCGTATCGATCACTCCTCCCCTCTTAATCGCTTCTTTGGGCATACCGAATACCACACAGCTGTTTTGCGCCTGCGCAATGGTATAGGCCCCGGCCCGACGCATGGCCAGAAGTCCGTCGGCCCCGTCCTGCCCCATGCCGGTTAGAATGATGCCGATGGAATTTTTCCCCGCGTTTTTTGCCATGGAATGAAACAGGACGTCGATGGACGGACGCTGGTGACACCGGGGGGGGGATGAATCCAGACGAACCAGAAGCCCTCTGGAGTCCCGAACCACTTTCATGTGTTTTCCGCCGGGCGCGATGAGAATTTTTCCCCGGCACACGCGATCCATGTCCTGTGCTTCCCGTATATCAAAGGGGAATAAGGCGTTGAGCCGTTCGGCAAATGATTTGGTATATTTTTCCGCCATATGCTGAACGATCAGTATGCCCCTGGCCTGAAAGGATATATTGGCCAGAAGTTTTTCGATGGCCAGGGTGCCCCCTGTGGACGCGCCGACGGCAATGGTTTTGACGACGGATTCGTGAACATCCTTCGACTTGTGCACACAGGATTTAAACTGAATATTCAGGGGGTTTACGGTGGCCTGAGCAGCGGATCTGATTTTGTCGATAATTTCGGTTTTCAGTTCGGGAAGGGTTGCTTTCAGGTTTCGAAAGGGCTTGGCAACAAAGTCAACGGCTCCTGCATCCAGCGCTTCCAGCGTTTGCAGGCTGCTTTTTTTTGTGTAGGAACTGATCATGACCACCGGTATGGGCCGGTAGCTCATGATGGACTTTAAAAACGTGATGCCGTTCATGCGGGGCATTTCGATATCCAGGGTGATGACATCCGGTTTCCGGTGGATGATTATCTCTCTGGCTTCAAACGGATCGTCGGCCGTTCCCATTACCTCGATATCGGGTTCCTGCGAAAGAATTCGCGACAAAATGGATTGAACCAGCCGGGAATCATCAACAATGAGGACGCGTATAGGTTTCATGGGTTAAAACATGACAAATGATGGTTTATTCCGGGTTGAACTGAAAATTTTTGCCTTGTAGTTCTGTTCGTCTCTTATGAGAGATTTTTGACTGTGGACATCAAAGCGTTTCAAAAGGACCTTTGCCGTATCCGGAAAAAAAAGAATTTTTCGGCCGTTATTGCCTCCCAGATCCCTTGAAACCGTGGGGATTTGTTCAAGCTCCAGATATTTTTTTGCAAACCGAATGTTTGATTCCGTTACCGCACCGTCGCTGTTTCTGAAATTCAGGACGTTTCCTCCTCCAAACACCTTGGCTTCCAGATGCTTACGCCGGGCCCCGTGTTTTATGAGTTCGCCGATTAACAATTCCATGGCGTACATGCCGTATCGTCCGACATCCGATGTGAGAATTTCGTCCGGGTGAAGCATGCCGGGAAGCAGAAAATGGTTCATTCCTCCGATTTTCTTTTTCGTGTCATAAATACATGTCGCGATGCATGATCCGAGAATCGTATATAAAACGTCTCCCCGGCTCGATGCATGATATTCTCCGGCGCGAAGCATTATGACGTTACGGTCCAGGTTTTTGCTGTAAAACTGGTTCACGTTAAGTCCTTAATCGTACGGTCCTGGTTATCAGGTAGCATCCGCCATTTCCAGTTCTTCGGCACTCAGGAGGCGGTCAATATCCAGGAGAATGATCATGGTGTCGTTTTTTTTCCCGACACCTTTGAGATATTCCCGTTGAAGGGTCGTGGGAAGATTTCCGGTAGTTTGAAATTCCTCTGGCGCTATTTCAACAACGTCGGATATTTCATCGACAATGACCCCCATCACTCTTCCCGCAAGCTCCATGACAATAATGACATGGTAAGGGCTGTAATCATTTCGGGCGAAATTGAATTTTTCCCCCAGATCAAACACGGGCAGTATAATGCCCCTGAGATTGATCACCCCTTTCACAAACCCCTTGACATGGGGGAGCGGGGTGATCTTTCGATAACTCAGCACCTCTCTGATTTTGGAAATTTCTATTCCGAAAATCTGATCGTTGATTGAAAAAACAACATATTGGCTTTCCACCATCAGTATTCCTCGAATTCTTCTTCAAAGTCCTCTTCCAGTAAATCCTGGTTCGAATGATCGATGTGGGATTTATGGACAATATTTGTCTGCAGGGAGCCGCTTGCACGTTTTTTCGACCGGCGATCGTTTTCGGAAAATTCGAAGGCGTTGGGAGCAGATGGCTCCAGAGCTTCCGATGATTCCGGCAAATGCGTCTGGTCATCGTCGCCGAGAATAAAAATTTCGGTAATATTTTTGAGTTGTTCGGATTTTTCTCTAAGTTTTTGTGTTTCCTGCGCAATTTCATCCACAAAGAACGCATTCTGTTCGTTGACTTCAACCAGCTCCTTGGCTGTTCCCTCGCTGATCTGTTCAATGCCGGTGGCGCTTTCCTCGGTTCCCAGGGTAACATCGTTCAGGGCGACGGACACTTCTTCAGACGTTTTCATGATCTTGGCGAAACTGGCTTTCAGTTCCTCTACCCACTCGCCGGATTTTGTAACTTTATCCAGAATTTCCCGCACCAGCTTCTGAATATCTTTTGAAGCGGCCGTGCTTCGCTTGGCCAGGTTTCGGACTTCATTGGCCACGACCGCGAACCCACGCCCCTGTTCCCCGGCGCGGGCGGCTTCAACCGCCGCATTGATGGAAAGCAGATTGGTCTGAAAGGTAATTTCGTTGATTAATTCCATCATTTCAACGATTTTCTGGCTGGCTTCAGACATTTCCAGCATGGCCTGGGCGGTTTTTTCTACCTGTGCTCCTCCGTCTTCAGCCATGTTCAGCGCCTCTTTGGACAGCGAATCGGCATGGCGGGTGTTGCTGAGATTTTCGGAAGTGTTGGATACCAGCTGTTCCAGAGTGGAACTGATTTCCTCCATGGCCGCTGCCTGCTGTTGCGTTCGCTGCGACAGGCTTTGATTGCCCTGGGAGATTTGAATGATTCCCTTGATCACGGGGATAATCTGAGATTTGACCTGGACGATCAGAGAAACGATTCCATCCAGAGTTTTATTGATGCGCGTGGTCAGGACGTCCATGGAGTCATTGGTTCCGGATGTGCTTGCCCGCATGGTGAAATCGCCCTGCCCCACCTTTGCCAGAACTTCCGAGAGTTCCCGGACTTTTTCCTCCATGGTTTGTTTGGCTTTTTCCTCTTTGAGGTACGCTTCCTGGATTCGTTGTTCCGCCTCCACTTCGGCGGTCAGATTACGAAAAATTGCAAATGCGCCGAGGATTTTACCGGAAGCGTCTTTTAGCAGGGACGCGCTGCACATAACGGGAATTTCACGATCGTTGATGTCTTTAATTGTGATGCGATGTCCCAGTACGGCGGTTTCGGTTTTCAGACTTTTTTGGATGCAGCAGACGTCCAGGGTCGTCTGAAATACGTCAAGGCTGGATTTTCCCAGGGCCTGCTCGGAAGAAATGCCGATCATCTTTTCGGCGGCATCATTAAAATACGTGATGTGCATTTCCGGATCCGTCATGAAAAAGGGATCGGAGATCCCCAGTTTCAGACTGTTGGCGTATTCCATCCGGTCCTTGATGTTTTTTGCCATCTGATTGAAATTGCGGGCCAGTCTTCCCAACGAATCCTTGTAATCGGCATCGGCCACGACGCTGAGGTCCCCCTCGGCGATTTTACCCGCCTGCAGTTCCAGTTGGCGCAATCTGTCGGTGACGAGTTTATTAAAGAGGAAATTGATCAGCAGCAACAGTCCGATCAGGGCGCCGGCAAAATACATGATCAGCTTGTTGCGCGTTTGGTTTATAGCAGCATAAACATGGGTGACGGGCTGTTTGATGACCATCGTTCCCAGTATCTTGCGGTTCGCGCCATGGCAGTGAAAACACCCGGTTTCATTCAGGATGGGTTTGAGCGTGGTCAGGTAGGGAATGGTGCCGTCCAGTTCCTGGTACGAATCGGCAGGGGAGGCGCCGGTTTGCAGTGTTTCGTTTGCGGCCTGTTTCAAATCGTCGGTATTGAGGAACATATCGATGTTCTGATGGATCCGCTCGTCTTCGGACGCATAGGAGATGTGTTTGCGGAAATCGGTAATATAAAAATGCACGCCGCCCATGTTTTTCTTGATGTCTTTGAGTTGCTTTCGGACTATATCGCTCTGGCCGACAATCATGGACGATTTAACCGTGCTGTATGTGTTTTCGATCAAATTTTCCGAAAATTCAGACAGTTGATTCATAGCGGTCTCTTCGTACAGAGACAGACTCCGGGTCAGGGTCAGGCCCAGAAAAAACACCACGACGACGATGGTGGTAACAAGTATCTTGGTTCGCAGTTTGGTACTTCTCAGCAGCTTCTGTACTAGTGTTATCATCCGTGCATCCTCCAGTTTAATGACACCCTGCGTGTATGACCGGCGTATATCTGAAAGATGTCACCCTGTCGTCGGTATGGCATTTCTGACAGACCTCCAGGGTAACTTCCTTGAGAATGTTGTCGGGGTCCTGAGTTTCTATATGAAGTTTGCCGGGACCGTGGCACGCTTCACATCCGGCATTTTTGAGTTCCGGTGTCAGTTGCTCGCTGACAAAACCGGACGGTTCGCCGTAGCCCGTAGTATGGCAGCTGTAACAATCTTTTATTTCTTCGGGAGTCAGTCCTTTGGCCATTTTTTGAACGCTTTCAAAGGAATGGCTTTTGCGGGCATAGGTTTGGAAGCTTTCATACTGCTCCTCATGGCAGGGCTGACAGGACGCTGAACCCACGTAATCGTTTTCGGCAGGTGTCTGCGCGTGTGCGGTGAGACAAAAGGCAAAAAGGCAAAGGCCTGCCATTGCAGATACATAAAACGGCGGGATTCCAATTTTCTCCTTTTTCGGTACATCCCTCTGGGCTTTAAGTTCCGTTGCGGGAAACTTTCGATGAATTGAAGATACAGAGCTTAGCCGTTTTTTGAACATCATGTTTCACTCCCAGCGTAAGACGGTTTAAAAAAAAGCTCTTCAAGGCCGAGGAGATCGATTACCAGGGCAATAGCTCCATCTCCCATTATGGCGGCTCCCGAAATGCCCTTGACGCTTCGGTAATTTGTTTCGAGGCTTTTAACCACTACCTGATGCGGATCCAGAACATCATCAACGACGAGACCGAACTGTTGTCGACCCGTATTGATGAATACCAGGACATTGTCGGCTGAAGGGGGGGGGGCATTGGTAATGATTCCGTACAATCGACTTAAATAGATCAGCGGTACGTATTCGTTTCGAAATTTATACAGTTGCTGGTCCGTTCCAAAATTTTTGATTCGTTTCGGATTGAATCGTTCGGAGCCG
>Ga0272441_10015475_pt1 | contig 10678 bp, 7 predicted proteins | sample SSMProp6N_FD_193582 | JGI IMG/M metagenome (GOLD analysis project Ga0272441, IMG submission 193582) | Marine sediment archaeal communities from Little Sippewissett salt marsh, Falmouth, MA, United States - SSM-Prop-6N | ecosystem: Environmental > Aquatic > Marine > Wetlands > Sediment ...
GTATGCGGGGCGAACGTGGGAGAATTGCGACGGCCACGAGAACTTCCCCGACGGCGAGATCTTCACCGGCCCGATCGAGGACTCGGTTGAGGGCCACATTCGATTTTCCTATCCTGCCTGCTATCGAGGTCGCCAAGTTGAGGACGTGCGACTGTGGTTCGAGAAGGGCAAGGTCGTGAAGGCGACGGCGGGCAAGAACGAGGCCTTCTTGCTGGAAATGCTGGCAGTCGATGATGGCGCCAAATTCGTGGGTGAGTTTGCCTTTGGCACAAACGACGGCATTCAATCCTTTACTGGCGATACGCTGTTTGACGAGAAGATCGGCGGGACGGTCCATCTTGCGCTCGGAAAGGGATTCCTGGAAACGGGAAGCAAGAACGATTCTGCCATCCATTGGGACATGGTCTGCGATCTCAGGCGCGGAGGTGTCGTCCGAGTGAACGGGGAGATCTTCTCGGAGAATGGCCAGTTTCAGATCTAGGCCGTATTGACATGTGCGCTTGCTTGGGAGCATCACGTACATCGATAGTCTGTCGTATACTGTTGCCGCCATCTTGAGGCCGATGGACAAGTGGCTCACCGTGTCGGGGTAGCGGCTGTATGCCGGAAAGGGGTACGTCCATGCTGCACCGAATGATCTGGGGTCTTTTGTGCATTGTCATTCTCTCGCTTGTCCCTGCATGCACTCATTTAGGGGACGCCGACACGAACACACTACTGGCGGACTACTACGGCGCATCCAATCAGGAGGAGCTTGCGGATGCCATTGCCCGGCTGGTCGAATCCAACATCGAGGTTCAGGATCTTGCCGACTTGTTGCGAGCAGGCAGAAAGTACTCCGCGGCTGCGCCAACGGGCTGGACGATCTACTATCTTGACGGTCCCGATGGGCGCACACGTCCTTTCCATGTGTACGTGCCAACGCATTACGATCCAACGGTGTCGTGCGCCGTGTTGTTCGATTTGCATGGCTCGGTCTCTTCGCTACCTCAGTCAGCCGCGTACTTGATCGACCGACGGCGTCTCTGGGAGCCCGAAGCGGAGGAATTGGGTTGGATCCTGATCGTGCCTCACGGCGATCGCTATGCCTCCTGGTTCTCGGCGAACGGACGCGCCAATATTCTTGGAGAACTAGGCTTCGTGAAGCATGTTTACAACGTCGACGAAAATAGGGTGTTTGTGTCTGGATTCTCGGACGGCGGCTCGGGCGCGTTTTGGCAGGGGTTCCACGATCCCACTCTGTGGGCGGGCATGATCTCGTTTCACGGTCACCCGCTCATTGGCGGTTATGGCCCCTACCAATCCTACCCCCGCAACCTCCTCAATCGCCCCATCCGAGCGACCACCGGACAGCAAGACCCGTTGTATCCTCCCGGCGGCATGTCACCGTTTATCGAGCTCTTCACTGAGCTTGGTGTCGATCTGGACTGGATCGTCTATCCGGGGGGGCACGATGCTCAGTTTCTCAGCACCGAAGCGGATCTGACGATTGACTTCATCACAAACACAGCAAGGAATCCCTTCTCCTCGGATGTTGTTTGGGAGACGTCTGACACCGACGTGGGAAGGTGCGACTGGGTTCGTATTGACGAGATTGCTGACGTTGGAAACAACGCTGAGTTTCCTGACATCAATCTTGAAGACGTGCCTGAGCGAATCGTCTTTGGGGCTTCTCTTGCCTACCAGAGTGAAGGGCTGTTCATCGTGGCCGGGCTGGAGATTGGATCCGCTGCCCTGCAAATGGGGATCAAGAACGGCGATCAAATCCTTCGCATTGATGGCGTATCTGTCTTGACGCAGGCCGACCTAGGTGCTGCGATGGCTGGGAAGTCGGCGGGAGATCCTGTGGAGGTAGAGCTGGTTCGAGACGGCGAAACGATGACCTTGAAAGGGTTCATCCCTGCTTCCGAGCCTGTCTATCGCCGCGACCGGATGACGGCCTCCATTCGCGCAGTGGCTGATGGGAACCAAATTGACGTGACGGTGAGTCACGTCGGTTGCTACACGCTGCTCATCAGTAGTCAGCAATTCGATCTGTCGCAGCCGTTCCGCGTGACGACGAATGGGCAGACGGCTTTCTCGGGCATCGTTGTCCCCGACGCTCGCTTCATGCTGGAATGTTCGGCTGACGAATTCGATCGAAAGGCAGTCTATGAAGCGAAAATTGAGATTGTTGTTCCTGCTGAATCCTAGATGAATCTGTCTTGGGCACTGCAATGGCGGTGCCCGGGATACGGTCGGCTCCCGGAGTCTCGACAACCGGTACCCAGGGCTTCTGAGCACGCGCCAGAGTGCCTTTCCATTCGTCCCGTCGTGAATCACTACACCACGAGGGCAGGCAAACTCACGAGGGATTCTTGAAGTTCTTCCAGTTGTCCACGAGACTTGGTGTGTTCTGCTGGAGCTTCAAGGAGGGCAGAGTGTCGAATCCATCGCTTGATGTTCGCGGGGTCTTCCCGCCAATCCCAACCCCGTTTGCTGCGGACGGTGCCATCGATCTAGCCGCCATTCGCGGCAATCTTGAGTTCCTTAGCGCGTTTAAGCTACGTGGCGTTGTCGCGCTTGGGTCGAATGGCGAGGCCGTTCATCTGTGCATCGAGGAACGAGTACGGTTGCTTGAGGCTGTGCGAGATTGCATTGCTGGAGATCGCCTTCTGATCGCAGGCACGGGGTGTCAATCTACGCATCAGACCATTGAATTTTCGCAACGTGCGGCAGCTGCGGGAGCGGATGCTGCGCTCGTGCTGCCGCCGCACTATTACCGAAGTCGCATGACGATTGAAGCGCTCACGAGACACTTCCACTCGGTGGCCGACGTATGTGGCATTCCCGTCATCGTCTACAACATGCCCGCCTGCACGGGATTGGACCTGAATGTGGAGACGATCAGCGCGATTGCCGCACATCCAAACATCATTGGGCTGAAGGATTCGGGTGGCGATGTTGCGAAACTTGGCGCGCTGCATAGGCAACTGGGAGCCGAGTTTCAAATTCTGGCTGGTTCTGCCAGTTTTCTGTTGCCCGCGCTCTCTGTCGGAGCGGTTGGTGGTGTGTTGGCGTTGGCCAACATCGCGCCTGGCCAGTGCCTGTCGATTCGTGATTACGTTCTGGCGGGGGATTGGGATAAGGCACGCGAGATTCAAGTCCGGTTGATCGCAGCGAACACGGCGGTCACGAAACGATGGGGGGTGGCGGGCCTCAAGGCAGCGATGAAGCTGCTCGGGCTCGATGGCGGCCTCGTTAGAGCCCCACTGCTCGATCTGGGAAAGGCCGACATCGAGCACTTGAAGGCGATTTTGATCGACTGTGACGTGCTCGAACCCGAACAGTGAAGGAGTTGTGCCGATGAAAGACCGCTCTTTGTTAATGATTCCCGGACCGATTGAATTTGAGCCTGAAGTACTCGGGGCGCTTGGAGCACCGACGACGAGCCACGTTGCACCGGACTTCATCGAGGCGTTTGGCAGAGCGCTGGAGAACATGCGGAAGGTGTGGCTTGCTCCTGATGGGCAACCCATCGTTGTTGCTGGATCGGGTACGCTGGCGATGGAACTGGCTGGCGCCAACTTGGTTCAGCCTGGTGATCGGGCGCTCGTTCTCTCCACCGGGGTGTTCGGCGACCGCTACGAGGACCTGCTCGCTCGGCACGGTGCCGATGTCACGGTGCTTCGAGCTCCCATCGGCAAAACCTTGGATCTGGACCTCGTTGAAGACGCCCTGACGGGCGGCGGGTACAAGTTGCTGACGGTTACACACGTTGATACATCGACGGCCGTGCGTATGCCCATCCGGGAAATTGGAGAGCTGTCCCGGCGGCAGCATGTATTGTCGATTGTTGATGGCGTCTGTTCGGTTGCGGGCGAGGAGATCCGGCAAGGGGATTGGGGGCTGGATGTTGTCCTGACGGCTTCTCAGAAAGCGGTTGGTGTGCCACCAGGACTGGCGTTGCTGGTCGCCAGCCCACGAGCGATGCAGGCCTTTGTCTCCCGATCAACGCCTGTACGCAGCTACTACGCTGATTGGGCCAAATGGCTTCCGATCATGAAGGCGTACGAGGCCAGGAAACCCAGCTACTTTGGAACACCCGCGGTTAACCTGGTGGCGGCGCTGGATGTCAGCCTTCGGCAGATTGTTGCCGAGGGAGTGGCCGCGCGATTTGCGCGTCACGAGTTGCTCGCGGGTGCTTTTCGCGCTGGAGTGAGTGCGCTTGGACTAGGATTCGTGGCCGTGGATTGCGAGCATCGTGCCAACACACTGACGGCTTGTCGTTATCCAGAAGGCGTGGCCGCATCGGACTTACTGCCGGCCATCAAGAAGGCCGGTGTGATCGTTGCCGGGGGCCTCCATCCCGAGATCAAGAACGAGTACTTCCGGGTAGGCCACATGGGAGCCGTTCGCATGAATGATATCTTGGCCACTCTGGGTGCGATTGAGACAGGTCTTCGAAGCGTGGGGTACAAGAACGATCCCGGCAGTGCCGTTGCCGCAGCGCTGGATTGGCAAGACAACAGCAAGAGCTAATCGGCCAGCAGCTGCGAGTCGGTGACCCTAGGCTCGTCAAGCGATTGCTTGCTCGAAGGCATAGGCATAGCGAATCAGGTTCGCGTCTTGCCATGCTGTCGAGAAGAACGACAGACCTACAGGCAACCCCTCGATCAATCCTGCCGGTACGGTAATGTGCGGATATCCGGCCACGGCGGCGGCCGAACTGCATCCGCCGAGCACGAAATCTCCCAGCACATGATCGATCAGCCAAGCAGGGGTCCCCGTCGGTGCAACGAGGACATCGAGGTTGTGTTTCTGCATGGTTGCATCAATGCCTTCAGTACGGGTCAGGCGTTGATTGGCAGCCAACGCTTTCTGATAGGCCTCGTCCGTCAATGGACCCTTGGCCTGGGCCATCTCCAACAGCTCTTGTCCGAAGTGAGGCATGACGACATCGGCGTGGGCTCGATTGAATTCGATAATGTCGGCCAACGATCTCATCGCAGCGCCTTGTCCTAGATTGGAGAGGTAGGCATTGAGATCGTGTTTGAACTCGTATAGAAGAACCTCAAGTTCCGTATCGCGCCATTGGCCAGCTGTTTCGATGTTCGCAGGATCAATGAGCTGTGCTCCGAGATCCGTCAGCAGCTTGAGGCGTTCCTCGATCAGGGCATCCACTTTGGGATGCTTGCCGAAACAATTCCTGACAACGCCGATTCGCGCGCCCCGTAGTCCGTTCGGATCCAGATGGGACCCGAAGTCTAAATCGAATCCGTCGGGGATGGCCCTCGTGGCGGGATCAGAGGGATCGGTCCCAGAGAGGGCGGACAGCAACAGCGCGGCATCTTCGACGCAGGCGGCCATTGGGCCGGCCGTATCTTGGGAGTGGGCAATCGGGATGATGCCGGTTCGACTGACCAGGCCTAACGTCGGCTTGATCGCAACCACGCCGCACGTTTGCGCGGGGCAGACGATGGATCCATCGGTCTCAGTTCCCACGGAGACCGGGCACAACCCGGCGGCCACGGCGGCAGCTGACCCCGAACTGGAGCCACAGGGAGATCGACGCCGGTCATGGGGATTGCGCGTCTGTCCCCCCAGGCTGCTCCAACCACTGATCGAACACCTCCCGCGGAAATTCGCCCACTCAGATAGATTTGCCTTGCCGAGAATGAGGACGCCTGCCTCACGCAGGTGCTGGACGAGGAAGGCGTCCTTCTCCGGAATGCTGCCCTTGAGTGCCAGGGAGCCGGCTGTCGTCGACATGCTATCTGCGGTATCGATGTTGGCCTTCACGACAAGGGGAATGCCGTGCAATGGGCCGCGAGCCCGACCTTGCGAGCGCTCGACGTCGAGCGCTTTGGCCAGCGAGCAAGCGTCGGAGTTGATTTCGAGAATGGCGCCAAGGCCTGTCTCCCCTTGATCAATCTGCTGAACTCGCTGGAGGCAGCCCTCGACGACCTGAAGACACGTTGTTTCTCCAGACCTCATCGCCTGCTGGAGTTGGCGAATTTCTCGATTCATCATAGTCCGCTCCTGACACGCGCAAGGTTTGCTGTCGCCCCATCATCGCGCTTTGCAGAGACGATATCCAAACGGAGTTTGTCGGGATTAGATGCTTGTCCGCCGTCTCCATGCGCGCTGAATAACCTTCCTGGTTTCGGTCGCCAGCATGGGGACCAGTGCAAATGGAAGAATCAGCAACCATACCCCTGCATGCAGGAGGTCGAGCTCGAACATCGAAGGCAGCGGGGGTACGTACAGCACAAGCAACAGCAGCAACGTCGAAGCCAGCACCGCGTACTGTATCCAGCGATTGGACTTCCAGCCCAGCTTCAGGATGGGCGTATCTTCGGACCTCACGCTGTAGGAGCGGAACAGCTCTGCCAGTACGAGTGTGGCAAACGCCATTGTGCCTGCGATGGCTGACCAGGCTCCTTGAAGCGCTAGCACGAAAATGCCGAGAACGCTGCCCGCTAGTGCCGTCGACTGGACGAGAAATCCCCGCAACATCCGGCGATCGACAATTGGCTCGCTGGTTGGCCGAGGTGGGCGTGACATGATGCCCTCCTCGCCTCTCTCCATCGCCAACGCAAGCGCCGGCGCTCCATCCGTCACCAGGTTGAGCCACAACAATTGAATCGCCGTCAGCGGCGGTGGCCATCCGAGCAGCGTTGCAGCAAACAGAATGGCGATTTCCGCGAAATTGCAGGTCAGCAGATAGAAGACGGCTTTGCGAATGTTGTCGTAGATGATGCGTCCTTGCTCGATGGCGGAGATGATGGACGCGTAGTTGTCGTCGACGAGGATCATGTCCGCGGAGTCCTTGGCGACATCCGTTCCTGTAATCCCCATGGCAATTCCGATGTCGGCTTTCTTCAGCGCGGGCGCGTCATTTACGCCGTCACCCGTCATTGCTACGATGTGCCCCTCGGACTTCAGAGCTTCGACGATGCGAACCTTGTGTTGCGGAGACACTCTGGCGAATACATCGATCGCATGGATTTGAGCTGCGAGATCCGAGTCGGTCATGTTCTCCAACGATACGCCGTCCACAACCTTTCCTTCGGGACGCAGGATTCCGATTTGCCGAGCGATGGCAGCTGCGGTGGCAGCGTGATCACCTGTGATCATGATCGTGCGGAGCCCTGCACTCTTGGCTGTGTTCACAGCCTTGGCTACTTCTGGGCGCGGCGGATCCTGCATTGCGACGAGACCAAGGAAGGTAAGCTCGGTCTCGATGTCATTGGCATCCGGCTCATCCGCGACTTGATCGAGTTGACGATAGGCCATCGCCAATACGCGCAATCCGCCCCGCCCCATGTCGTCGTTGACTGTCCGAATTCCAGCCAAAGTGTCTTGAGACAGGGGTTCAACGCCTGCAGGTGTCTCGATGGTCGAGCAGAGCGGAAGGAGGCCGTCGACAGCTCCTTTTACGAGGGCGATACACACTGAGCTTGGTGCGTTGAATTCAGGGAGTTGGCCGGCGCCGTGGATTGTTGTCATCCGCTTGCGCTTGGAGTCAAACGGTATCTCTGCCAACCGATCTGGCTTGTGCCGAGGATCGAGCCCGGCGCCTTGAGCAGCGATGAGCAGAGCGCCTTCGGTGGGATCACCGATGAATTCCGAATCGCTATCAGGCGCGAGTTCGCAGTCATTGCACGCTATTCCAACGGCCAGTGTCCTCCTCAACTGCGGATGGGTCAGTGTTTCAGTAGGTCGACCGCCGGATTGAATCGCCGCCGTCAGGTCGGGCTTCTCGTGAGGTATGTGGCAGAGCCCGGCTGCCGTCCACAGCTGAGTTACCGTCATGCGATTCTGAGTTAGCGTGCCGGTCTTATCCGTGCAGATGACGGTGGCCGAACCGAGCGTTTCGACCGAGGGAAGCTGGCGGACCAACGTGTTCCTGCGCAGCATCTTCTGCGTTCCCAGCGCGAGCGTCATCGTAACGACGGCCGGCAATCCTTCGGGGACGGCTGCCACGGCCAGACTTACGGCAACGATGAACAGCCCGACTACGATGTCACGCTGCGACGCCCAAAACGACGCTAGCCCCTGCGAGAAGAGCGTCCCGACATCTGCCGTGCGTAGCAGTCCGACGGCGAACAGCAATCCGCAGATCACCAAGACAGCGATGCCCATAACGCGGCCGAATGCTGCTAGCTTACGCTGCAATGGCGGAGGCTCTTCGTCAGCCTGGAGGAGAGTGGCGATCTGCCCGACCTGCGTGTTATGGCCTGTTCCAGTGACGATGCCCACGCCTCGTCCGTAGAGCACTCTTGTGCTAGCAAACGCGCAGTTGAGTTGATCAGAGAGGCTCGCGTCTGGCTTGAGAATGAGCTCAGCATCCTTGATTACGGGGGCCGATTCTCCGGTCAGCGAAGCTTCTTCGATTTGCAGGCGGGACGACTCAACCAATCGCAGGTCTGCGGGAACGACGCTGCCTGCTTCAAGCAGAACTAGGTCCCCAGGGACGAGATGTCGAGCCGGGATGAGGCGTGTCATTCCGGCTCGGATTACTCGTGCATCCGGGGCCGCTAACTTCTTGAGACTCTGCAATGCTCGCTCGGCTTTGCGTTCCTGAAGAGCGCCAACGAGAGCATTGAGAAGAATGATGGCAAGGATGACGGCAGCCTCGATCCAATCTCCAATCCAGATGGAGATGATGACGGCGACAATCAGAATCAGGATGAGGAAGCTCTTGAGCTGCCGAAGCACGGTGCTGAGAAACAACGGCTGCTTCTTTCCTTGCAGCTGGTTCCATCCGTGGATTTCGAGACGCTGCTCCGCCTCTTGATGGGTGAGCCCATCGTGTCGCGAGCTATCAAATTGATTGATGACATCCTGAGAGGAGAGCGCAAACCAGACTTCGCGATGAAATGGATCTGGAGACCGCAAGATCGTCATTGGCAAGCGTCTCCTTTCAATATCTCATGTAGATTGGAATGGCGGTCCAGTTTAATTTGCAGGTAGATTTGGAGCAACAAGAACCACGTGCATGCTCATGTGACTGCCTTATGGCGAGCCGAGATGAATCTGCACGTGGTACGACGCTAGTTGCGGGCTTCCTCTTTGTCTAGATATTGGATAATGGCCTCGACAACGAGGTAGTTGACTGAACGATCTTTCTTCTTCCCCAGGGTGATTAGACGCTCTACCGGCTGATTATCGATCTTGCCCTGTGGAATGTAGATTGAGAGCTTGTCTGTGAGTTCTTTTCTTGTCATCTGATTCACCTCCCGTGTTAAGGTATCGGGAACGTGGCCGACAATGCAAGTTGAAATGCAGCAGGCAAGGGAGTGTGATGCGCGTGACACGGATCGTCGATGCGGGTGTATAGAATCTATCTGGTACAGGAGGTGAGCGTTGTGCATTCTAAGTGGGCGAGAATTGGTTGGACGGTTCTGTTGCTCTCAGTAATGGGCGGAAGTGCGGTGATGGCTTCGTCCGTATTCGGTACGACATTCGATCTTGGAGAAGAGATTCGGTTCAGGATTGAGGATTCGACGACCTGGTGGTGGGGTTGCTGCTCATGCGAGGAGAGCTTGGTGCTGGCGTGGTGGATTGTCGGTGGTTCCGAGCAGGTCGTCTATTCTGTCATTCATGACGCTCCCGTTTCGGCGGCCATCTGGCAGGGAAGCTGGCTGCAAATCGGCAGTGACGAAATGGCGATTGCGCCTGGGCGGTACAAGCTGTACGTGGACACCTCTGCTGGAACCTTGTCGCGCTGCTTCACGGTTCGCGATCCCTGCGCATGCACCTGGTGCCCTTCGGCATGTACTTCCTGTGTTTGTGAGGACGTGGCAGTGATTACAAACTGCGCGTGTAGCACGAGGCTTGTCTTTGTCGAAGATGACTGTGAGACGGCGTGCTTCCCGTTTTTCTTGTGGGGCTGCTGTTCAAGCTGCCCGTAACGACGCCCTAATTGATTGTTGACGACGGTGCGGAGGCTCAGCTTTCGCACCGTATTTTCATTGATGTTTGGCGGGCTCTCTGCTGGATCCTGCGAAGTATCTATCTCGGCAATCATGCCAGATATCCGGCATCTGTCGTCAAACTCTTACGAGCTGGCCTTCTTGGGCAATCGCGAACTGGCCATACGGCCAGTTCGCGTTCTCTTGACGGGGTCCGAGATCCCGGATACGCTTTTGCCATCGCGAGGGTGGCGGAATTGGCAGACGCGCTAGCCTTAGGAGCTAGTGCCTTCGGGCGTGCGGGTTCGAATCCCGCCCTTCGCAGTTGAAGTCCCAATAGCTGACAACTATAATAGCGAAGCCTTTGGTGCGGGAATGTCCCAACGGCAGAGCCCTAACGATAAGGTCTTCGCGCGGGAATAGCTCAGCGGTAGAGCGCTGCCTTGCCAAGGCAGAGGTCGGGAGTTCGAATCTCCTTTCCCGCTCCAGAAACAAGGTTTAAGAAGTCTAGGTAGTAGCATAGCTGGGAAGTTGGCGAATACGCCGGGATGGCGGAATTGGCAGACGCAAGGGACTTAAAATCCTTTGAAGGGTAACTTCGTGCGGGTTCGACTCCCGCTCCCGGCATAACCATCGCGGGGTGGAGCAATCAGGAAGCTCGTCGGGCTCATAACCCGGAGGTTGTCGGTTCGAATCCGGCCCCCGCAACCAGACAGCAGGGCGGCGTAGCTCAACTGGTTAGAGCGCACGGCTCATATCCGTGAGGTTCGGGGTTCGAG
>Ga0272441_10015476_pt1 | contig 10678 bp, 11 predicted proteins | sample SSMProp6N_FD_193582 | JGI IMG/M metagenome (GOLD analysis project Ga0272441, IMG submission 193582) | Marine sediment archaeal communities from Little Sippewissett salt marsh, Falmouth, MA, United States - SSM-Prop-6N | ecosystem: Environmental > Aquatic > Marine > Wetlands > Sediment ...
TAGTCGGCGGCAACGAGCGCTGGGACGAACTCCTTGAGGATGTTGCTGAAGTAGGCGGACGCTTCGCGGGGAAGCTCCGAAGGAAGAATGTCGACAGTCATCAACACCGGGCCGTCTCCCTCAACGCCGGATTTCGCCTCTCCGGAGTCCGGGGAATAGACGTACACGGGATCGTCCGGCTCAGTCGCTCGGACCGTCACCTCGATCCCCCCCTCCACGTCGCACGAGATGTCGCCAATGACGCGCAGTTTCGGCTTCGCGTCCGCGTAGAGATCTCGAATCGCATCCTTCGTCACGAGGCGTGGGTACTTCGGCTCCCAGTAGATGCAGTTCACCAAGACGGTCAACCGCGGCAGGTAGCGCGCAAACGCGGCGCGGTAGCGCTCGGGATGATCGTAGTAGTTCTGAAGCTCGAACGCGCCCTCATCAGTTAGCGGCAGGACGGTATCCTCTTCCCGGAAGACGACCTTGAGGACGCTGCGATCTCCGTCGGTGGCGTTCCATCCGTTCAGCAGTTCGCCCGCCGTCAGCTCCGTCACCGGCAGCAGGTCGAGGATCTCCTGAGCCCCCCTGGACACGTTGCCGTACCCGGCGATTCCCACAACCAGTGGGCGGAGTTCCTCCGGCAGACCGCCCGAGGTGATCGCGTTACCGACCGCGGCAATTGCCGCCTTCGCTTGTGAGAGATCCTTGTACTGGGAGGCTTGCTTCAGCTGTGAGAACGGGCTCTCGACTCCTTCCCAGTCAAGCCGTCGTCCGAGCGCCCACAGCGTGTCGATCATCCCGGCGAGACCGGCGTAGTTGCCGAACGCGATCAGGCGTTTGCCGCGGTCGTCGACGATCTTCTCGTAATCCACGATCGTGCAACCGAGATCCAACGCGCGTTGCAGCATCGGCATGTTGAACGACTGACCCTTGATGACATGGGAGAAGAAGACGTACGTCTTCCCTTCTTCGAGAACCTCTACCGGGATCTCCTTCAGTCCGAGGATCAGCGAGCACTCCTTCAGATCCGAGGCGACCGGGAGTGCCGCGGCGCGGTATTCATCATCCGAGTAGGCGCGCATCGTCGAGGACTGAACCGTGAACGCAACGTCCAGTTGATCACACAGTTGGCTGACATGCTCGGGAATGAGGGGAGTCCGTCGCTCCCATTGATACATGTCTTCTCGGCGGAGACCGACGCATGGAGGCTTCCCCATGACCCATCACCCCTTGTCGTGTTCAGGAAGTGTCGCAGTATACCAAACGCCCTTGGGATGGGCAATCACACGCGTGCTGCCTACGAAAAGTCCGGCCGAATTGACATGCCGCCGTCCCCGAGGAATCAGCGTGCGCCCCACTTCTCGTGCGCGGCCTTTCCTTCCGGGGTAAAGAACAGCCACTGCTGGATCCCGTCCATGTCGTGGTGGAAGTCCTCTCCGCAAGCATCGAGAAACCCTCGAACGGTGGTCGCCAGTGCGCGAGCCTGCTCCGACGACGGCTCCGCGATCCAGTCGCGAATCGCTGCTTGGAGGTCGTCCGGGATCTCGACGACATCAAATTCCTGCTCCGTCCAATGCTTCGTCGACGGCCAGGTGCGCTTGGCGAGGAACAGCAGCTTGGCGAGGGAGCCGAGCGCGTCGCCGCGCAGCAGGGTCAGGTTGATCGCACAATCGCCGCGTGCGGCCGTCTTGCGCGCGCGGCCGAGGCGGTACAGAAACTCGAGGAAGTGAACGAGCATCCGCTCGTGTCGAACCGTCTCCGGAAGAGCCGCCAACGCTTCGACCACCGGGGCGATTCGCTCGTCGGGATCGTGCAGGATCACGGCGTGCTGGTACGGATAGTGAAACAGGTCGTGGGCCGATTCCGTGAGCTTGATGAAGTCGCGCCACGGGATCAGGTAGAACTCGTAGTCGACCACCTTGGCGTCGCCGTCCTTGAACGCGAACACCTGCCGCTCGTCCATCGGCGTTCGATCGTAGACGTCGTCTTCGACGATCACTTCGATGTCGTAATCCGATAGGGCATCACGGTGTGGGCGCGTGGCCGAGCCGACGACGTAGATGCCGATGACGCCGTCCTTGTCGAGATACGGCCGGATCAGTTCGCGGGCACGTTCCATGCTGCCTCCCGTGGGGCGCTCACATCGGTGGTTACCCTCCAAAGGTCATCGCCCTGTCGAACCCGATGTCCGAACAGGGCGAGCTGGTGGGTGGTATAGGACTCGAACCTATGGCCTCATGCACGTCAAGCATGCGCTCTCCCAGCTGAGCTAACCACCCGTTCGTGGCTTCCAAGAGGCGGCGACCGGATTCGAACCGGTGAATCAGGGATTTGCAGTCCCTTGCCTTACCACTTGGCTACGCCGCCGTGGCATCGCCGATTATATGGGGGCAACCTGGGATGGTCAACGCAACGTAGGATCACGCAAATCCGAGTCTTGGTCGGGATCTACACGGCCCAATGGATGTCCGTTGTCGCCTGCGGCGAGATGACGGCATCTGGGATGGTCAACGCAACGTAGGATCACGCGAATCCGGGTCTTGGTCGGGGATCTACACGGCCCAATGGATGTCCGTTGTCGCCTACGGCGATATGAGGGTAATCCGGGATGGGTCAACGCAAACGCCATCCCACGTTTCCGGTCAGGTGCGGATTCAATCGCTTCCGGCGCCGGGCTGCTCGTCTACTCGGATTTCTCCTCCGCGTCGTGTCCGGTGCGCTTGCCGCGTTCGAGCACTTCGTCGATCGTGCCGACCATGTAGAACGCCTGCTCCGGAACCTCGTCGAGCTTCCCGTCGACGATCATGCCGAACCCCTTGACCGTATCCTCAAGCTTCACGTACACGCCCGGGCGGCCGGTGAAGTCCTCGGCCACGTGCATCGGTTGCGACATGAACTTCTCCACCTTGCGTGCACGGCGGACGGCCAGCTGGTCCTCTTCCGACAGTTCGTCCATGCCCATAATCGCGATGATGTCCTTCAGATCCTCGTACCGCTGGAGAATCTCCAAGGTTCTCTGCGCAACGCGGTAGTGCTCCGCCTGGATGACCGCGGGGCTGAGCATGGTCGAATTCGACTGGAGTGGATCAACCGCGGGGTAAATGCCCTTCTCCACGATCTCGCGCGACAGCGTGATGGCGGCATCGAGGTGGCTGAACACGGTGGCGGGCGCGGGGTCGGTGAGGTCGTCTGCCGGAACGTAGACGGCCTGCACGGAGGTGATCGATCCTTTCTTCGTCGACGTGATCCGTTCCTGCAGTTCGCCCATTTCCGTCGCCAGCGTCGGCTGATACCCGACTTCCGACGGCATGCGTCCGAGTAGCGCCGACACCTCGGATCCGGCTTGGGCAAAGCGGAAGATGTTGTCGATGAACAGCAACACGTCCGTCTCTTCCTCGTCGCGGAAGTACTCGGCCACGGTCACGCCGGTGAGCGCAACACGGAAACGGGCGCCCGGCGGCTCGTTCATCTGCCCGTAGACGAGCGCCGTGTTCTTCAGCACGTCGGCCTGCTTCATCTCCAGATACAAATCGTTGCCTTCGCGCGTACGTTCGCCGACGCCGGCGAACACCGAGTACCCTTCATGCTCGTAGGCGATGGAGCGGATCATCTCCATGATCAGCACCGTCTTCCCGACGCCGGCGCCGCCGAACAGCCCGATCTTCCCGCCCTTGGGGAACGGCGCGACCAGGTCGATGGACTTGATGCCGGTTTCGAAGACCTCGGTCTCGGTCTCCTGGTCGAGCAGACTCGGAGCCTTGCGATGGATCGAGTATCGCAGGACGTCGTCGGGCAGCGGTTGCTCGTCGATCGGATCCCCGACGATGTTGATCAGCCGTCCCAGCGTTTCCCTCCCTACCGGAACCGTGATCGGACCGCCCGTGCTGAGCACCTCGGCGCCGCGGGAGAGGCCGTCGGTCGAATCCATTGCGATCGCCCGTACGACGTCATCCCCGAGATGCTGCGCGACTTCCAGGATGAGATCCTTGCCCTCCGTTCGCTCAACGCGAAGCGCGTCGTTGACGCGAGGCAGCTGTCCCGTCTCGAACCGGGCGTCGATGACCGGGCCTTTGATTTCGGTGATTCGTCCCACTGCACGCTGTCCATCCATCGAATCTCTCCTCGATTAGCTTCTCAGGGCTTCGGCTCCGCCGATGATGTCTGCAATCTCTCGCGTAATGGCTTGCTGGCGCGCTTTGTTGTAGGCGCGCGTGAGCGAAGTCACGAGGTCTTCCGCGTTGTCTGTCGCCGCCTTCATCGCCTGCCGTCGTAGTGCGTCCTCCGCTGTCTTCGTCTCGATCAACGCCGCGTACAACGTACCGCGCAGCAGCATCCGCAGCGCCACGTCGAACATCGCGCCCGCCTCGGGATCGATCAGATCGTCGTTGGCATCCGCATCGAGCGACACCGGCAAGAACGGCTCGACGACGAGCTTTTGCGACAGGTCCGACACGAAGCGCATGTACATCAAGTCGATGCGGCCGACGTCCCCTCGCTCGTACAGATCGGTCAATTCGTCGGCAATGCGGGCAGCGATGGCTTCGGTCGGTTCGTCGTAGACGTGGGCGTACGTCTTCGCAATCGGGAGGTCACGACGGGCGTAGTACGCGCGCGCCTTCTCTCCGCCGATGATGATGGCTCCCTCGCCGTCGACAGAACGAACGAATGTCTCGGACTCCCGGTTGAGATCGCCCTTGTATCGGCCGCACAGTCCGCGGTCGGCATTGAGCACGAGCAAGGCATGAACCGGCGACTCGTTCGGAGCCGTCAGCGGGTGCGCCGCGTCCTCGTCCGCCATGCGTCCGACCATCCGCTGCGCGAACCCCGTCAGCTCCTCGATGTACGGGCGGGTGGCGCTGAGCCGGCGCTTCATCCGCGTGACCTTGGTCATCGCAATGGCGTTCATCGCCTTGGTGATCTGACCAATGTCCTGGATATTCCCAATCCGACTCTTAATGGCTCGTACGTTCTGCGCCACGTTACACCTCGATTGCTCGCCTACAGTCGAATCGACGCTCCCTTAACACTGTCGATTCGACGCCGTGGCCGCCAGGCCACGCGATCGCCCTCGCATTCTGCGCCACGTCTAGCTCCTATTGCTCACCATCTGCTGAATCGATCCTGATTCGGCCTTTCGATTCAGCACCGCGGCCCTCAGGCCGCGCAATTGCCCGCCATCTGCTGAAGCGATCCTGATTCGCGTGTTCGATTCAGCACCTCGTACTAGTTCGCGAATCGCTCCTTGAATTGCTCGACTGCGTGTTCCAACTGCGTGCGGAGATCGTCGGTCAGACGCTTCTCGTTGCGAATCGTTTCCAGCACGTCGCCGTGGTTTTCCTTGACGAAACGCAACCACGCCTCTTCGAAGCGGCTGACTTCGCCGACGTCGATGTCTTCCAAGTGGTTGTTGACCGCAACGTACAACGAGACGACTTGTTCCTCGACAGGCATCGGCGCGTACTGTTTCTGCTTGAGGATCTCCATCAACCGGTCGCCCCGGGCAAGCTGGGCTTTGGACTCGTCGTCCAGGTCGGACGAGAACTCGGCGAACGCTTCCAATTCCCGGTACTGCGACAGCTCCAATCGCAGCTCTCCGGCAATTTGCGACATCGCCTTGATCTGCGCGGCGCCGCCGACGCGCGAAACCGAGTAGCCCACGTTCATCGCCGGGCGGAACCCCTGGTTGAACAGGTCGGTTTCCAAGTAGATCTGCCCATCGGTAATGCTGATCACATTCGTCGGGATGTAGGCGGTGATGTCTCCGGCCTGCGTCTCGATCAACGGGAACGCGGTCAGCGATCCACCGCCGTTTTCGTCCGACAGCCGTACCGCGCGTTCCAGCAATCGCGAGTGGGTGTAGAAGATGTCGCCGGGATACGCTTCGCGCCCCGGCGGACGGCGCAGGAGGAGTGACAGTTCGCGATACGCGACCGCGTGCTTGGAAAGGTCGTCGTAGATGACGAACGCATCCTTACCCGTGTAGGTGAAGTGCTCGGCCATTGCGCAGCCCGCGTACGGTGCCAGGTATTGCATCGGCGTCGGAGAATTCGCGTCGGCGACCACAACGATCGTATAGTCCATCGCACCGTGGCGCGTGAGCGTGTCGACGATGCGCGCCACCGTCGACGTCTTCTGTCCGATCGCGACGTAGACGCAGACGACGTCTTCGTCCTTCTGATTGATGATCGTATCGAGTGCGATCGCCGTCTTCCCGGTCCGCCGGTCGCCGATGATCAGCTCTCGTTGTCCGCGTCCGATCGGGGTCAGCGCGTCAACGGACTTCAATCCCGTTTGCAGCGGGGTGTCCACCGGTTGTCGATCAATCACGCCGGGGGCGATGATCTCCGCCTTGCGCATGACCGTGTCTTCGATCGGTCCCTTCCCGTCCATCGGCCGCCCCAGCGGGTCGACAACCCGTCCGAGAAGCGACGCGCCGGCGGGCGTCTCCAGCACGCGACGCGTTCGCTTGACCTCGTCGCCTTCCTCCACGCGCTCCGAATCGCTGAACAAGGCAACCCCGACGGACTCTTCCTCGAGATTCAGCACCAAGCCGTAGACGTCATTCGGGAACTCGACGATTTCCGAGGCCATGGCGCTCTCGAGCCCGTAAACGCGAGCGATTCCATCCCCGACTTCGACCACAACGCCAACCTCCTGCATTTCGAGGTCGTAGTTCAGTCCCTTGATCTGCTCCTTGAGGATGGCCGTGATCTCATCTTTGCGAGTCCCTGTCACCGTGTCCCCCTATTCTTCCAGTTGCTTTCGCAGGCCCGCCAATCGCGCACGCAACGATCCGTCGAGCACGTGTCCGTCCGCTTCAATCCGCACTCCCCCGATCAGGGACGAATCGAACTTCTCTTCCAGCTGAACCGGATGATTCAGTGCGGCCTCGAGTCGGGCACTCAATCGTATCTTGTCATCGTCCGAGAGCGGTTGTGCAGTCACCGCCGTCACGTGGAGCTTCCCTTCCGCTTCGATCCGCAAGTCGACGAATTCGTCGTAGATCAGATCGAGGTACGTCTCGCGTCGATTGCGGATCAGTACACGCAGAAACCCCTTCATCCGCTCGGACGTATCCGGAAACGCGCGTTCCAGGAACGCGGTCTTCGCGTCCCGTGGCACGAGCGGATGCCCGAGGAATCCGCGAACGTCCGGATCCTCTAGGGTCGCCCGCGCAAGATGATGTAACTCCTGTTCCATCGCCTCGATCCCCGATTCCTCGGAGGAGACTTGGTACAGCGCCGTGGCGTATCGTCGCGCGATTTCTTGCGATCTCACGGTGAAATCCTCAGCGATTCCTCGTCGATCTCTTCCAGCAGCTGATCGAGCAGCCGTCGATGGTCCTCGACGCGAATCTCACGATCGAGGACACGTTCGGCACCGAGGATCGCGATGTTCGCGTAGGCTTCGCGAAGTTCTCGGATCATCCGGTCGCGCTCCTGCTCCATGTGTACCCGTGTGTCGGCGACGACCTGTGCAGCCTCTACTTGCGCCCTCTGCTTGGCTTCGTTCACGATCGCTTCGGAGCGCTTGTGGGCGTCGTCGATCATCGCGTCGGTCCGTTCGCGTGCCTGTTCCAGCGCGCTCAGCTTCTCCTTTTCCAACGCTTGAGCCCGTCCCTCAGCATCGCGTGCTTCGGCCATACGCCCAGCAATCAGCTCGCGGCGCTTGTCCAAATACTCCGTCGCCGGCTTGAACAAGAGCTTCTTCAGGATCCACAACAACAGGGCGAAGTTGATCAGGTTGAAGACGAGCGTCCAGTTGATGCTCTTGACGATCGTCCCCCACTCAAGCGACACGATGCCTCCTTAAACGACGAACAGCAACACGATGGCGACGAGTAGCGCGTAGATGCCCGTCGTCTCCGTGATGGCTTGTCCGAGAACCATCGTCCGCATCAGCGCGCCTTGCATCTCGGGCTGGCGCGCCATGCCATCGAGCGCGTGCGCCGCGGCAAGTCCCTCACCGATGGCCGAGCCGATGGCTCCGATGCCCATACACACACCGGCTGCCAGGTACTTGGCCGCCAAGACAATGTCTGCTCCGGTAATATCCATGCCTCCTCCTTTTCTACCTACTCCTCAATTGCTACGTTGATGTATGCCACCGCAAGGATGGCGAAAACGAACGCCTGAATCGCGCCGAAGAACAGTGTGAAGACCATGGTCAGAACGGTCGGCACAGCGATTGGCGCGAACTTGACCATGATGACCGTGATGAGGAACGTTCCCGCCAGGATGTTCCCGAACAAACGAAACGCGTGCGACAGAGGTCGCGCGACCTCGCCGATGATGTTCATCGGAAGCAGCACCGGGATCGGTTCCAAGAAACCCTTCAAATACTTCTTCAAGCCACGATGGCGCACGGCGAGGTACTGCGAGATGAAGAACACGACAAAGGCAAGCCCCAGCGTAACATTCAGGTTCTGAGTTGGCGATTCGAGGTACGGGAATATCCCGAGCCAGTTGCTGACCAGGACGTACAGGAACAGCGTCGAGATGAACGGGAACATCCGGATCGCCAGCTGTTCCGAGGCAAAGCTCGCGGTGAGCTGCGAACGCAGCAGGTCGATCAGCGCATCGAGCGCTGCCTGCGTTCGATTCGGCTTGTCCTCCACAGGCTGGCGTAGACCACGACGAAGCCAGAGTGCTAACACGATCAGGATGGCCATGACGATCCACGACATGACGATCGTTCGCCAATCGACGTGTATTTGTGCGCCGAACAGGCGTATGATCAAGATCTGCTTCTCGCCGAGATGCGTCAGATTCCCTGCAAGTTGCTCGAAAATCCCTCTGATCATCGATCCTCCCGCTTCTCTCTCGGGCGTAGAACGTGCAAGTTTACTTGCGCGACCAGCAATCCTCCACACGCGCCCAATACGGCATCACGGCCGAGGCCGAGCGCAATCGCGGCCAGTGCGATCCCCAACAGGAGAAGCCGGCCGGAACTGGAGAGTGCCGCCGCGATTCGCACGCCACGTTCGCGTTCGCGCACCAACGCCCTCGCGATCTCGCGAAGGAGCAGAAGGTTCAATCCGAACAACACCACGCCGAGCGCGACGCCTCCCGCCGCACTTGGTTTCCCGAAGATCGCGAGAAGCCCGCTGGCAACAGCGGCCAACACAAGGGTCAACCGCCAACGAAACGGGTCCCTCATCCTGGCGTTCATGGTTCGCAGTTCACGAGAGACACTAGATCGTCTGGATCTGAGTGGATTTCTCCTCGATCAGCTCGTCGACGCGTTGCGAGTATTCGTGAATCGCTTCGTCGTTCTTTTCGCGGTACTTATGGTGTTCGTCTTCGGAGATATCGCCGTCCCTCTTGAGCTGATCAAATCTGTCGTTCGCATCACGGCGGATGTTGCGCAGCGACACCTTGGCTTCTTCTCCTCGTGCCTTGATCGTCTTCGTCAGCTCCTTGCGCCGCTCCTCGGACAGCTTCGGCACTTTGACGCGGATCACGTGGCCGTCGTTCTCGGGATTCAAGCCGAGATCGGCAGCCAAGATCGCCTTTTCGACCTCCGCCATCTGCGTCTTGTCGTACGGCTGGACAACGAGAAGGTTTGGATCCGGCGCCGCGATCGTCGCCATCTGATTCAGTGGCGTCATCGCACCGTAGTAATTCACCTGGACGTCTTCAATCATCGCAGGATTCGCTCGACCGGTCTGGATCTTGACGAGATTCGACTTCAGTGCTTCGATGCTGCGGTCCATATGGTCAATCATGTCTTTTCGGACAGTCTCTGGCATGCTAACACCTCGGCGATATTGTAGTCCCGCCGGCGATTTGTGGCAATCGAAAACCGCAAGTGGCTGCTACCCTTGACATTCCACGGCTCGATATCGTACCTTGTGTTTAGTGGCGGCTGCGGTCGCCGCTTTTCTTTGGTCTGCACCCTCATTCAGGGTCGAGAACAGTCTTGCGTCAGGTCAGTTTGATGTCGCGTCGGCGAACCCTGTGTCCGCACGCCGTGCAGATGTCGTAGACGGGAACGACTCGCGTTGTCGGAAACACGCGCGAGCCCAGCTCCGCTGTACGTGTGGACACCGATCGCGACATGAAGACCGACGATGATTTCTTCGTGCGCGTGTACGCCTGGGCGTGCATTTCGACGCGCTCCATCTTCTCTCCACACTTCGGGCATCGCGTCACGAAGTTGCCGGTGGCACTCGACAGCGCGCTCATCAGCGTCCAGAAGAGGTTCATGCCGGTCCTTTCGATACCGAAGGGTTGTCGGCATCTTAGCACGAGGCTGCTTCGTTTCCAAGGGAATCCCCCTATGTTGAGGAGGGTACTTCCGTCCAAAGAAAGCACCCCGGACAGCGCAACGGCCGTCCGGGATCTCCTCAGAGGGTCTGGTGGAGGCGAGCGGATTCGAACCGCCAACCTCCCGCGTGCAAGGCGGGCGCTCTCCCGATTAGAGCTACACCCCCAGAACGTTCGAGATGCCCATTATAGTCCCCGTCGGGGAACGTTCAACCGGACAACGTCCCTTCCCTCGTCTATTTGAGCGATCGTCAGGACGCCGCTACCATGCGTGGGACGATGCCGAACGATTCGGAGCGCGAGACCAAGTTGAAGTCGTTGCCCCATTCCCCCGGCGTGTACCTGATGAAGAGCGCCGAGGGAGAGGTCCTCTACGTGGGCAAGGCAGCGTCGTTGCGATCTCGTGTCCGCTCGTATTTCCAATC
>Ga0272441_10015477_pt1 | contig 10678 bp, 12 predicted proteins | sample SSMProp6N_FD_193582 | JGI IMG/M metagenome (GOLD analysis project Ga0272441, IMG submission 193582) | Marine sediment archaeal communities from Little Sippewissett salt marsh, Falmouth, MA, United States - SSM-Prop-6N | ecosystem: Environmental > Aquatic > Marine > Wetlands > Sediment ...
TTTATGTTTGCAGCGGTTCTGTTTCTGGTGGCTGTGACAAAGTGGTATTATAAAAAACGGTTCAACTTTGATTATCCCACATTAAAAAGCAGCAATGAGTAATATGGCACAGAACAATATAGTTATAAAAACTGACAATTGCGACCTGTGCGGCACGTGCGTGGCTGTATGCCCGGCTGATGCCATTGTCCTGTATAGAGACCGCATACAGGTTCTCCATGACCAGTGTACCGGGTGCGGAAGGTGCGTTGCAGTCTGCCCTCTGGCAGTGCCGGTACAGGGGGGCGCCCCGTGAAAAAACAGTATGACATTGCTGTTGTGGGAGCAGGCCCCGCAGGGTCCATGGCAGCCAGGACAGCAGCCCAGTCAGGTGCTGATGTGCTGCTTATGGAAAAAGACCTGCATCCGGGAATGCCGGTCCGGTGCGCTGAAGGCGTGGCCGAGGACGCGCTTCAGAACCTGGTCGATATTGATGAAAAGTGGGTATTGCAGCGCATACGCGGCGCTGAACTGATAGCACCCGATGGAACCAGGGTCATGGCCAAAGAAGAGGGCGGCGGTTACATTCTTGACAGAAGGATCTTTGACCGGGCCCTGGCTGACATGGCTGTTGCAGCTGGAGCAGACCTGCAGGCCGGGACCTTTGCCTCAGGTATGAAACGTCAGAAAGACGGAACATGGAAGATCTCGGCTGAACAGCCCGGCGGTTCTGCCGAAGTTGCTGCCCGGCTGGTCATCGGCGCTGACGGTGTCGAATCACGGGTAGGCAGGTGGGCGGGTATAGACACAGCCCTCAGGCCTGAAGATATAGAGTCCTGTTATCAGTATGTGGTAGAAGGGATTCACATAGACCCGGGCCTGCTGCAGTTTTATGTTACGCGGGAATTCGCGCCCGGCGGGTATGCGTGGGTGTTCCCGCGGTCTGAAACCAGCGCCAATATCGGCCTGGGGGTCCTGGGCACGTATGTGAAACAGGTTAATCCGGCCAGAAGCCTGCGGGCCTTTATGGACAGGTATTTCCCCCGGGGAACAGTAGTGTCGCAGCGTGCCGGAGGCGTTCCTGTTATTCCGGGGCTTGACCGTATGACTGCTGCAGGCGTGCTCCTTGCCGGAGATGCGGCACGCCAGGTGGACCCCATATCGGGCGGAGGCATAACCCTGGGTATGTACGGCGGCCGAATGGCAGCGCAGCACAGCATACGCGCTCTTGAGCAGCATGATACGTCAGCGGAAAATCTGGCTGCTCTGCGCAGGGAGTGGGATAAATATACAGGGAGACAGCACAGGGTAAGCCTTAAGCTGCGAAATGTCATTGATAATACGGCAGACAGTGTTTTCAATGACCTGGCTGTAAAAATGCTGAAGATCCCCCTGCACAGGCGCACCTATTTCTCCTTTTTCAGGACGATGCTTGTGTCTAAACCGGGGCTTCTCCTGGCTGTTGCCAGGTCTATGTTCTGATACGGGAAACAGTCATACTCAGTGTCATGGAGACAGAAACCCGTGTGATATATCGATTAAGGATGTTCTGTATGAAAAAAAATGAAATATTCACAATTCCCAATCTGCTTACTCTGATACGGCTGGCCTGCATTTGGCCGGCAATTTATTATCTGAACACAGGCGAGACAGTAACGGCCGTGCTTTTTGTGGCTATTGCTGCGGTAACTGATTCGGCTGACGGATATATTGCCCGGCGTTTCAATCAGGTGTCAGACATAGGAAAGGCTTTTGACCCCGTTGTTGACAAACTGTTTATACTATCCATTGTCATGTTTATGGTAGTGTCGCCGGATTTCCGCATGCCGCTGGGTTTTTTGATATTTATCACGGCAAGGGAACTGCTGCTGATGCTGGGGGGGCTGTATGCCATTGCAGTAAAAAAGATTGTTCTTCAGGCCGAGAAGCCCGGCAAGTATTCGGCCTTTTTCAATGGAGTGGCTGTTGTCAGCTATATGATTAATTTTACGTACGCGCCGGTGCTTATGGGTATTGCTGTGCTGTTTACTTTGTATTCAACATGGGTGTATGTACAGAAGTTTTTCCTGGCAATAAAGAAAGCCGAAGCATGAAAGAGTCACTATGGAAGCGGGGTCTGTCCCGTTCACGCAAGGGACTGGCCGGCAGGCTGGCAGCTGTTTTTTCCGGTAAAACCAGAATCGATGAGAGCCTCCTTGATACTATCGAAGAGATCCTGGTCGAGGCTGATGTGGGGGTTGACGCGGCTATGGATATCATGGAGCATGTGGAAGAACAGTGTGCGGGGCGGGCAGTGACAGCAACAGAAGTGCGCCAGGTTGTGCGGCAGTGTGTCATAGATATGGTTTCTGCAGTACAGCAGTCAGGGGCAGGCCCGGTACCGGGGCCCAGGATTATCCTGGTGGCAGGAGTCAACGGCAGCGGCAAGACAACCACAATAGGCAAACTGGCAGGAATGTATAAAAAACAGGGCAAACGGGTGCTTCTGGCCGCGGCAGACACATTCCGCGCTGCAGCATCAGAACAGCTGGGTATGTGGGCAAAACGAACCGGTTCCGATATTGTACTGCAGAAGCCGGGGGCAGACCCGGCATCAGTAGCGTATGACGCAATTGAAGCGGGCCTTTCCCGGGGTGTCGATGTTATACTCATTGATACAGCGGGAAGGCTTCAGAATAAAGTAAATCTTATGGAGGAACTGCGTAAGATCCACCGGGTAATACAGAAGAAGGTACCTGATGCACCTCATGAAGTGCTCCTGGTTATTGACGCTACAACAGGCCAGAACGGCCTGAGCCAGGCAAGGATATTTACCGAGGCCACAGGCATAACCGGTATTGTGCTGACAAAGCTTGACGGCACTGCCCGGGGAGGCATTGTTGTGGCTATCTGCCGGGAACTGGGAATACCAGTGGTGTATGCGGGCCTGGGAGAGGGAATGGAAGACCTGGCCCCTTTTGACGCCCAGGTGTTTGCACAGGGGCTTGTCGGTGAATGATGCAGAAATCAGGGCTGACGCACCGGGGAAAACCGTATGCCTTATCTCCCTGGGATGCCCGAAGAATGATGTGGATTCAGAATACCTGTGGGGTGTGCTCCAGGCCCGGGGCATGCGCCTGGTTGATTCGGCTGAACAAGCCGATGTTGTATGCATCAATACATGCGGATTTATTGAGGACGCAAAGCAGGAATCGATAAACGCCATCCTGCAGGCAGTGGAGCTGAAAAAAAACAGCCCGGCGAAAAAGGTGTATGTGTGGGGCTGCCTGTCCCAGCGTTACAAAACCCAGCTGGAAAAGGAGATACCTCAGGTTGACGGGTATTTCGGGGTTGAGGCCTTTTCGCAGATGGAGCAGGCGCTCTGTAATTCATCGGGCACAAAGCCCGGGCGTCCAGAACGTATCTATACACCGCCCCATGTGGCGTATCTGAAGATAGCCGACGGTTGCAGCCACCGGTGTACATTCTGCGCAATACCCCTTATCAAAGGGCCGATGCGTTCGGTTCCCCTGGAGCAGGCTGTGGGTGAAGCGGAACAGCTGGCAGGCCAGGGCGTTAAAGAATTGATACTGGTGGGCCAGGATACCACCGCCTATGGAGAAGACCTGGGCCGGCGGGAAAACCTGGCCGCGCTTATCCGGGCTCTTGTTCCGGTGCCGGGAATCGAATGGATAAGGATCATGTACACTCACCCGGCCAGGGTAACCGAAGAACTGGCAGATATTATTGCGGCTGAACCCAAGGTGTGCAACTACCTGGATATACCGCTGCAGCATATTGCAACCAGTGTTCTCAAGGGTATGGGCAGAGGTATGGACAGCAGGCAGACCAGAGATGTCATTGCCATGCTCAGGAACAGGGTGCCGGGCATTGTCCTGCGTACAGCGTTTATTACCGGCTTCCCCGGAGAGACTGAAGAGGATTTCAGAGAGCTGGTTTCTTTTGTGGAGAGTATGCGGTTTGAACGCATGGGGTGTTTTGTGTATTCACCGGAAGAGGATACACCGGCCTTTACAATGCCCGGGCAGGTGGAAAAATCTGTAGCCGGGCAGAGGGCACGAGAGCTTATGGAAATGCAGATGGAAATATCAGGTGAAATAAACAGCTCGCTGGAGGGCAGGACTCTGGAAGTGATTATTGACGGATTCGACAAAGAACAGAACATGTTTTTCGGGCGCACCAGGGGTGACTGTCCTGAAATAGATCAGACTGTATGGATTAATTATGATCCTGCGGTTAAAAGGGGTGACATACTAAATGCTGTTATACAAGAGGGGTATGCATACGATCTGTTTGCATCGGTGTAACAGCAGGACAGGGGTGATTTATGAAAAAAAGATTTGCTTCTCTTATCGGTGCGGCAGTAGCTACTGTGGTGATGGCAGGCAATGTGTTTGCGCAGCTGCCTGAATTCAATTACAAAGAGAGCGCCGGCACGCCCGATTTTTTTTATGATATTGTCTCATTTGCCAAAGAGAGTAAGGACAGTACATCAGTATCGGTGTATACCAAGATCAGGTTTGATGAACTCCAGTTTGTCAAGGCCGATCCGGGATTTTCCGCCTCCTACGAACTGGTAATCCAGTTCCTCGATGAAGATGAAAGGCTGTGCGCCTACAGCATACAGAAAAAAAAGGTTGCTGTACCGGTGTATGACAAAACAAATTCGAGGAAGATATTTTCCGCGGCAGAGGCTCATTTTTCTCTTGAGCCGGGGGTGTATACCGTATCGGTATCTCTGATGGACCTGGACGCGAAAAAGACACGCAAATACAACACTGATTACCAGGTGCCGGAATACTTTTCCAATGAACTTCAGGTGGGAGAAATTCTGCTTGCTGACACGATTGTTGTCGATTCAGCCGGTGCTTTCAGAATCTTCCCCAATGTGCTGGGAAATTTCCGTGACGAACAGGAGAGCATCTTTATTTACACCGAGATATATGCCGATGAGAATATACCTGAAGCCGAGATCAAGGTGTCTCTGTTGGACCGGGACAACAAGAAAGATCTGAAAAAGTTCAAACAGCGCCTCTCAGGGCCGGTTACACCGCTGTATGTGGAGGTGAGCAGGCAGGATATTACCAATGGCACCTATGATATTCTTCTGACAGCCGAGAGTGATGAGTACATGGCAGGCCAGAAACGGCAGGTGCGGATCCGATGGCTCGGCATACCGTCGGTAAAGGCCGACCTTGATGATGCTATCAGGCAGATGCGCTGGGTCGTAAAAAAGTCATTTGTAAATGAAATGCTGAAAATGGGAACCGAAGAAAAGCGGCAGGCCTTTACCGGGTTCTGGAAGAGCGTTGACCCTTCACCGGGCACGGAAGAGAATGAAGTCATGGATGAATACTACAGAAGAGTCGACACAGCCATGAAGAATTTCGGGTCCTTCGGTCCCGGATGGGAAACAGACCGGGGTATGGTATACATTATTCTGGGGCCGCCGGACAATGTTGAGCGCCATCCTTTTGAAGTATCGTCAAAACCATATGAAATCTGGTTTTATCAGCATTTTAATGTACAGTTGTATTTTATGGATGACCACGGATTCGGAGAATATCGGCTTATAAACCGGGACCTGTTCTGGCAGACAGCAAGCCGCGCCCGGTAATACAGGGGCAGTACCGGCCGAAAGGCCGGCCTGAATCTGTCATGCATATCGTCAGGAGACGGCACCATGTATAAGATTGCGGTTTTTGCCTCGGGACGCGGGTCCAATTTCAGGGCTGTACTGGAGGCAATTGAAGAGAAAAGACTCAATGCGCAGGTTACACATCTTATAGCCGGAACACCCGGTGCAGGATGCATTGACACGGCCCGGGAGTACAGCATAACGCACAGTGTCATGGCGCGGGCCATGTACAAAACACGCGCAGAATTTATTGCGAATCTGCTTCATGTCCTGGAAGAATCGGGTGCGGGCCTGATAGTGCTTGCAGGATACATGAAGAAGATTCCTGATGAGGTGCTGGACCGGTATCAGGAACGGATAATAAATATACATCCGGCCCTTCTTCCTCTGTTCGGGGGAAAGGGGATGTACGGCATGCATGTTCATGAGGCTGTTATAGAGGCGGGCTGTAAAGTAACAGGGGTGACTGTACATTTTGTGGACCGGGAATATGACAGGGGGCCTATCATTGCACAGCAGTGTGTTCCTGTTATGCCTCATGATACGCCCGCAGATCTGGCAGCCAGGGTTCTCAAAACAGAGCATGACATGCTGTGGCGGGTCATTGGGAAATTTGCTGAGGGCAGGGTAAATGTCAAAGATAACCGGGTGACAGTGGAGTAGTGTACCCTTTGCAGGCCCAGTGCAGTTTCCGGTGGGTGCAGGAACCCGGGCAGAACCACCGGTTCACTTACGGTTTTTCTTAATTCTAAGACAGAAAACAGTTTCTGAACAGAAGATATGCAGGAAAGTGCCGTGCCGGAGAAAACCATGGCACTTTGTTTGCATTTTTCTTTTTTCAATCAAATGTCGGTTAAAAACGGCCGGAAACAGCCCATGTTGTACTGTTTTCCGGTACCCGGCCTTTAGTATATAACGAACGGAGGAGTAATTGGAAAAAGTTTCACGGGCTTTAGTCAGCGTTTCCAATAAAGAGGGTGTTGCTGAATTCTGTAGAACTCTCCAGAATCTGGGCGTTGATATCCTTTCCACCGGCGGAACAGCAGCTCACCTGGTGAAAGAGGGTATCGCAATTATTCCGGTCAATGACGTGACCGGTTTTCCCGAGATGATGGACGGAAGGGTCAAGACCCTGCATCCGCGTATTCACGGCGGTATTTTGGGTATGCGGGACAATACCGATCACTCGAGCCAGGCTGAGGAGCACGGCATAGACTGGATTGACATGGTTGTTGTCAATCTCTATCCTTTTGAGAGCGTGTCCCGGGAGCAGAACGCCGATAATGAGGAATTAATAGAGAATATCGATATCGGCGGCCCTACCCTGATCCGGAGCGCGGCAAAGAACCACAGGTATGTGACTGTTGTTGTTGATCCGCGGGACTACAGCCGGGTGGCCGAGAGCCTGGCCCATGAGGGGGCAGTATCCCCTGAATTACGCAGAGAACTGGCTGTCAAGGCATTCCGGCGGACCGCTGCGTATGACGCTTGTATAGACCGGGTATTGTCTGAACGTATCCTTGATGAGCAGCGCATCTCCTTTTTCTATGGAAAAGGAAAGAACCTGCGGTACGGCGAGAACAGCCACCAGAGCGCGCGGTTCTATCTTGATGAATCAGTATACGACACATCTGTTGCCAGAGCCGGTCAGATTCACGGCAAGGAGATGTCCTATAATAACTATGTTGACGCTGATGCTGCTTTGGAGATAGTGAAAGAATTTGACGAGCCGGCAGTTGCTGTTGTCAAACACACCAATCCCTGCGGACTGGCAACGGGCAAGACCCCCAGGCAGGCCCTGGAAAACGCGTGGGACGGAGACCCGGTTTCGGCGTACGGGTCTGTAATAAGCTGCAACCGGGCGGTGGACCTGGATTTCGCCAATTTTCTCAAGAGCCGGAATGAAAAACATATCAGTTATGTTATAGAGGACGGCACATTGAAACCCCGCACAGTGCCGGTGAAATTCGTTGAAGTGATAGTGGCTCCGCGATTTGAAAAAGATGCCCTGGACCTGCTGTCAAAGACCAAGAACATCCGTCTTCTGCAGACCGGCCCGTTCTCCAAAATACAGGAAGACCTGTTTACCTGCCGAAAGATTACCGGCGGCATGCTGGTGATGGAAAAAGACGCAGTAGTATGGGAAGATTTTACTCCGGCCACCAAAAAGAAATTCAGCGCCGTGAAAAAGAAACTGGCCAGGTTTGCGTGTGTTGCAGTAAAACATACAAAATCCAATGCTGTAGTACTGGCCCGTGAGTACAGGCCCGGGCTCTTTAAAGTGGCGGGCATGGGAGCAGGCCAGCCCAACCGTGTCGATTCCCTCCGTAAACTGGCATACACCAAGATGCGCGAGAACATGCGCATCGAATTCGACGCACAAAGCAGCAAACAGGAGTTCCAGGAGTATCTCTTGGCAGCGGTGAAAGAAATGGTGCTGGCATCAGACGCGTTTTTTCCTTTTGATGACACGGTACGTGAAGCAGGAAGCCTGGGCATCAGGTATATTGTGCAGCCCGGCGGTTCGAAAAGAGACAAAGATTCGGCCGCTGCATGTGATGAACTGGGCATTGCAATGGCAATGACCGGTACTCGTCATTTTAAACACTAACAGAGGCAGATGTATGGCGTTTTGGTTTGGAAATATATTCGGCGGAGATATTGCCATAGACCTTGGCACCGCCAATACCCTCATATATGTAAAGGGCCGGGGCCTGGTGCTCAATGAACCGTCCATGATAGCAGTGCGCAAAGATGATTACAGTGTTGTAGCCGTGGGAAACGAGGCCCGGGTCATGTGGGGGAAGGCTCCTGAAACAATTATGACAGTGCGTCCGATGAAGGACGGTGTTATTGCAGATTTCGATCTTGCAGAGATGATGATACGAAAGTTCATCCAGAAACTGCGTCTCAGAAAATTTTCCCACCACCGAATGGTTATATCCATTCCTTCGGGAATCACTGCTGTGGAACGGCGCGCTGTACGGGATTCAGGCGAGAAGGCCGGCGCCAGGCAGGTATATCTGCTGCAGGAGCCTATGGCCGCGGCCATAGGCGAGGACCTTCCCATTGAAGAGCCTGTGGGCAGCATGGTGGTTGATATCGGGGGAGGTACTACAGAGATAGCGGTCATCTCCCTGGGGGGTATTGTATCCAAGATATCGGTACGCATAGCCGGCGATGAAATGAATGATGTGATTGTGCAGTATTTTAAAAAACGGCATAACCTGCTTTTAGGTGAGACCATGGCGGAGAAAGTGAAAATCGACCACGGTTCAGTAGCGCCCAGTACCGATGAACGGAAGATCCAGGTCCGGGGCAGGGATATTATTTCCGGAATCCCGCGTACCGTTGAAGTGCCGGCATCTGACATACAGGAAGTGCTTGACGAACCGGTTCAGGCCATAATTGATTCAGTGCTCCTCTGTCTTGAGAAGACTCCTCCGGAACTGGCATCTGACATCCTGGAAAGAGGTATTGTGATGACCGGCGGAGGCAGTATGCTCAAGGGCCTGGATAAACGGCTCAGGCAGGAGACAAACCTTCCGGTAACCATTTCTGAAGAGCCGCTGTACGCGGTAGTACAGGGCTGTGGTAATGTAATGGAAGATATGCCGCGGTATCAGCATGTCCTGGATTCGAGAACGAGAAGATAAGTGCCGCCAAAGAAGCGTACATTCCGGCTGAGCCTGGAGAGGCACGGCACCCTGATTATGCTGTTGTCCCTGGCCCTTGCCGCTTCTGTGCTGGCACTGTGGGACGCGCGTACAATGGCTTTTGGATTCAGGGGGCTGGCCCGGTATTACGGAGGGGTTATTTCCAGTCCTGTACGCAGAATCAAAAGGATGATCAGGGCTGAAAAACAGGCCGGGGACCTGCAGTACCTTGTATGCCTGCTTGCGGCCCGGCAGCAGCAGTATGCTGCAATGGCCTATGAAAACAACCGGCTGCGTTCCATGCTTAAACTGCATGAGATTCAGCCGTTTTCTTTGCGGGCCGCGGAGATCACGTCGGCTGATATGACCGCCATTCCCGGATCTGTATGCATAGGCCTGGGTTCTGATGAGGGGTGCGGGCCCGATATGGCTGTTATTGTGCCGGCAGGTGTGGCAGGCAGAATCACTGCTTCAGGAAAGCAGTGTTCCTCGTGCCAGCTCCTGACAGATCCGGAAGCCCGTATAAGCGCCCGGGTGCTGAGAACCGGTGTCAAGGGTATTGTCCGCTGGGAGCGCGGTGATGTATTCAGGCTTTCGGGCGTACTCGCGAGGGCTGATGTTACAGCCGGTGATGTTGTTGTGACTTCAGGGCAGAGCAACGTATATCCCGGCGGCCTGCTCATAGGGCAGGTGGTAAGCGCCCATACAAGGCCCGATGCCATGTTCAGGGATGTTCTGCTTCGTTCGGCTGTTAATTTTCAGTCGCTGGCCCAGGTGTTTGTCATCACAGAAAAACCTGCGGATGTGCAATGAACGGATTTCGGGCTCTCATGATCAGCACAGGAGTGCTGCTTCTTATACACCTGCCGGGTGCGTACCTGACAGGAACGGGCTTTCTGTTCCCGGACCTCACCCTTGTTTCCCTTATTCTTGTATCAAAGCGGCTCAAACCCCGCCAGGCCATGGCAGCAGGGTTTGCTGCAGGCCTTTTCCAGGACCTGTTTGCCGGATCTCTGCTGGGAATATTCGCCCTGGCAAAGACTGCCTCCTGTTTTGCAGCAGTTAAATTCCATGCTGCACTGTCGCCGGAACACGACCTGGCAAGGATGACAAGCCTTGTGATTCCCGCTGTAATCCATTTTTCCCTGGTGTTTGCCATACGTTTTCCCGCAGCAGGCCTGTTCCGGCTCATTCTCCTGTATCTGCTGCCGCCTCTTACAGTAACGGTGTGCGCACTTCTGATTACTGATGCAGCAGCGCGCCGTTACTGGAGGATGCCGGCATGACCGGTAAAGGCGAGCAGCTTCATATCAGGGCAAACCGCTTTCTTGCCGGCCTTGCAGTGCTTTTTTGTGTTCTGTACGGGCGGTTTTTTTATATGCAGGTTATATCCTCGTCGTTCTAC
>Ga0272441_10015478_pt1 | contig 10678 bp, 11 predicted proteins | sample SSMProp6N_FD_193582 | JGI IMG/M metagenome (GOLD analysis project Ga0272441, IMG submission 193582) | Marine sediment archaeal communities from Little Sippewissett salt marsh, Falmouth, MA, United States - SSM-Prop-6N | ecosystem: Environmental > Aquatic > Marine > Wetlands > Sediment ...
TGACGATCACCAACATCGGCACCTTCGCGCGCATCGTGCAGGTGAGCCGCAACGACGTGGCCGACGACAACATCGGCGTCTACCGGCCGGGCGTGCGTCAGCTTGCGCGCAGGGCGGCCCTCTACCCGCTGCGGCTCGCCGCTGAGGCGCTGCTGCTTGGCTTCAGCGACGAGTGGATCGACGGCACCACCATCTTCAGCGCCAGCCACGAGTGGGTCGGCGGGCTCTCGTGGTCCAACCGGAGCGACGTGGCGCTCGGCGCGGAAACGTTCCAGACGGCCTTCGCCGCCATGGAGCAGCGCATCGGCCCGGACGGTGCCCCGCTCGGCCTCCGGCCCAACCTGCTGGTGTGCGGACCGGCCAGCCGGTCGGCCGCCGAGGAGATCCTCGAGGTCCAGTACCTTGAGGGCGGCGAGTCCAACCGCCATTACGGCAAGTGCGAGCTGCTCGTGCTGAGCCGCCTCGGCTCCAGCGGGGCCTGGTTCCTGATGGACACGGACCCGTTCAAGCCCGTGATCCTGCAGGACCGCGAGGGACCGGACTTCACCGCCAAGGACAGTCCGGACGATGACGATGCCTTCTACCGGGAGATCTACGCCTACAAGGGCCGGCGGCGGTGCGCCGTGGCCCTGCTCGCGCCCTGGCTGATCCAGGCCAGCGCGGGAGCGTGAGTGTAACGGGGACTCTCCGCGGAGACCTGCGCCCTGCCCGTCGCGCACCCACGTGGTCGCGGCGGGCGGGCCCTCCCCGCAGCTCTGGAGCAACGACATGGCCTACTGCGACTCAACCGACATCGAGATGCGCCTCGGCGGCGACGACGTGCGCACGCTGGCCGACCACGACGGCGACGGCATGCCGGACGCCGCCGTGCTCAGCCAGGCGGTCGCGTCCGCCGGCGGCCTGATCGACAGCTACCTCGGCACACGCTTCAGCGTGCCGATCTTGCCCGTGCCGGACGTGCTGCTTACTCGCGCCGTCAGCCTGGCGATCTACTTCCTCAAGCTCGGGCGCGACAGCGTGACCGACGACGCCCGCAGGCAATATGAGGACGACGTGGCGTGGCTGCGCGAGGTGGTCGCCGGGTCGGTGACGCTCGGCATCCAGCCACCGCCCGCCGAATCATCCGGGGCGTCCGCCGCGCGCTACGACGCCCAGCCCAGGATCTTCGGCCGGAACCAGCCCCTCTGATATCGAACGAGGAATGCGGATGAGCAGCTTCCTGACAGACGGTCGGGCGGCGCTGATAGCCGCGCTCCGGTCGGACGCAACCATCGCGCGCCGCGTGCGAACCTTCTTCGATTCCGGCCCGGGCGTGCGTCGGCGGCGTACGCTCAGCCCGGCGGCCTGCCCCGTGCTCGGCGTCAGCCCGGCTGGGGCAGCCGTCAGCGCAACGGCCAACGTCGAGCGCGAGGTCGTTCAGACCCTCCAGGTCGAGGTGGCGACGGACGGCCAGGACGCTGCCCCGTGCGAGGAACTGGTCGCGCTCGTCATGGCCAGGGTAGAGGCGTGCGACGAGAGCGGGCTGGGCCTGACGGCATCCGGCCTGGCCGACGTGCGGACCCGCTCCGTGACCTGGTCGGCGCTGCCCGATCCGGGCGCTGCGCGGGTCATCTGGACGGCCGGCGTCGAGGTCGAACTTCTCTGGCGCATGATCTGACGAGGGAGCCACGCCCATGTCCGGACCGACGGGAGACTGGCACACGCCGGCGCGCCGACACCTTCGCTTCTGCCCCGAGGACGAGTGGGGGCAGTGCCCCGACGAGCCCGACTGGCAAACCGTGCCCATCGTCGGCGACGGCCTCCGCCTGGGGGCGACCCGGCGCTGCTTCCGTCCCGACACGCAGTACGGTGGAGGCCGACGCAGCGTCCACCTGCTCTCCGTGCTGGAGGCCGCCGGCAGCCTCGTCACGCGCCCCTGGCCGCAGCTCGCCGCGTTGCTTCTGGACATGGCCCTGTGCCGAACGTCGGGCGAACTCGCCAGCTACTGCATGGACCTCTACACGCCTTCCGCCTCCCGACGGGCTCTGGGCGCCGTTGCCGAGCGGCTGGAGCTGACGGCATCGGGTCGCACCGGCGACATGCTGCTCAGCCTCTCCCTCCGAGGCAGGTCTGTTGAGGCGAACGATACTCTTGCGGAGGCCGACTTCGACTACTCCGCGATCGATCCCGTGCCGTTCAGGTTCGCCCGGGCGGTGGTGCAGCTTCAGGGCCAGGTCGTCACGGGCGTGGAGCAGCTCAGCATCCGGGTCGAGAACGGCCTTGCCGCCGGTCCGAGCTGCACTGGGCTGATCGCCTACCTGGCAGCCGGGCAGCGCAGCATCAGCGTCGAGCTCAGGAAGCTGGCGGACGACGCGGCCTTGCATGAGGCGTTGCGCGAGGGCGGCACACTGTCCCTCAGCATGACGGCCTCGCATCCGCTGGGGCACGTGTTGAGCCTGGCACTGCCGGCCCTTCACCCCACGTCGGTCGACGAGGAAGCCGAGCCCGACGAGCTTGCGCGCGCGGGCGTGAACCTGGAGGCGGGTATTGACGAGGCGGGGGACGACATCACGTACGAGCTGACCCTCGAGGAATAGGCTGCCGTAAGCACAGGAGGCTGGCGATGGCGGGCGGATACTTCGACGACGGGACGGGGGCGTTCGAGCTCGGCGCGCACGTGTTCGCCACGCCGACGATGGCGCGCCGGAGCGTCGAGATCGCGCCAGCCGGCCGGGCCGCGCGCGTGTTGGATCTGGGTGGCGGGGTGCTCCGCGTGTGTGTCACGGCCCAGCGCCTACGGGACAACATGGGCGACGCCGAGCGCTGGATCTACGACCGAGTGCACGCACTGGCCGAAAGCGCCCCCGGCAGCCTGGCCTGCGAGGACAACCAGGGGCGGAGGGCCGTGTTCGCGCAGAGCGTGTGCGTGTGGGCGGTCGGCCGCGTGCGGGGATTCCGGTTCTGCGATCTGCACCTTGAGTTCCTCGGCCCCGAAAGCGAGCCCGAGCCCGAGTGGGGCGCGCTGCCGGAGCCCCCGGAAGTCTATGCGGACACTACCACGGCCCAGGACTACGCCGCCGGCGGCGTGACGCTCGGCGTCGGCGGAGAGATGCGGATCGAAATGACGCGCAGCTACCCGCTCCGAGAGATACCCCGTGCCCGCGGCGCCCGAACGCGGGGGCCGTGCAGCGGGGCGCTGCTGCGCTTCGTCGTCACGGCCGACCTGCTGGACCGCGAGCAGAACCTTGCGAGCGCGCTCGCGGAGCTTGGGCGCTCGATCGGGCCCGGTCCGGTCGACCTGACCGGCAACGGCAGCGCCTTCCCGGGCGTCCTGCTGCGGTCGCTGCAACCGGCCCACACGGACTGGAGTCACACGCGCTTCGACGCCGAGTTCATCCAGGAGCTGTGAGGACACGAAATGGCCGACTGCTCGATCTATGTCAACGACGCGCTCGTAACCGACCCCGGTCTGCGCGTGCGCTACGTGCGCGCCAGCTACGTGAGGCCCTGGGAGGCCGGGCTTCTGTTCAGCGGTCGGCACGACTCCGAGACGGGAGTGCGGCTTTGGGATGAGGTGCGAATCGAGGAGGGCGGGAGCGTGCGCTTCCGCGGGAACGTGACGGAGGTCCGCCCCGGCGGCGTGGCCGAGGAGGGCGTGGGCTTCGTCGCCAGAGGCAAGCGGTTCCGCCTCGCGAACGAGCCCGTGCGCATCAACGGGCGGGGCTTCTACCTCTGGAACAGGCGGGGCCACACCTGCTCGGAGGGCCGGGGCGGCGAGGACTCGCCCGGCCGCGACGGCGGCAAGTGGACGGCCGGCGAGATCATCATCGACATCCTCGAGCATGCCCTCGGCCTGCCCCCGGCCGGCTCGGACATACCCGGTCATCACGGCGACCCGTCCTGCGCCACGGAGACCTACCTGACCGCCTCCGACGTGGCAGGCTACACAGCGGCCGAGTGGCTGGCCCTCGACAGCGTGGTCGGCGAGTTCAGCGTGGACGATACCAGCGTCGCGGACGCGATAAGCCTGCTCCTGGCGCTGAACGGCGGCCTTTACGGGTGGTACGTCGATCCCGCCACCGGCGGCCTGGTGCTCGCGAACCTGGACGAGCTTCCCACGACCGACATCCAGGCCGGTGAACTGGGCCAGTGGCAGGACGCCGACGGAACCGACTACCGCCTGCTGGGGAACGAGCTGGCGTGGAGCCTGGACGGGGTGTGTTCCAGGATCGTGGTCCAGGGCACTGATCGCCTGACGGAGGAGCAGCCGGCCAACATCGAGGGCTCCGCCAATCCCGGCCAAGGAGACGAGGGGGAGATGGAACTGGTGGCGGCACCGTGGAAGGGCTTCGCCGCCGCCTACCGCCCGCTGGCCCAGCCGAAGCGGCACTTCACCCTGCACACCATCGACGAGGAGGGCACGTACACGCCGCCCGAGGGCTTCTGGTCTTACTCGCACCTGCCGCGCCTCTACGTGGGCACCGAGGCCGGCGCCAAGTACGTGTACCAGCCGCCCTCAGGCGTCTATCCCGTCTGGCTGGCACCTTGCGGCATCATCGCCTTCGACGGCGTGCCCGGGCTGGGCGCCAACGAGAAGCTGTGGGGCTGGTACTGGGCGCAGACGCCGTTCACCGTTGCCGCCGGGCCGGACGGCGACGCCTACCTGTGCTACGGCTACGAGCGGACGCGCACGGTCTACGATGCGGCCTTCAAGCACATCACAAGTTGGCCCCAGGGCGGCATGCCCGACGACGAGACGGCCATGGGCGTGCTGGCCGAACGCTTGCTGCGTCTCTACAGGGACGTGCGGCGCCAGGGCGTGCTGCGTGTGGACGAGGCGGACCTCGACACCTACCACCTCGGACGCCGCTACAACGTGCTCAACCTGGGCCCTGTGCCCCCCGCGACGACGTCGACCACGGCCGCTCCGCCGTGCACCCGGATGCCCACGTGCTGGGACACGCTGGCGATCAACGCCGTGGACGTTCTCTACGACTTCGAGCGCGACCTGACCGAGATCACGGTTGCCAACAGCTTCTTCCTGCTCGAGGAGTACGCCGAGCTGCAGGAACGGTTGGAACTGAACCTGTTCGCCCAGCGCGACCTGAACCTGAGCGAGAGCATCTACGATTGCCAGATCCGGCAGCCGTACGCGCAGGACAGCGTCGACGACAACCTGCCGACCACCACCACGACCGAGGCGCCGCCGACCACGACGACCACGCCGGCCGACTGTACCGACAACTCCGTCGGCACAGCGGCCGAGACCGAGGCGGCACAGACCGACACGTGGGACGTCAACCTGGGCTGCGTGAAGGTCACCCGGCTGTACCGCATGGCCTACGACCACGAGGGCGACGAGAAGCTCTACGCCTATTACCGGGATGAGACATACGGCGCTGAGGGGCGGCTGATGAAGATCAGCGCCGAGACGCGCGTCGAGATCGACGCACCGGAGGAGTGCTGAACGTGGCTCACCTGAAGAGATCGCAAAGCACCGGTCGATTGCTGAAGAACGCGGCGGGGCACCTGGTCAGGCAGTGCTCGTCCACCACCACGACTACGGAAGAGCCACAGAACGCCTGCAACAACTGCGATCCGCCGCTGCACGATTCCTACGCGGTCACGCTCGACGGGCTGGGGGGCGTATTCGGGTTCCTCAACGGCTCGCACGTCGTGCAGTGGGTCGAGAACTGCCGCTGGCAGGTGCTCGCCGGCAGCCAGGACTGCCCGGGCGGTAGCGTGCGCCTGGAATACGAGGAGGACACGCCTGACGGGGATTTCTGGTACGTCTGGGCGGCGTGCGGGGGCGGCTGCGTCAAGTTCTGGCGCAGGCTTGTCATCCCATACGAGCCCTGCCACCCGACGGGCGCGTACAGCGAATGGAGCTGCTATGAGGACAACTGCCCCGGCTGGCCGCCGTTGACGGGCTGCCCGGAATCAAACGGGGCCACCTGTTCGGTCAGCGAGGTGGGGGAATGAGTAGGGAACGCCGCCCGATCTGCGATCTGTGCCGGGGCCGGCGGTATCCCCGCCAGTGCCGGAACTCGGCCGTGTGGCGCGCCGCCCAGCGCGCGCCCGACGTGTGCCCGGAGGGGATCGCTCTGAACAACCTGCCGATCGGAGATAACGCGCGGAGCGTTGCCCAGGGGCGGGACGCTGGCCATTGTCTGTTCGCGCGCCCCTGCCGAACGTGTTCGCAGAAGGTCGAATGCCACCGGCACGCGGCCGGCACGGACGGCGTCGTCCGCAGCATGGCCCGGCGCACCTGCCGGGACTGTGCGGACCGAGTCGAACGGCTGCACGTCGCGGCCGTCGTGACGGCCCACAACGAGGGGGACGAAGTCCGCAGGACGGTTCAGTCGGTGGCGGACTCGATCGACCGTGCCTTCCTGGACGTGATCGTGGTGGACGACGCCTCCAGCGACGGCAGTTGCCCTCCGGACCAACTGGCTCGGATCGGCGGGCGGAACGTGCGGGTCGCCGTCGTGCGACACCAGCAGGCCCAGGGCGTGGGCCGTAGCCGCAACCACGGCGCCCGACTGGCGTGCGAGCGGGGCGCCCACGTGGTCAGCTTCCACGACGCCCACATGCGGTTCCCCTCCGGCGGGATCGAGGCGCTGGCTCTCGGGGCTCTGGCGTCGGACGGCATCGTGTGCTCGGCCTCCGCCGGCCTCCACGACGACGCCCCGCGCTGGTGGGGGTGCGACCTGTTCTGGAATGCCAGGGACGCCTTGCAGCCCAAGTGGCGCATGAAGCCGCCGGACGGTGCGTGGGGCCGCGTGCCCTGCCCGATGGGCGCGGCCTATGTCATATCGGTCGCAACCGTCGAGCGCCTGTCGCGACCGACTGGCCGGCTCTGGGAGGACACGGCCGGGCGGTGGGGGTTCAGCGAGCAGGCGCTGGCGGTGAAGGCGTTCCTGATGGACGTCCCCGTCCTGGTCAGCCGCGACGTGCACACGGGCCACCTCTACCGCGAGCGCAACCCGGTGCCGGACGCCGCCCGCGAGGTCTGGCGCAACATCTGTCGGGCCACGGCCGTGCTGCTGCCGGAACGGATCTTCCAGGAGCGATTCGCCGCTTGGTGCGAGCACCGCCTTGGCTCCCGAGAGTTCGGCCGCGTCGCGTCCGCCGCCTTCGAGCAACGGCGTGAGTTGCACTGGAAGCGCGATCCCGAGGACGTGTTCACGCACCTGTGCGGGCGGGACGCGCCGGTGGCCGAGCCGCACCCGGACCATCGGTGGCTTGGAGACGTGGCGGCGGCGACGGAGGCCCTTGCACTGCGCCGTGCGCAGGGCGACGGCCTGCGGGTGCTCTGTTGGCGGCCGGGCGAGGCGATGCTGAGGGCCCGGCGCGCGCTGCCGAAGGCAGAGGTGCTCGCGATCGAGTGCCCCGGCCATCGCACGGCCAACTGGCGGGCGACGTGCCGTCGGCTGGGCATTGCCCTGCAGACGGCCACGCTCGGCTCCGACTACGTCCTTGCCCCTATGGCTCATTCTTCGTCTCACGGGCCGTTCGATTTCGTTCTGGCGGGCGGGGAGATGCAGGAGGAGTGTTGCGAGGCGGCTCGGGCCATGCTCGCGGCCGGAGGCACCGTGCTGGTCAATCCGTCCGCCGACCGCAACCTGATCGAACACGAGGAAGCGGCGCGCGAGCGCGTGTTCAGCGCCCGGCGCCAACTTGATTGGGAGGAGAACGCCGTATGAACAGACTCGTGCCGACGGGACTGGCCGTGCTGTGCCTGGCGGGCTGCGGACTGGTCAGCGTGCACCCGGCGCGCTCGACGAGCAGCCTGTACGAGACGAACTCCCTGCCCGACCTGGAAAGCCGGCGCCGCGTGGAGATCACCATCGAGCCGCCCGAGCCGACGCCGGTTGAGACCGGCGAAGCAGGGCCGGACCTGATCGTCGAGCCCACCGGCCGGGTCACGGCTCCCCCGCGCGCAAGGGTCGAAGTGGCGATCCAGGAGGCCGAGAAGCGCCGGGGCGGCGAGCAGTCCAATCACCGGCTGGCGACCGCTCAGAACGCGGGGCTGATCGGCGAGGGGGTGAACCCCCAGGTCCTGACCGCGTCCCCGCCCGAGACCGTGCTCAACGACCAGCACAGGGCGGGTGGCGGTCAGGCCAGCTTCGCCTTCTGGGAACGGGTCGAAGCCGGCGGCGCGCACCCGCTCTTCTGGCTTGGGGGACTGTCCGTGCTGGCCGGCTCGATCGTGCTCGTCTGGTTCAAGAACACGTGGACGTCCATGGGGCTGCTGGCCGCGGGCGGCACGTTGATCGCCGCCGGCGTTGTGTCCGAACGCTACCCGTGGGTCGCTCTCGCGGTCCCGCTGGCGGGCGTTGCCGCCCTCGTGTGGTTCCTTCTGGCCGGCAAGAAGGGGCGGGACGTCTGGGAGACGCTCAAGACCGTCGTCGGCGCCGTCGAGGTGGCTGAGGGTGGCGCGTCCGTGAAGCAGGCCGTGGCCCAGCAGGCGGCGGGCAGTGCAGTGGCCGCCACGGTCAAAGCCGTTGTTACTCAAGCGAAGCAGGAGATCGCGTGATGGCCGACATGCTGCGACTGACTGTGCCGGACGGAACCGTCGAGGCTCGCTTGCGCTACGTCCACGCGGTGCGGGAAACATGTCGACGCGAGCACAACGCCCTTGGCCGAGACTACCTGGACGGGACGATCACCGAGGACGCGTTCCGCGACTACGAGGCCAACGTCTGGCGACGCCGCAAGGGGGCCGTGGCCGAAGCCGTGGCCAAACTCCACAACGACCTGGCCGCTGAGATGGGGGCCAAGTCCGACGGAGACGTCGAACTGGGCGCGATCGACTTGAGCAAGGCATTCGAGGTGATCGCCTGATGGCCTACGAGGACTTCACAACCTACACCGAGGTCGATCCGAACGGCCGCTTAGGCGTCACGGCCGGCAAGGTCGACGTCAACGAAGTGACCGGCACCGACAGCGCGAAGGTCTACACGGACCGGGGCGAGGGCGGCATCGGGCCGGACTTCGAGTGGGACTGCAAGCTGAGCCTGCTCGGCTATGACGGCGCGTACAGCCAGTGTGCGTTCATGGCCGCCGGGCAGACTGAAGAGACCCTCTACCTCTGGCAGCAGAACTACCGCACGGCCCTCGCCGCCAAGGTCAATCCCGACCCGGACTACTGGCGCATCGTGCTCCATGATTACGCGTCGGGCAACGTGGAGGTGTACCAGGTCCTGGGCGAGCCCATGCCGTGGGACCCTCCCCCGGACACCTTCTGGCCCAAGCTGACGCGTGACGGCAACTACCTGTACCTGGATTGCTACACCGACGAGGAGCAGACGACGATCCCGGTCGGCGGCGATCTGACGCTGCTGTTGTCGTCAGCCACGACGACGTTCCGCTACCTGTACGCCTGCAACGCCTATGGTGGCACGAGCTACGGCGACCGCAAGACCAGCTTCGACGTCGAGAACCTCGACCTGAACGAGACCCCGGCCACCACGACAACGACGCTGCCCGGCGGCACCACAACCACCTCCACGGCCGCAGGTGGGCGGCAACTCTCGGCAACGAAGGAGGCGCCCTGCCTGGACGCCGCCTGCGTGCCGCCCGTACTCACGCACACGGGAGCCGCACCGGTGTTGAGCGGCGTCACCGACCCGATCTCACCGATCTGATCCACCAACCAGGAGCCTGACCATGCGGGACTATACGAGGAGCGAATGGGGCGACGTCGTGCGCGGCTCGTCATGGCCCCCGGCCAACGATCCCTTCACGATCAAGATCACCAACACCAACGGCTGGCCAGACGGGGCGGACGGCTGGACCTGGGAGGTGCTGCTGTCCCGCGCACTGGCGGGAGCGACGCCCGACGTGACGCTGACGGCGTCGGCCGAGCTGTCGGGCAACGTCATGTCCCTCACGTTCCAGGCCACGCCGGTTCAGACCGCCGCCCTGCCCGGCAGCGGGCGGACGCGCTTCTACGTCGACGTGCGCAGCATCGACGGCTCCGCCGTCGCGTCGTACTACGACTGCGTCCACGGGTTCGCCTGGGTGCGCGACGCCGTGGGGCAGGGCTGAGCCATGGCAGACCGTCTGCCGGGAACCGAAACAACGGCCCAGTGGCCGCCGATCACGTGCCTGTGCCCAACGTACGGGCGGTTCGAGCGCCTGCGCGATGCCATAGCCTGTTTCATGTCGCAGGACTACCCCGGGGAGAAGCGGCTGCTGATCCTCAACGACGCGCCGCAGCCGCTGCGCCTGGCTCCGGGGCGTCCGCTCGAGGGGTGGGGCGTTCGCATCGTCAACCGCCCTATGCGGTTCGAGACCCTCGGCCGCAAGCGTCAGGCCCTGCTCGAGATGGCCCGCACGCCCCTGGTGGCGCATTGGGACGACGATGATCTCTACCTGCCCTGGCACCTAACCGAATGCGTGCGCACCCTTCGCGCGAACCAGGGCGCGGCGTGCGTCAAGGCGCGGTCCGCGTGGTGGTGCGTCGGGCCGCGCGAGGCGCCCCGCCTCGTCGGCGTGCGAAGGAACGTGTTCGAGGGGCAGATGGTGTTCGACCGTGCGGCGGCGCTGCGCCTCGGCGGCTATCCGTCTCTGGACTCCGGCCAGGCTAAGGCCCTGCTTGACGCGTTCCGGCGTGCGGGCCTGCTCTACGAGTGGGATCCCCCCCGGAGCCGCCTGAGCTACGTGTACCGTTGGGCCGACGGCATCGGGCACG
>Ga0272441_10015479_pt1 | contig 10677 bp, 6 predicted proteins | sample SSMProp6N_FD_193582 | JGI IMG/M metagenome (GOLD analysis project Ga0272441, IMG submission 193582) | Marine sediment archaeal communities from Little Sippewissett salt marsh, Falmouth, MA, United States - SSM-Prop-6N | ecosystem: Environmental > Aquatic > Marine > Wetlands > Sediment ...
CCGATCCCAACCGTGGCGCCCCGCCAGCACATGCAGATACTCGATATCCTGCTGGCAGCGGCGCATGAGCTTCAGGCGGACGCCCGCAATCGGCCCGGGATAGTCCTTGCCCGACCCGCAGTAGTCCTTACCCGAGTAAAAGACGGCCAGATTCTCGGCCTGCCGCCACGCCTTGCCCCGGCCTCGGAACGTATCCCAGTAGGGCAGATCGCCCGTCGTGCCGAGCGCCCACGACGACAGCAGCCTCTGGTGCATCGCCACCGGCGCCGCCGACACGCCGGGCCCGCCGCCGTAGCGCCAGTAGTACTCGTCGGTGATCCATTTCTGCCGCACGCTCGCCGTCGGCCCGAAACGCATCATCGCGCTACAGTTCCACATGTTGCACACGTTGTCCCACAGGCCCCGGTGCATCTCGGGCTGCGACACGTCGGTGCGGTAGTGTATCTGCGTCTTGGGGGCGTTGGCGGCTTCGTATCCCTGACGGGCGAGGTCGAGCAGGAAGCGGTTGGCGTCGTAGTCGTCAAAGTCGGTCGGTTCGTCCAGCAGCCAGAAGCAGATGCCGCCGCGACTCATGCCGCCGAAGTAGGCCACCTTCCAATAGTACTTGTTGTTGTAGTAGAACTGGAACGCCGTGTCGGTCCAGCCCTTCTCGTTGAAGTGCTCGAAGAACTGCCGCACCACGTCGACAAAGCCTTCCTTGTATTCCGGCTTGAACGCGTCGGCCACGCGGTTCGCCTGCTTGGCATACTCGGCGAACTCGACGCGCGTCGAGACGTCCATGTAATCTTCGTAGTATTCCTTCACCGGGAAGATGGGCCACGCCTCGTGAAACGCCATGTACATCTGGGTGATCGGCGTGTTGGCGCACGGGCCCACGTAGCCTCGCTCAGCCGAGAAGGCCGACCCGTCCAGCAGCGGGCCGAACCGCTGGTCCCACTCCGACCAGTCCGCCACCCGCGCGTCGGCCCCCTTGCCGGTCATCTGGGGGATGTAGTCGGTGTCGACCCGCCCGCTGTGTGAGTAGGGCAGGGCGTTCAGCTCGCAACGATGCTGGTGGCCCAACGCGTAGTAGTCCCAGGTGGTCTCGAGCGCCTGCTGCGGGTCGGCCTTGGCGTCGACGCCGGCCCAACCCACCACACTGTGGTAGCGGTTCAGTTCGACCACCCAACTGGGCCGGTCCGGCAGCGAGAACGGCAGCACCTCCACCGCCAGCCGCAGCTCCACCGGTTCGGCAAGCTCATCGGCCGAGATGCGGATCGTGCCCTCGTAATCTCCCGCCGCCGTGCCGCCCGGCACGTACAGGTCGACCCACACAGCCTGGTATCGCTGGCCGGGCACATTGTTGTCGGCCGCGGGCAGGTTGAAGCTCGTATCGAACGGCTCGGCCAGCGGCAGGCAGGCGTCGCCGTGCCACGCCGACGGGCGGATCGTTGCATCGTCCAACTCGCCCGGGCCGACCGCCTCCGGCGGCCTGTCACCCGCCCAGACGTACCACAGCCGGAAGAGCTGCGCGTTCGGCTTGGCGGCGATCTTGTTACCGCCCGAACCGACCAGATCGTCGACCGCCACCTGCACGTTCGTCAGGGCCACCTGCCCCTTGCCCAGCAAGAGCTTGAAGGCTGCTACCTCGTTGGCCGCCGCCCTCAGCGATACGCGCCGGTCGCCTGCTCCCCAAACGGTGTTGGATATCGCCAACTCAGCGTCGCCGCGGTACTCGTCGCCGTCAGCGAGCGCCGCACCGCTGACCGGATCGACCTTCACCATGTCCGGGCAGGCAAAAACGGTGAGCTTGCCGGCTGCATCGGCTACGGATGCCTGGGCGCCGGCGACCGGCTTGGGCGCTGCCGCCTTCGTCAGAGGGCGCCTGGTGACGACCGGCACGTTGATAGCCACCGTTGCGCACGGGCCGCGATGGCCCGCTTCGTCGACCGCTCGCACGGCCAACTGGTGCTGCCCCGGCGACAACGTGAACACCGGCATAGGCTGAAGCTTGCCGCCCTCAACCGGCAGTGGCAGAGACCACCGCGGCAGCGGCTCGGCCTGATCGAAGTTGTCGTCGGTCAGCTCCTGCTGCGAGTACACCGCCTCATACGCAAGGGCTGTCCCCGTCGTGCCGTCGTCGCCCGGCGCCACAAACGTCACGACGATGCTCCCGTCGCCTGCGTTCCGCTCAGCCACCTTCACGTCGGACGGGGCGGCGGGCGGTGTCTGGTCGATCGCCTCACCCACTACTTCGAGGGTGGGGCGAAGCGTCTTCTCCTGTATGTCGTTGGTGAAGACCCAGGGGTCCTCGGCTTCGTTGTAGCGGTAGGGGTAGGCCGGTCCCATCAGCGAGTACGACTCGGCCACCTGTCCCTTATCGTCGGTCAGGATCAGCCCGTAGCACGCCCCGATAGCCAGCGACTCGACCAGCGCCGGATCGACCGGCACCTGAAGGTGCACGAAGCGCCCATCGTCACTCTTGCCGCGGACCAGGTCCTTCGGACCGGCGTGGCTGTAGCGGGCCGACGGGTGCGCCCAACTCACACTGTAGATGGCACTGCCCGGCCAGGCCCACCAGTTGTCCTCACCGGGCTCGGCGCCGGGCTCGGGACAGCGCACGAAGTCCCAGCAGGACGAGCCCGCAGCCTCTGTCCAGTTGAGCGTTTGCCCCTGTTCCCACGGCGACAGCACCGTGCACAGGCCGAGTCCGTAGAGATCGTTTTTGGCTACATAGAGGTTCAGGTGGGCCTCCCTTACGGTCCAGCCCTTGATGGCACTGGCGTCGAAGGCCATCAGCAGCGTCTTGGCCTCAAACCCCGACCAGTTCTGGTTCTGGCGGATGGCCGTGCTCGGGCCCAACGCGTTGCTGTATCGCATCTTGCCCCGAACCGAGGTAATCCCTACGTCGGCCGTAACCGGCAGTACGGCGGTGGCCGGCTCGGCCGGTGCCCAATCCGCCCCAATCAGACACAACATCCCGGCGACACAGACAGCGTTGCGTAACATGACCAGCTCCTCGTTTGAACGTGAAATCTGACAGGTCCTCATCTAACCCGCGCCCCAGGCGCGTCGACTGGGCAATCTAACCGCTAGCCGCGACGAGTTCGAGGGGTTCCCGCGGACCGGAAGAATCGGGCGACCTTAGTACGGCAGGCGGCCAGCGAGGGCGCGGACCTGGTCGGCGCCGGCCAGCAGCACCTCCAGGGCGTCCCAGGTGCCCGCCAGGAGCGACTGACGCCCGTTCTCCGGCATCGTGAAGCCGATCGACCGTCCGCCGACCTTTACGATCTGCTCTTCGATATCGACGACGATCTCAACCTTGGGGTCGGCTTCGATGGCTTGGCCGATCTGCCTTGCGTCGTCGTGACCGACGCTGACGCACGGCATGCCCATCGCGATGCCGTTGTCGAGGAAGATCTCGGCGAACGACTCGCCCACAACCGCGCGGATGCCGAAGCGGTACATCGCCTGAGGTGCATGCTCGCGAGACGAGCCGCAGCCGAAGTTCCTGCCGGCCACGAAGATGCTCGCGCCGGCGAACCGCGGATCGTCCAGGGGGTGCCCGAGGCTCGCGCCGCTCTGGTCGAAACGCCGATCGTGGAAGGCGTACTCACCCAGGCCGTCAAATGTAACGCAGCGCATGAATCGGGCGGGGATGATCTGGTCGGTATCGATGTCGTCGCCGGGCACGTACACCCCCGTGCCGCGAACTTGCCTGATCGGTTGCATCGCCATCGATTGCTTACACTCCTGCTCGCCTTACCCCTGGTGCCGTGTCAGCCTGTCGAGCCGTAGTCGAACACCTCGCGAACGTCGACCACCTCGCCGTGTACCGCCGCCGCCGCCACCATGGCCGGACTCATCAGCAAGGTGCGCCCTTTCGGGCTGCCCTGTCGGCCCACAAAATTGCGGTTACTCGACGAGGCGCACACCTGATCGCCGACGAGCTTGTCCGGGTTCATCCCCAGACACATCGAGCAGCCGGGCTCGCGCCATTCGAATCCCGCCTCGATGAAGACCTCGTGCAGGCCTTCGTCCATCGCCTGAGTCCGCACCCGCTGCGACCCGGGTACCACCAACGCCTTCACGCCGCGCGCAACCTTCCTGCCCTCGAGGTGGCGCGCCACCTCTCGCAGATCGCTTATGCGGCCGTTGGTGCAGCTTCCGACAAAGGCCACGTCGATCTTGGTTCCTTTGATCGGCCTGCCTGGCGCCAGCCGCATGTGCGTCAGGGCGCGACGGGCCGAGTCCGGCTTGTCCTCGGGCAAGGTGTCAGGATCGGGGATCTGATCATCGACGCCGATCGACTGCCCGGGATTGATCCCCCAGGTCACGATCGGCGGGATGGCAGCCGCATCGAATGAAACCTCGTCGTCGTAGCTCGCGTCCAGGTCGGACGCCACGTCGCGCCACCGCCGGACGGCTGTGTCCCAATCGTCGCCTGTGGGTGCGTAGGGCCGACCTTTCAGGTAATCGAACGTGGCCTCATCTGGGTTGACGTAACCGGCCCGGGCGCCGCCCTCGATCGACATGTTGCAGATGGTCAGACGCTGTTCGACGCTCATGTTCTCGATCGTGTCGCCCGCGTATTCGTAGGCGTAGCCCAGCCCGCCGTTGACGCCCAGAGTCTGAAGGATTTGAAGGATCACGTCCTTAGCGTATACGCCGGGCTCGAGCCTGCCGTTGACGGTGATGCGACGAACCTTCAGCGGGTCCAGAGCGAGCGTCTGCGTAGCCAGGATGTCGCGCGCCTGACTGGTTCCGATGCCGAACGCCACCGCCCCGAGCGCTCCGTGTGTCGACGTATGCGAATCACCGCACGCGAGCGTAATGCCCGGCTGGCTGATCCCCAGTTCCGGTCCGATGATGTGCACGATGCCCTGCGACCCGCTTTCGGCGTCGAAGAACGTGATGCCGCACTCCCGGCAGTTGCTCTCCAGAGCTACCGCCATTTGCTCGGCGAGTTCGTCCTGCCAGGGACGCTGGCGCACATCCGTCGGGATAATGTGGTCCAGAGTCGCAAACGTCCGCTCGGGATAAGCCACCTCGAGCCCTCGCTCGCGCAGCATGGCAAAGGCCTGAGGACTGGTGACCTCGTGAATGAGGTGCACGCCGATGAACAACTGCGCCTTACCGTTCGGCAGCATCCGAACGAGGTGCTCATCCCAGACTTTCCGGAAAAGGTTTCTGCCCATCGTTGCATCCGACAAGGCTCGGAAGCTGTTTTGCGCGAACAAGGCCCGACTGCCGGATTATACCCCGATTGGCCGGCTGGTACAGGCGAGCGGCCCTGCGATTGACGACCGGTAAGCTGCCGCTAGACTCGGGAAGTTTGTACGGCGCCCGAGGGAGTTGCCGGCGTCGACGCAACACGAGGCTTTTGGAGGATGAAGATGGCTAAGCAGCCGCATGTGATTCTCATCATGACCGATCAGCAGCGAGCCGACACGCTGGGAGCATACGGCGACCGGCAGTGCGATACACCCCATCTGGACCGCCTGGCGGACCAATCGATCGTGTTCGACCGTCACTACTCGCCCTGTCCGCTGTGTGTGCCAACGCGGACGGCGATGGCCACCGGTCTGTATCCCCATCGGTCGGGAGCGATGATCAATACGTGGATTCCCGAAGAGCGCGAGTATGGCACGTTGCGGCCCGAATACACGACGGTTTTCGAGCGACTGCTCGCCGAGGGATACAACCTTGCCCATATCGGCGTGCAGCATATCTTCAGCGACCCTCCCATCCAGCAGCGCTGCGACGGCGCAACCTTTATCACCAAACAGGACCACAACGAGTATCTCCAGGCAAACGGCCTGGACGAGCCCAAGCTGACAGAGTATCGTGCGCCCTGCCCCGAGTTCGTCAACGGGCGAATGACCTGCGACTACTACACCACTGCGCTGGCGGGTCGACATCCCCTGCCGGCCGAGCATTTCTTCGATGCCTACATGAGTACGCGGGCGGTCGAGTTCATCGAGTCAGCCGATACAAGTCAGCCGCTCGCCCTGGCGTGCTTGCTATGGGCGCCGCACCCGCCGCTGGCCGTGCCCGCCCCGTACGACACCCTCTATGATCCGGCGAAGCTGGAGCTGCCGGCCAACGTGGGCGAGCGATACCCCGGCCAGGCGGCGTCGCAACTCATGAATCTGCCGGGGTTTATGGGCGCGACCGTGACCATGGACCAGTGGCGCCAGGCGTGGGCCGCCTACCTGGGCCTGGTGACGATGGCCGATCGTTGCATCGGGCAGGTGATCGAGGCGTTGTGGCGGCGCGGACTGTGGGACGACGCGCTGGTGATCTTCACGGTCGACCACGGTGAGATGCTCGGCTCGCACCGTATGTGGCAGAAGATGTGCATGTACGAGGAGGCGATCCGCGTGCCGCTGTTGATCAAGCCGCCAGGCGGGGCGGCGACCGATGCCGGCTCGCATCGCAGCCAACTGACCAGCCACGTCGATGTACCTGCGACCATCTGCGACTATCTCGGCATCGATTGGCCGGCCGGGGACGGCATGTCGCTTCGACCCGTCATCGAAACCCCCGCCGCGCCCACTCGGGATATGGTCTACAGCGAGTTCAACGGCAACGCCGGCCGGGGATCTTTCCAGCGGGCGGCGATTACCGCGACACACAAATACATCCACAACGAGGGCGATCACGCCGAACTGTACGACCTCGAGCACGATCCGCTCGAGCGAGAGAATCTGCTCGGCAAGCCGGAAGTCGCCGCGACTCAGCAGCAACTGCACAACGCCTTGGGTGAGTGGATGAGCACGAGCGGAGACTTTTTGGACATAAACACGTCGGAGAGCGAGCGATGTTGAGCATCACTGCGCGTCTCCATATATTGCGTGAGGGTGGGTCGATCGCAGGCGGTCAGTTCGGCCTATCGGCTGTTGCCAAAGAGGAGTAAGTCATGGCAGGCGAGTTTGTCGGGCGGCGCGTGGTGTTTACCGGACCGGGCAAGATCGAGGTTGCAGAATGGTCGGTCGACGCGCCGGGGCCCGGCGAGGTCGTGGTTCGCGCCGAGAAGACGCTGATCTCACCGGGCACGGAGATGTCGCGGGCCTTTGATACACACCGCGCCCGACGAGGGTATCCGACCAACACCGGCTACCTCGCCGTAGGGCACATTGCGGCCGTGGGCGAGGGCGTCGATTCGTGGCAGGTCGACGATCGCGTATTGCTGAGCATGGGTCACATCAGTTACGGTCGCACCAACGCAAGCAGTCCCATGATGTACGTGCCCGATGATGTAGCCTCCGAGAAGGCGGTCTATACGCATCTGGCTACGATATCGCTGCGAGGCGTGCGACTGGGGCAGATCGAGCCCGGACGGGGCACCCTGGTGCTCGGGCAGGGATTGATCGGCCTGTTCGCCACGTATTTCGCCAAACGGCTCGGTGCGGTGCCGGTGATGTCCCTCGACCTGTGGCCCAAGCGTCTGGAACTCGCCGAACAGCTCGGCGCCGATCTGACGCTCGTGCCGCCCCGTGAGAGATTCGCCGAGGTCGTCAAGAACTGGATTGGCGACGATCTGCCTCCTGTCGTGATCGACGCGACCGGTACGCCTCGCGTGATCGCGTCGTGCCCGACCTTCACCGCCAACGACGGACGAATGGTCGTGCTCGGCGGCGTGCACAAGGACGTGACCCTCGACCTCTACAGCGATTTCCAGAAGCGGAATCTTCAGCTTCGCGGCTGCGGGCATGCCTCGCCGGCGTCGGGCACCGGCCAGGAACAGGAAAACGCCCGGATGTGTCTCGACCTGATCTGTCGCGGCGAATTGGACGTGGCTGGCCTGACCACGCACATCGTGGGGATCGACGAGGCCCCCAAAATGTACCACATGCTCCGTGACGAGCCCGAGCAGGCACTGGGTGTGGTCTTCGATTGGACCAAGGAGTAAGTCGAGAGGCTCTCGCCGGCGAACCGACCGCTGCGGCGATCACTCAGGCGCCGCAGGCTCGGTCGTGCGGACGTCGGCTGCCGGGTCGACGCGAAAGACATGAATGAATCGCCGTCCGCGGCCCAGGCGTGCCACGAACTCGTACGGCCCGACGCTGGATGGGTAGGCCAGAGCGGCCAGCCTGTCCAGGCGCCATCGCTTGTAGTACAAGTCGTCCGAGCGCAGGCCCAGGCGCGAGTCCCACGCTACGTAACGGATTCCCTTCCGACGGCAACTGTCCGCGATCTCGTCAGCCGTTTCGCCGTTGACGCGCGTGATGCGCACAAAGCAATCTCGCTGGGCTGGTGACATCACAGCCAGCACTTCCGACAGCGTACAGAGCATCTTCTCACCGGGCTCGGCGTGAGCTTGGTACCAGTCCAACAGGTGCTTGAACTCGATGTCGCGATTGCCGTTGCCCACGTGTTGGGCCAGCACGAACTGGTTGGACACCACCATCAATACCGTCAGAGCCGCGGCTGCCAAATGCCCCGAGGCGCGGTGGCCTTTTGCCGCGACAAGCCGCACGCCCAGCACCACGCCGATCGCACCTGCCGCCACCAGAGGAAGCGACGCGGATCGGCGGCTCATCTCCACGAACCCCGGCAGGTAGCTTGCCAGCCAGATCGCCCACGCCGTCACCAGTACAAGCAGGCACACTTGCAGCGCGACCCCCATCGTGCGAGGCAGCGGACGCCTCTTCGTCAACGTGGCCGCCAGTTCACGCAGTCCATAACAGCACACCAGCAGCGGAATCCAACTGATCACGGCGCAGTAGCGATGGTAGATGAACGTCGAGATCACGTGGACCAGCAGGTAACTGACCAGAAAGATCAGCAGACACGCAACGTCCCACCGGCGGCGACGAATCGCATAGCCCACGCCCAGCGCGAACCCACCGACGGCCACACACTTGCCCACTACGTAGAACATCTTGACGGCCGCCGCCGGCAAGAACGGCGGCGGCACGAGCAGGGGGTAGAACGTGACGCCCCAGATCGCGGTGACATATCCCCGAAGGACGGCCGACACATTACCGCCCGAGCCGATTACCTTCAGGTAGTGTGTCTCGGGCTGCTGTCCGAAAGTCAGCAGCGTCGCCAGCAACCAGAGAGCCAGCGGCAGCGATGCAATCGCTCCGTACAACAGCGCGCGCAGCCGCCCGCGGCGCGACGTGCACGTGATCCAATCGGTGATCACGACCAGCACCAGCACCGCGGCCATGTCGTAGCGGGCCATCGACGCAATCGACGCCAGCACGTACCGCCATCGCGAGTGGCACAGCATCGCATACAGGGCGCTGAGCCCCAGGAATAACAGAATCGATTCGGCAATCGCTTCGGTGAGAGCCTGGACGACCCAGGGATTGATGGCCGTAATCAACGCGATCCAAACGGCCGCCGTGCCGACCAGCCTTCTGCCCACCAGCCACACCAGCAGCAGGCTGAAGGGATGCAGCAGGGCGTTTGCCAGCCAGCCGGCCGTCAACTCGGGGTGGGGTCCGCCCACGACGTGACTCAGGCCCGCCTGGAGCAGCCCCACGACCGGCAGGCGCTTGAGCGAGCCGGGTAGCTCGAAGGCCAGCAGGTCGTGCCCGACCCTGACAAAATGCGGCATGTCGGGATGCGGCACGGGTGTGTGCCCGAAGAACAGGATCGACTGATAGACGCCCAGCGCAAGCAGTAGGGCGGCTACGCTCCATTCATGCCACCGCGCCGGCGAGGGTGCGGCCGGATCAACCAGAGGAAGGCTCTGACTCGGTTCGCCCGGTTCAAAGTTGTGTGCAGCGACGGTCAAGATGGTACACCGGGTATGACGATCCCTTTGCGATCTGCGCCACCGTGGTAACTGCCATGCGATGCCCAGGAAGCATCCTGCCTGTCCCGCAAGCCGCTCCAGCCGCCTCCTTGGCACCGCCACGACGCACCCTACAATAGGGCAGCGTACGTTTCTGACAAGCCTGAGGTACACGCGTGCACGAGATGAGCCTGGCGGCGGCCATTCTGGAGCAACTCGAGAAACTCACCCGAGACCATCCCGGCAAGCGGATCACGCGCGTTCGTCTGGCCTGGGGCGAACTTCAGCAGATCAACGAATATGCCCTGCACGAGGCGCTGAAGCTGATCACAGAGGATGGCCCGATGAAGGGGGTCGAGTTGGACCTCCACGTCGAGCCGGCCCGCGGGCGGTGCACCGGTTGCGGCGAGCCCTATGATCTGGTCGATGGCGAGCAGGGCTGTCCAACCTGTGGCGGCCGGCAGGTCGAGCTCCTGCCCGACAAGCCGCTGACGCTCGAACAGATCGAGCTGACCGACGAAGCCGAGCGAGAAACCGCATGAGTATCGAAAAGGTACGTGTCGACAAGAAGGTGCTGCAAAGCAACGACGAGATCGCCGAAGCCAATCGCGGGCGACTTGCCCAACTCGGTCTTACGGCCGTCAATCTGATCGCCTCACCGGGAGCCGGCAAGACCTCGCTGCTGGTGGCCACATTGCAAGCTCTGCACGGACGGCTTCGCTGCTGCGTGGTCGAAGGCGACCTGGCCACGTCGCAGGATGCCGACCGCATCGCCGCCCTCGACGTCCCGGTCTGGCAAATCAACACGGGCGGCGCCTGCCATCTGTCGGCCAGGCAGGTGGGCGAAGCCTTCGACCGACTTCCGCTCGCCGGCAACGATCTGGTGCTGATCGAAAACGTGGGTAACCTGGTTTGCCCAACCGCCTTCGATTTGGGCGAGCATGCCA
>Ga0272441_10015481_pt1 | contig 10676 bp, 17 predicted proteins | sample SSMProp6N_FD_193582 | JGI IMG/M metagenome (GOLD analysis project Ga0272441, IMG submission 193582) | Marine sediment archaeal communities from Little Sippewissett salt marsh, Falmouth, MA, United States - SSM-Prop-6N | ecosystem: Environmental > Aquatic > Marine > Wetlands > Sediment ...
GTTCTAAATCATCTAATAATTGTTTAAATTTATCTTCAAATTCGCTATCAATAAATACTTTACAACTAAAACCTTTGAATTTACTTTTACGTTTACGGCGATCTTCTACATCTACATCATATTTATTACATAATCTTAAATATAATCTATGTAAATTTAAAAATCTTTTATTAATTAATTTGTATTTATTGTTACGCATCACCTAAATCTTCTAAATCTTTTTTTAATTCATCTATTACTGCTTTTGTTTTATTAAGTTCTTGTTTTATTATTGCATTCGCTAATCGCTTCTTTTGTAAATCACTTCTTACTTCTTTGATTAACCTTCTACGTTCTTCTTGATTAAATTCAACTTCAGCTTTATATAACTTATCTATCATATCATTTATATTCACTTTTTTGCCCCAATTTAATATCATATTCACTATTATCACTAATTATTGGTATCTGTTCTTCTAATTCTTGTTTATGTTTAAATGCTTTTTGTAATAATTCATCATATTTTGGTAATAAAGCTGTTGTACTGTAATGTTCTAATGCTGCTAATCTTATATCTATTCTTGATTCTATACTTCTATCACGTTTTAATGCCAACTTCATCGCTTTATCTATATCTTCTGCATAACTTTTACTTTTAATAGCCCCTTGAACATAATAATTTGGCCTACATTCAATTAATTCACCTTTACAATTCTTTATTACTTCACCACCAGACTGAAAATTATTGCCAACACAAACACACCCACATAAAGAAGCTTCTATATATGGCATACCTTCACCTTCACTATGGCTTGGTACTAACATTACATCACTAGAATTATATAATAAACGCATATATTCACGATCATATAAACCAAAAGAATAATTTAAATTGTTTGCAAATCTTATTCTTTTTGTATTTATACCCAAATTTTTAGTTAATAATTTAATATTTGAACCTAATTGCCCATAACCACTAATATCTGTGTGCAAATATAAATAATCATTCGGTTCTTCTTCTGTATGTTTGCCCCACCACTTTAATAATTCATAAAAATTCTTACGTTCTAAACCACCATCTGTAGCATTCGCAGCAACTACACTTATTAATCTTCTTACTTCACACTTTATACCTAAATGCCTATATATATCTTTTTTACACCTATTAATATCTTCTTCTATATAAAAATCTTCATCATTTATCGGTATAGGTAAGTATTCTAACAATTTATCTTTATTTATATCTAATTTACTTACACTATCTTTTGCAGCATTAGACATAAATAAAGCACAATTAATACCTTTATATGCAGGGTAATTACTTGGTATAAATGGTTCACTATCTACCATTAAACTGTTTATAAAATAATGTTGTTGCATATATTTATCAGTACCAAATGCAAATAAATCATAAAAACCCCATACTAAATCAAATTGTTCAAGATTATATACATCAAATATATTAACAAGCTTTTCATTCTTTAAATTTTGATTAACAGGGTATATCTTTATAATTTTATCATTTACTTCTATCGCATCTGTATAACCTTGATTACCATATAAACTTAACATACATACTTCATAACCCAATTTTGTAAATATATCTATTAAATTTAAACTACCTTCACCATAACCACTACCAACACGGGGGCTTACACTTACCAATGCTATCTTCTTATTCATTTATTCACCTTTTTTATATATCAAATACTAAAAGTTTTTTTAATATTTGATTTAATATTTGAATTACATCACTATCATCACCTTCTGCCATCTTTTTTATATCAGGCATATTAGGTAACATTATATTTAAACTTTTTATATCATTACTACGTTTTTTTAATACTTCATCAGTTCTACATAAACAATCATCACATAAAACTAACAAATTCTTTAATTCATATCTAATATTGCCATTCGGTATCAATCTTAATAAATGTTTGTTCTTCTTACTACCACATAATTCACAATCTAAATTTAATAATGCTTGCTGTTCACATATATATTCTAATTGTTGTAACCTGTTCTGTATATATTCTACCCTGTTCATACTAAACCTTTTTAATTCTTCTTCTTTACGTTGCCTATTACCCAATTCTATTAATTCATCTATATTCATTTTTTTTTGTAATTTTTGAATTCTAATCTTAATTTGTTTATCGCTTCTAAATTATTCGCTATTGTTGCCTTATTATCTGTATAACACTTTAAAACTTCATCTAAACTGTAACTTTTATCACCATCTTTATCTTTTAATCTTAACAAATGTAATGCTTCTACTATATCATCATTTGTAACTTCTTTTTTTTTGTTCTTCTTCATATTCGTGTAACCCCTTCATAACTTTTTGATAAAATTCATAATTAATATCTTCTTCTTCTTTTATACTATTCAAATATTTTAGTTCTTTAACCTTTTTTTTATTTATCATTTTTTTATCAATTACTTCATAACACTTTTGGCAAATAATAATACGATTCTTTATATCAAATTTAATTGCATTTACTATACCATGATCATTCACTTCTAATAAATTCATAACTAATAATCTATCAAACCTATCTTCATTACAAAAATCACACTTACCAAATATCTTACCCCTATGTTCAAATTTACCTTCTAATATATCAAATATTCTTTGTTTACCATTTTTTATATCATTCTTAAAATTAAACCGCTTCTTAAAACAATTACTACAGTTCATTTAAACACTATACCCGAATTTTTTTAATATATCTGATTCTTTAATAGCTAAACACGAATAATTACACTTACATTCAAAAGATTCTGTATATATTTTGTTATTTATCTTTATTGTTCGTGGTTTATTACATTTTAGTTGATTACCAATATTACATTTACTATTAACATTATCATTATCTAAATACCCATACATTCTATTATTGCGATTTGTATATATAACTACATTTTTACTTTTTTTAAATCTACTTACTATACCTGCCATATAATTATCTACACTTATACTACCTACCATGTGATTTAATAAACCCTTAACTAATTTTGATTGATCTAATACATCTATCATTCTATCTATATATCTATTCTTATCTTTATATCTGCTTACTTGTATCACTTCAAATCTTGTTTTTAAAGCTAATACACAATTATCTATTATATATTTTGGCACTTTTAACTTATTTATATAATCAACTTCATAATCTGTATTTAATAATATGATCGGCTTTAATATGTTATTATCTTTTATGTATTCACGCGCTTCTTCTTCATCTATTCTGCTAACTTCTATATTCGGTAAACCTAAACTTCTTTGCTGTACTATCAATTCTGTTAAATAATTAAACGTTTTTTTATCTATCATTCGCTTTAAATAATCAAAATATAATGATACCCTACTTATTACATCACCTTGATCTTTTTTATTAACATTAGCAGTAAAACCTAAATTTAATTCGTTCAGCTTAAATAAATACTTATGATCTAACTTTAATAACCTATCTTCATCTTTACCCTTAATTAATAACTTTATATCACTTTGTATGTATTCTTTATATCTTGGTTCACTTGTATATAAATAACAATCAAGATTAGCAAATTCATGCCCATTAGCTATATACAAAATCATATTTGATAACTTGTTCACTTCTAATACTTCTTCTATATTATCATAATTTAATTCAAATATAATATTACCTATAAATATATTTTTGTTTATATTTTTATTCATTTATTTAACCTTTAACTAGATCTTAACACTTTATTAATATCTACTTGTTCGCCCCATTTATCAAAATTATTACTTATTTTACGTTCTTCATCTTCATAATACTTTGCTACACCTACCCTTCTTCTTACCTTAACTTCTTTTTGCCTAATATCTATTAATTCTTTTATATATTCTAAACCAAATACTTCATACATTCTAATTAATTCATACTTTGTAAATAACGCTGCCATACTAAAATATTCTTCTAAATCTTTATACCTTCTATTAAATACTTCAAAATCTTCTGCTGATTCTATTGGTTCTTTATATTCATATTCACTTCGCAACATTATACTTTTATATGGCATTATTAATTCACAAAATTCAGTAGTACCAATATCATAACCCCATTTATCTGATAATTGGCTTAATAACTTCTTGCGGCTATCACGTGTTATAAATTCATTAAATGTTAATTTGTATATATTCATTCGCTTCTTTACTTTATTATTTTTATCATCTAATAAACAATATAATCTATAATAATCTAACCAATTACCTATCAATTTAGCTTTACTTATATAATCTTTGCAACCACTTGTTAAATTCATAAAACTATATTCACATAATCTATCATTCTTTATCTTACTTGCCGCATAATTAAAAAAATCACGTATAATAAATATATAATTCGCCTTACTACTATGCTTCGGTATACACATCTTAGCTATATCATTCTTATCTTCTGTTAGTAATAAATGTAAATATGGCCCTTTGTATTCATTATTTATATATTTATCTAATTCTTCTGGTACTATTATGTTATATTCTAAACCACTTGCATTACTTATATATTCTACTAACTTTAATCGCCCACTTCGTTCTGTACCATGTATGATTAATCGCTTCATTTTAATTCTTTTTATTATTTTATTCTTCAAAACCCATTCAAAACCCTTTTTTTATTTGTAAGTTGTTGTATATTAAGTATTTATAAAATCTTGGGTGTGTGTGATTAAAAAAATATTTAGGTTTTATTATATGGGCCTTTTTATATATATACGAATTTGGGTTTAAAAGTAAAAAGTTTAATTAGGGCATCACCACCACACCACGCCCCCTTAATCTGCGATTTAATTCTTCTTTTTTATTCTTAATAATTCGCCACTTCATTCTAAAAACAATCATTAAAAACATAATTCAAATCACTTCATTCTAAAAAAGATCATCTAAATAATACAACAAGCACACTTCATTCTAAAAACAATCATCTAAATTATATTATAAAACGCCACTTCAATTATATTATAAAAACAATCATCTAAATTATATTATAAAAAGCCCTACACTTCATTCTAAAAACGCCCAATAAAAACATAATTCAAATCACTACACTTGCCCCAAGTAAGCTGCGTAGCTGCGCCACTTGCTTACCAATTAAATACACAACTAAAAAGCACGATTAAATGAATATAAAAAGAATTATAATATTATATTATAATTCTTTAAACATTCTTCTTAGTGTGCCTTTAAATGAATAATAAAAAGAATAATAAAATGAATAAACTAAAGTATTATATTATGTTCTAATATAATACTTTAAACATTCTATAATAATTCTTTAAACATTCTTCTTAGTGTGTGAAGTGGGGCGAAGTAGAAGAAGAATACTAAATAATACTAAATAATACTTTAAATGGGCTACTATATGTTGTGGGTGTGGGTGAATATGGTATAAAAAAGCACAATATGTAGTATAATGTAAACAAATGTAAATAAATGTAAATAAATGTAAACAAATGTAAACAAATGTAAACATAATACTAAATAATAATACCGAACAAATAAAAAAAACTTTAAAAACATAATATAAGGCTTCTGCTTCTTCTTCATTATATAAGGTATGTACACTTCTTCTACCCTTCTTCACACCACTTCACCCCCTTAAACACTTCTTCTACACTTCTTCAACACTTCTTCTTCACGCCCCTTAAACGCCACTTCACCCCCCATTCAACCATTCTTCAAAAAAAACTTCTTCTATAATTCGTTGATGTTCAGGGTGTTATAAAAAGTGTATAAAAAAAGCTAAAAAACTTCTTGCTTTTTAAGTGTGTTTGTGGTTATAATGGGGGTGTTGCAGGTGATAAGGCACAGCGCAAGCAACAAAAGTAATATTAAGTGCCAACAAGAAAAAGGAGATAGAACATGAACAAGACAACGAACAAGACTGGCGAAGTAAAGGACACTGACACACTGTATACAATCTGGCGCATGCTGATGGATCGTAGTGAAAAAGGTATGGCTAACTTTGTGGCTGGAATCTTGACGAACTACTACTTTAATCAAAAAAGCACAAAAAATATTAAACTAAAGAATGTACAACTACAGATAAAAGAAGAAGAAGGTACAAAGGCAGTACGATTGATCGAAGATGGTAGAGTGACTTGCAACTATGTTGAATCTGATAATTTAAAGCTATATCAGATCTACAGCCATATTGAATGTGAAGGGAAAGGGGTTAGTGGGTGGAAAGAAGAAGAAGCACCTAAACTGAGCCTGCGCTTGAATAAAGTTAAAGGTGATAGGGTAGAATGTGACTATGTGAATGAAATTGATGAAGATGAAGTAGAAGAAGAAGTATAGAATAATAATTATAGTGCCTTGTATGGGTGTACTTGGCACTATTATAAAAACAAGTAATAAATATAATAAAGGAGATACGAAATGAGTAAAGTAGTAGAAGTGGCAGACCGATTTGTGGCGTTGAACATCTTGCGTGGGAAAGTTGTAAAAGTTCAGGAGAAATTATTTGAAACAGAAGAAGCCCTTGTTGACTTTGACGCCCTTGATTCAGCTTTTGAAGTTATAGAGACCGAAATGAAAGAACTAAATAAATATGTGATAGAAAATAATTTAAAGCAAGTTGTGGGTGGCTTGGTGGCTTCTTGTTCGGCTTTTGAAGAAGAAGCACTTGTGGAATTTGAAGAAGAGCTTGAACGTTTTGATATGAATAAAGGCATGGAACTAAAAATAAAAGGTACTGAACTAAAAATAGAAGAAGTATAAAGTAATAGAATAAAATAATAGTGCCTTTGCTTGGCTTGGCTTTGGCACTATAAAAAACAAGTAATAAAAGCCATAAAATAATAGGAGATAGATATGAACAAGGTAGAAAATAGGAAAGTAAAAGAGTTCTGGATCATTGACGATGGGCAGAAGAAAAAGGTATTGGCAAGCGTAAAAAAACATGCAGAATCGCTTCGGAAAGAAAAGTAATAGAATAATAAAGTAATAAAGTAATAGAATAAAGGAGATATAATGAAAAAGTATAATAAAATGGTTGTTGATTGGCGCGGAGAGTATAATCAAAATGATAAAAAAATTGGCGAAAATTTAGTTAAAGAAATGCTTGAGACCTTGGAGTACGAAAAATATACTAAAGAAGAACTTAAAAAAATAGAAGAATATTATGAAATCGAAGAAGAAAATAGAGAAAACACAGACTTGGAAGAAGAATATAATAAAAGCAGTTTGTCATGGTACGATTCTTTTGAGGAGTTTTTAGGTAGAGAACCACTTGAAATTCAGATTCGTTTGTATAAAAAAGATAATTTAAAAATATTTGAATGTTCTACTGAAGGATACGAAGGAGAGAATTGGTTGATCGTAGAAATATTTTATAAAAATGAATTGGTTGAAAGTAGTGAAGGAGCATGGGATGGTGGTGATTTTTATGAAGACAACTACTTTGAAGATTTTTGTTTTGAAGATTTAAAAATAATTCAAAAGTTATGTTCTGAATATTATAAAACTGATGGTTATAATTGTAGTGGCTTTAGTGAGCTTGACGAATATATAAAAGAAAAAGAAGAAAGAACTGAACTAGAAGAAGTATAAAGTAATAGAATAAAATAATAGTGCCTTGTATAATGGCTGTACTTGGCACTATAAAGTAATAATAAAGCCATAAAATAAAGGAGATACAACATGAGTAAGAGAACAGTAGAGACAACAGTAGAGACAACAAAGGGAAATGGTAGTGAAGTTAAAAGTTTTGGCCAACTGATCGAAATCTGGCGTGAAGTGAATAGAAGGGGCTATTATGGGCTTGGAAACTGGATTGGTGGTGTAGGGAACAAGTTAGGCGAAACCCTTGACTATGGGGCCTTAGAGCTTTATATGAAGGGTGGTAAAGTAGAAGGAGATAGCCTTTCTGCAAGGTTGGTTGAAAACGGAAGAGTTATAGGGGAGTATATTGAATCTAAAACTATAAATCTGATGCGAATCGACGACTATCTTGAAGTGAATGGCGAAGTATACGAATAAAGTAATAGAATAATTATAATAGTGCCTTTGCTTTGGTTGGCTTGGTGAAGGCACTATAAAGTAATAATAAAGCCATAAAATAAAGGAGATACAGAGATGAAAGTAGTAGTAGAGAAGTTGAGCGTGAAAGAATTGAACGATTTAAAAAAACACATAAAAAAATGCAACAAATATTATAATTATAGTTTTGATCACCATATGCTGCCTAAAGATTATGATTATGATACATATAAAGAAAACGATGATCTTATAGATTTTGAACTTTACCTACGAAAAAACAAAGCTGAAACCGAATCTTTTGATAAATTTTGTAAAGATCGCAATTGTGAATGGATCAACTGTTCAAAATATATTGTAGATGATTATGAAATATTTTGTTATGAGCAAGAGTGTTGTGCAAGAATAACAGTTTTGAATCTTGAAACTTTTGAATTTTGTTTTGAAAAAGATATCTTTAAAGACATTTATAAAAATTATAAAAAAAGAGACGTGCTTGAGGATGTAAAAAACACTTTTGAAAACGACTGGCATAAAATATGGGATGGCGTTAAAGAAGTTATAAACAGAATAAACGAATAAAGTAAAATAATAAAGGTAATAAAGGCACACAATAGAGGTTAAAAAATAAAAAAGGAGAACAATAATGGATGATAATAGCGGCAATAGAGTTAAAACTAAAAAAAGAAGAATGAAAAGGAGAATAAAAATGGATGATAATAGAGATAAAATGCATCATGTAAAAGTTTGGTTGAGTGATGTGCAATTCAGAAATTTGAAAGAAAAAGGGCTAAATCTTAAAAAATACTTTGATAATATTATACAAGCTGACCCTTTGGTTAAAAGTTGTGCAGAAAAAATGGAAAGTGAAGATGAATAAGGCAAAAGAGTTGGGGAAAAAGCAAAAGTGGAATCATTATTATAATTTTGATGGTTTTGTTACAATGGAAATTGGCGAAAGTTCTGGCTTCTGTTTAAAAAAATGGCAAAGAATAGAAAGAATAATAAAAAACATAGATATAAAAGATAAAGGCGTTATAGATATTGGAAGTAGTGATGGTTTTTTTTGTTTAAAGATGGCTGAAATGGGTGCGAAATCAGTTTTAGGAGTAGAGCCAGATAAAAACAGAATTGAAAAATCAAATTATGCAAAAGAATATTTTAAATTTAATAATATAGAATTTGAAAATTTAAGTATTTATGATGAAAAAATATTACAAAAAAGGTATGATATATCTATGGCTTTAGGTTTGCTACATAGATCGCCTGATATATATAGAACTTTAGCAATAATATCAAAAATATCTGATATAACCATACTTGAGTTTAAAACAATAGATGATGAACGTCCTATTTGTATTTGGGGTGGTGGGCAAGTGAAGCTAAATAAATGGAATAAATTGTACTGCATACCTTCTATAAATTTTGTAAAAGAAGTTTTGAAAGATTTAGGCTTTGTTGATTTTTATATAGAAAAGGATGATAGTAAATTAAAATTTAGAAGAACCGTTATGATTGCAAAAAAGGGAAAGTGAATAAAATATTGAATATAATAATAAAACAAAATAGGAGAGATTATGTTTGTAATAAAGGATGAGAATAGTGTAGGTAGTACTGTTGCTGTGAGTTGGGCTATGCTTGATGCTATGGATTTTGATGATACTATTAATAACGAAGAAGATAATAATAAACTTAGGGAAATATGCAGGGTAAAATACATTGAAAATCAAAAGTTAAAAAAAGAAAATCAAAAATTGCAAGAAGAGAATGAAGAATTGCAAAAAAAAACTAAGAAGGATTATAGAGCGAAAGTATGATGAAAAAGGTAATGTTATTTGGACTGAAGATGCTGGTGGTAGGATACACGAGAGCAAATATGATGAAAATAATAACTTAATTTGGCGAAAATACCCTAGTGGAAATGTTGCAACTTGGGGTTATGATGAAAATAATAATTGTATTTGGCATAACGACCATAACGAAGGACAGGCTTGTGAATAAAACAAAATTATAAAGCTTTAGGGCTGCTGCTGTATCTTTTTTATGGCGGCAGCTTTTTTTTTGTTTTTGGGAATAAAGGCAATAAAGGCAGCTAATAGGGCAGCTAATAGGGCAGCTAATAGGGCGATAATAAAGGCAAAAAAAAAGGCGATTTAAGTTGATAATGCGTTTAAAACCATCAATATGCTTGTAGGCATTATTTTTGAAATCGCCATTAATATAATACAATTCAAAAAGTAAAGGCGAAGAAGAGAGCTATTCAACTTCAACGCCTATACCCAAGTAATATGTTTTGTACAAGTAAAATACGGAGATACGATACTGTACAATTCTATTATAGTTTGATTATAGTGTTTTTGGCAATATTTTTTTTGATTTTTTTTTGGGTATGTAATAAAGGCGTGTAATTGGGCGAAAAAGGCAAACAATAACGGAAAGCAATAAAGGCATGTAATAAAGGTAGAATATAGAAAAAAATAAGATTTATAAAGTTTTTGATGTGTATATGAATAATGTGATGATTATAGTGATAATTTTATTATAAATTTTGTTTAAATTCTTCTATATTTAAATTTATATCTATGTTCTTTTGAATATTTTTTAAATCTTCAATAGTAAAAAAACAGAACACGTTGCCATCTTTGCCCTTGCGTAGCCTTAATACTTGTTTTTGTTCATCGATATA
>Ga0272441_10015482_pt1 | contig 10676 bp, 10 predicted proteins | sample SSMProp6N_FD_193582 | JGI IMG/M metagenome (GOLD analysis project Ga0272441, IMG submission 193582) | Marine sediment archaeal communities from Little Sippewissett salt marsh, Falmouth, MA, United States - SSM-Prop-6N | ecosystem: Environmental > Aquatic > Marine > Wetlands > Sediment ...
GTGATCTTCGGCGTGTTGAGCTTCGCGGCATCGAGGTTGCTGGCACCGCGTCGGCCCTCGACGGCCAAGGAGGCGCCGTACGAGTGTGGCATCGTCCCGAGCCGTGAGCCGCCGGAACGGTTCCCGGTGAGCTTCTACATCGTGGCGATGCTGTTCATCATGTTCGACATCGAGATCATCTTCCTGTACCCGTACGCCGTGTCACACTCGACGCTGGGTGCGTACGGGTTCTGGGCGGTGCTCGCGTTCTCGGTCGTGTTCTTCCTGACGTTCGTGTACGAGGTCGCTCGCGGTGGGCTCGACTGGGGTCCCATGCAGCGTGAGCGTCTGATGAGCGACGACGCGTCGATGGTGTCGCCCGAACGTACGCTGGCCTCGACCGTGCGTCGGGTCGGTACCGAAAGCCGCCTGCCATTGGCGGGCACCGAAGAAGCCGCATAGCGAGACGAGGAGTCATCAGCATGGGCATCGTGAATGATGTGCGCGACGACGGCCTCGGTGGGCTGTCGCACAACGTCATCACCGGGAAACTGGAAGATCTGGTCAACTGGTCGCGGGCGCGGTCGTCGTGGCCGGCCTCGTTCGGCCTGGCCTGTTGCGCCATCGAGATGATGGCCACCGGTGCCGCGCACTACGACATCTCGCGCTTCGGCATGGAGGTGTTCCGTGCGTCGCCGCGTCAGGCCGACATCATGATCGTCGCCGGCCGCGTCAGTCAGAAGATGGCGCCGGTCCTCCGCCAGGTGTACGACCAGATGATGGAACCCAAGTGGGTGATCTCGATGGGCGTGTGCGCATCGTCGGGTGGGATGTTCAACAACTATGCGATCGTTCAGGGTGTCGACCAGGTGGTCCCCGTCGACGTGTACGCACCGGGTTGCCCGCCGACCCCCGAGACCCTGATCCACGCGATCGAGACACTCCACGGCCTGATCGAGACCAACCAGATCCTCAAGCGTCGCGACGAGACCGGCGCCGGCGCCAACGTGCACGTCGAGTACGTCGAGCCCACCGGCGTGCCGGTGCTGCTCGGGACGAAGCAGTCATGAGCGACGACACCGTCGACGAGACGGTCGAGGACGCGGTCGAGGAGACCGTGCCCGAGATCCATGGTTGCCCGGTCGTCGACTCGAACGGTCAGGCGGTGCTCCACGTGCCGCGCGATCGCTACCTCGACGTCGTCAAGACGCTTGCCGACGACGGCTACGCGATGTGCGTCGACCTCACCGCCGTCGACGGACTCGAGCTTCCCGGACGACGGCTTCCCGCCGGAGTGACACCCGAACGCTTCGAGGTCGTCGTCAACCTCCTCGACATCCGCAACCGGCGTCGGCTCCGTCTGCGTGTGCAGGTGCCGGAGGACGACGCCGTCCTGCCGACCCTGTTCGATGTGCATCCGGGCACCGAGGCGATGGAGCGTGAGGTCTTCGACATGTTCGGTGTGGCGTTCGCCGATCACCCCGACCTCACCCGCATCCTGATGCCGGAGGACTGGGTCGGCCATCCCCTCCGAAAGGACTACGACGTCGGTCGGATCCCGGTCCAGTTCAAGGAGGCGAACACATGAGCGAAGCGACCGTCGACGCGGCGACCATCGACGAAGAGCCCACCGACCGAGAGCCCACCGACTTCTACGAACGTTCCGTCGCCGGTACCGACGAAGGCGATCAGCAGCTGCGCCCGCGCAGTGAGCAGACCGCCAAGGAGCTGATGCGCGAGGTCGGCTCCGTGCTGCGCATGTCGGAGGCCGAGGCTGCGATGCTCGGCGAACTGCCCGACGATCCCGACGACGATCAGACGATGATCATCAACATGGGTCCGCAGCACCCGTCCACCCACGGCGTGCTGCGTCTCATGCTCGAACTGCAGGGCGAGACCGTGCTGCGGTGCAAGCCGATCATCGGCTACCTGCACACCGGCATGGAGAAGACCGGCGAACAGCTGACCTTCGCGCAGGGCGGTACCAACGTCACCCGGATGGATTACCTGAGCCCGCTCGCCAACGAGTTGGTGTTCTCGATGGCCACCGAGAAGCTGCTCGGCATCGACGGCGACATCCCCGATCGGGCGGTCTGGATCCGCATGCTGCTCGCGGAGATGAACCGCATGAGCAGCCACCTGCTGTTCATGGCCACCAACGGCATGGACCTCGGAGCCGTGTCGATGATGATCTACGGCTGGCGCGAGCGCGAAGAGGTGCTGCGGTTCTTCCAGGAGGTCACCGGCCTGCGGATGAACCACAACTACATCCGTCCCGGCGGCCTGGCTGCGGACCTCCCGCCCGGTTGGCGCGACGGGGTCCTGCGGATCCTCGACATGCTGCCGGAGCGTCTCGACGAGTACGACATCTTGATGACGGGCCAGCCGATCTGGCGCGAGCGTCTCCAGGGCGTCGGTGTCATCACGCCGCAGGAGGCGCTGGCACTCGGTGCCACCGGCCCGATCCTGCGCTCGACCGGTGTCGAGTGGGACCTGCGTCGCGATCAGCCGTACCTGCACTACGACGAGATGGACTTCGACATCGTCGTCGGCTCCTACGGCGATGCCTTCGACCGCTACGCGATCAGGCTCGCAGAGATCCGTGAGTCGATGAGGATCGTCCGCCAGATCCTCGATCGGATGCCCACCGGCGACTATCGGATCCAGGACAAGAAGGTCACGCCACCGCCGCGGGCGCGCATCGACGAGTCGATGGAGGCGTTGATCCACCACTTCAAGATCTTCACCGAGGGCTTCAAGGTGCCGGAAGGCGAGGTCTACGTGGGCATCGAGAGCCCTCGCGGTGAGATCGGCTGCTACATCGTGAGCGACGGTTCGGCCAACCCGTACCGGATGCACATGCGCGACCCGAGTTTCGTCAACATCCAATGCCTGCCGCACATGATGCGTGGCGGTCTCGTTGCCGATGCGGTCGCCGTCATCTCCAGCGTCGACCCCGTGCTCGGAGGAGTGGACCGGTGAGCAGACTCAGCGATCACAACGTGCTCGTGGCGAAGGAGATCATCGCCCGGTACCCGAAGAAGAAGTCGGCACTGATCCCGCTCGTGCACCTGAGCCAGGAGCAGAACGGCTACGTCACCGAGGACGCGATGCGTCACGTCGCCGAGTTGATCGACGTCACCCCGGCGGAGGTCTACGGCACGGCGTCGTTCTACGAGATGTTCCGGTTCGAGCCCACCGGCAAGTACCTGATCAACATCTGCGGCACGATGTCGTGCCAGCTCATGGGAGCGGAGCAGTTGATGCACCACGCAGAGGACCGCCTCGGCATCCGAGCGGGTTCCACGACGTCGGACGGCCTGATCACGCTCCAACACGCCGAGTGCCAGGCGGCCTGCACCGAGGCGCCGACGCTGCAGGTCAACTACCGACACCGCTACCGCGTCACGCCGGAGGCGTTCGACCAGCTCGTCGACGACCTCCGCTCGGGTGCCCTCGACGATGTGGTCCCTCCGCACGGCACACTGGCCCGCAATCGCCAACAGATTCCCGCAGAGCGTGCGGTCGGTGCCCCCGACCCCGACGACGTCACGGAAGGACCCGCCTGGATCCAGGTGACCCCCGCATGAGCACCGAGTACACCGAGAACACCGACCGCGTGGTCAGCCCGCTGCCCTGGGCTCCGGGGTTCTACCCGGGCGATCGCCCGCAGATCGTCACGTCGCGCTTCCAGTACGAGGACGGCCACACCCTCGAGCGCTACCACGCGACCGGTGGCTACGAGGGCCTGCGTGCCGCACTGGCCAAGCCCCCGGATGAGGTCGCCGAGGAAGTCAAGAACTCGACGCTGCTCGGTCGCGGCGGGGCCGGGTTCCCCGCCGGCGTGAAGTGGGGTTTCACCCCGCAGGGTGTGTGGCCGCGCTACCTCGTCGTCAACGGTGACGAGTCCGAGCCGGGGACCTACAAGGACCGTCTCCTGATGGAGTGCGACCCGCACCAGCTGATCGAGGGCTGTCTGATCGCCAGCTACGCAGCCGGGCTGTCGCAGTGCTTCTTGTACATCCGCGGTGAGATGCCGCTCGCGCACGAGCGAGTCGCCACCGCGCTCGACGAGGCCTACGCCGCCGGATACATCGGCACGAACATCCTCGGCACCGACTTCGGCGTCGACATCGTGTTGCACACCGGCGCAGGTGCCTACGTCGTCGGTGAGGAGACCGCCCTCATCGAATCGCTCGAGGGCGAGCGCGGGATGCCGCGCCTGAAGCCCCCGTACTTCCCTGCTGCGGTCGGTCTGTACGGACAGCCGACGATCGTCAACAACGTCGAGACGCTGGCCAACCTGCCGTTCATCGCCAAGGAGGGCTCGGTCGCCTACACCGCGATCGGCACCGCCACGTCCCCCGGCACGCGCATGATCGCCGTCTCCGGCCACGTGAAACGGCCGGGCGTCTACGAGATCGTCAACGGATCCACGACGTTCCGCGAACTGCTCTACGGGGAGGACTTCGCGCAGGGCATCCGCGATGGCAACGACCTCAAGGCGTTCGTGCCGGGCGGCGGTTCGGCGCCGTGGTTCACCGCCGAACAGCTCGACATCCCGTTCGAGGGTCCGCAGGCCGGCGCCGCCGGGTCGATGCTCGGTTCGGGCGCGGTGATGGTGATGGACTCCACGACCGACATTCCCGCCGCCGCGCTGTCGCTCGTGCGGTTCTACGCCCACGAGTCCTGCGGCAAGTGCGTCCCGTGTCGCGAGGGCGGAACGTGGTTGTATCGGCTCGTGCAACGCATCGTCGATGGTCACGGCACGGACGCCGACCTCCAGACGATTCTCGACGTCGGTCAGTCGATCTGCCCCGGTGACATGCAGCACGCCTCGAGTGAGCGCCTCGGCCTCGACGCCGTCCCGTTCCCGTACAAGATGACCACGATCTGCTTCGTCGGCCCGTCCGCCTACGTGCCGATCCACTCCGCCATGACGCTGTTCCCCGAGGACTTCGATGCCCTGGTGACCAAGCGGGGCGAACGTCGCAGCATCCCCGTGATGGCAGGAGCCGGCGAATGAGCGACGACAACATCGACACGCCGACGCACGATGCCGATGTGCTGACCGACGAAGTGATCGCCGACGCCGAATCGGCGCACGAGGACGCGGCACAGGAGGACGCCGCCGAGCCCGAGCCCGATCCCGACGCCGTCACACTGTCGATCAACGGTCGCGATGTTCCTGCCCACAAGGGCGACATGGTCATCGCGGCTGCGCTGGGCGCCGACGAGTACATCCCGCACTTCTGCTATCACCCGCGGATGTCGCCGGTCGGCATGTGCCGTCAGTGCATGGTCGAGGTCGAGGGTCCGCGCGGTCCGATGATGGTCGTGTCGTGCATGACGCCGGTCGCCGATGGCCAGGTGGTCCGCACCGACACCGACCACGTGAAGCGCGCCCAGGAGGGGATGCTCGAACTCCTGCTCGCGAACCACCCGCTCGACTGCCCGGTCTGCGACAAGGGCGGCGAGTGCCCTCTGCAGGACCAGGCGTTCAGCCACGGTCCCGGCGAGTCGCGCTATGTCGAGTCCAAGCGGCACTACGAGAAGCCGATCCCGATCAGCGATCTGGTCTACCTCGACCGCGAGCGCTGCATCCTGTGCGACCGCTGCACCCGATTCGCCGATGAGGTCGCGGGTGACAAGCTCATCCACTTCATCAGCCGGGGCAACAACACCCAGGTGATGACGTTCCCGGACGAACCGTTCGTGTCGTACTTCTCGGGCAACACCGTCCAGATCTGCCCGGTCGGCGCGCTCACGGCGAAGCCGTACCGGTTCAAGGCCCGTCCATGGGACCTCGGCCAGCGCGAGTCGACCTGCACCACGTGCTCGGTCGGTTGCCGCACGGTGATCCAGTCGAGCCGCGACGAACTGCTGCGCTATCAGGGTGTCGACTCCGACCCGGTCAACTGGGGCTGGTTGTGCGACCGCGGCCGGTTCAACTTCGAGGCCGTCAACTCCGAACACCGCCTGACGGCCCCGATGGTCGAGACCGGAAACGGCCTCGTCGAGACCTCGTGGAGTGCCGCGCTCCGGGCGGCGGCGTCGATGGTCAACGACGCGTTGGCGGCCGGTGGCCCCGAGAGCGTCGCCGTCCTGGGCGGCGCACGCGGCACCAACGAGGACGCCTACAGCTGGGCCCAGCTCGCCGACGCCATCGGCACGCCGTACCGAGACGCGCAACTCGGCGACGGACTGCCGGTCGACATCCTCGGACTCGAGCGGGCCACGATCGACGACGCCGCCAACGCGGCGACGGTCATCCTGCTCGGCCCGGATCTCAAGGAAGAACTGCCGGTGCTCTATCTCCGGCTGCGCGACGCAGCCGAGAAGCGTCGTAGCCGGATCATCGAGTTCTCGACCTTCGACACCGGCATGACCCCCTACGCGTGGAACTCGTTGCGCTACGAGCCCGGTGCGCAGCAGGCCGCCGTGGCGAAGGCGCTCGCCGATCCCGAGATCGCCGAACAGATCGCGTCCGGCGACGTGGTGATCGTGGCCGGTCGCCCGAACCTCGCCGAGTCCGCCGACGCCACGATGGCGGCGCTGCGGACGCTGTTCGATCGGATACCGGGCGCGACGGTGCTTCCCGCACTGCGGCGCGGCAACGTCGTCGGGGCGCTGTCGCTGGGACTGGCCCCCGCCGACACCGACCACGATGCGATGGCGATACTGCAGGCCGCCGCGGAGGGACGCGTCGAGCTGCTGGTACTGCTCGGCGCCGACCCGCTCAACGACTGTCCCGACGCCGATCTCGCCCGCCGAGCGATCGCCGGCGCCAGGCGGGTGCTCGCCGTCGACACGTTCCCGTGTGAGTCGACACAGCACGCCGGCGTCGTCCTGGCGGCGTGCGCCTACGGGGAGAAGGCCGGCACGACGACGAACCTCGAAGGGCGCGTCACCACGGTCGGCCAGCAGGTCACGGCCACCGGCACGAGCCGCCCCGACTGGATGATCGCCGTGGAACTCGGGCTGATGATCGGCGATCGCTCCTTCGGTGCCGACCATCCATTGCGTGGGGTCTCGACGGTCGACGACGTCACCGCAATCGTGGCATCGAACATCGAAGCGTTCGCATCGGTGACGCCGGAAGCGCTCGCCGCCTCCCCGAACGGCGTGCTCACGTCACCGACGGTCACGCCACTCGCCGACGTTGCTTTTTCTGCGCCGGGCCGGAACAGCTATGACTATCGGTTGGTGGTGAGCCGCAAGTTGTACGACCGGGCCGTGGGAACGCAGATGTCGCGTTCGCTCGTGAACCTCGCTCCCGGCTCGGCGATCCACGTCCATCCGCTCGATCTCGATGTGCTCGGCGTCCGCGAGGGCGACGACGTCAAGGTGGTCAGCGCGAAGGCGGCCACCGTGTTGGCGGTCCGGGCGAACTCGATGGTGCCGCGCGGCGTCGTGTGGTCGCCGTTCAACCAAGCCGAGGGAACCATCGAGGACATCGTCGACGGCCGCACGCCGACCACCGATGTCAGGATCGAACGCGTCTGATGTTGGTTGCGCTCGATCCGTTGCTCGAGGGTGGGCTGCTGTGGACGCCGTTGCTGATCATGCTCGGCAAGGTCGTCTTCATCTTCGTCATCGGCCTCGTCGCCACGATGTTCATGGTCTGGTACGAACGCAAGGTCGTGTCGGGCATGCAGAACCGCATCGGCCCGAACAAGGCCGGGCCGTTCGGCATGCTGCAGACGTTGGCCGACGGCATCAAGGCGTTCTTCAAGGAAGACCTGCTGCCGAGTCGCGCCGACCGGGTCGTGTTCCGGCTGGCCCCGTTCCTGGCGTTCGTGCCGGCCTTCCTGCTGTGGGCGGTCATCCCGCTCGGCGGAGACTTCAGCGATGGCAACGACGGCACCGTCACCTGGTTCGGTGAGGTCACGCGTGTGCAGCTGGCCGACCCGCCGGTCGGCATCCTCTGGATCCTCGCGATGTCGTCGATCGGTGTCTACGGCATCATGCTCGCCGGCTGGTCGAGCGGATCGAAGTATCCACTGCTCGGATCGGTGCGTGCATCGGCGCAGATGATCTCCTACGAAGCGGCGCTCGGGCTCAGCCTCGCCGCCGTGCTGTTGTCGTCGGGCACGCTGTCGACGGCGGGCATCGTGTTCCAGCAGAACAGCCTCGCCGATTGGAACGTCGTCTCGACCGGCATCGTGCCGTTCGTCATCTTCCTGATCGCGGTCACCGCGGAACTCAACCGGCCGCCGTTCGACCTCGTCGAAGCCGAGCAGGAACTCGTCGGCGGCTTCAACACCGAGTACTCCGGCATCCGGTTCGCGCTGTTCTTCCTGTCGGAGTTCATGAACGTCGTCACGATGTCGGCGATCATGGTCACCCTGTTCTTCGGCGGTCCCCAGCCGCTGTTCGACATCCCGCTCATCCCGGGGGCCCTCGAAGGCACGGTCTGGTTCGTCGCCAAGCTCTTCGTGTTCCTGTACCTGTTCGTCTGGCTGCGAGCGACGCTCCCACGGTTGCGGTACGACCAGCTGATGGATCTCGGGTGGAAGGTGTTGATCCCGATCTCGCTCGGATGGTTCCTCCTACTCGCTGCACTGCGGGAGTTCTCGCCGGAGGGCGATGCGGCCGACAGCATCCGGGTGGTGCTGATCAGCTTCGTGGTGGCGGTCGTCGCAGTCGCCCTGTTCGGTGCCGCACTCAAGGTGAGCGCGCGCAATCGCTCGGCCGCCGCTGTCCAGTCCGACGCCGTCAAGAAGGGAGTGACCACCTGATGGGGTACCTCGAAGGATTCGGCGTCACGTTGCGCCAGCACCGGTTGTTCGGCGGCGAGCGCGTCACCACCGAGTACTCGGGTGGTCGGCGTGCCAAGAAGAAGCACGACGATGCCCGCGACGTCGACCACGACGAGAAGCTGCCGCGACCCGAGCGCCTGCACGGCCGCCACGTGCTCAACCGGTACGAGGACGGCATGGAGAAGTGCATCGGCTGTGAGCTGTGTGCCGGTGTGTGCCCGGCCGACTGCATCTACGTCCGCGGTGCCGACAACGACCCGGTCGATCCCACCTCCCCGGGTGAGCGCTTCGGGTTCGTGTACGAGATCAACTATCTCCGCTGCATCCACTGCGACATGTGTGTCGAGGCGTGCCCGACCGAGGCGATCACCGAGTCGAAGCTGTTCGAGTTCTCGTTCACCAACCGCAACGACGCGATCTACACGAAGGCCGAGCTGGTCGTCGACGACGACGGGATGCCGCAGAAGCTTCCCTGGGAGGACTGGCGCGAAGGTGACGACCTGCTCACGAGCGGATGGATGCGCGCCACGGCGCCGTCGGGCGATGCCACCTTCGAGGGCGAGGTCGGCTGGAGCGGTGAGCTCGGGTACGGCGTCCGCGCTCCGGAGCCCGAGCAGACCGTTCGCGACAAGACCGTCAAGCGGGTCGAGCGGTGACCGACGCGACCTTCCTCGAATACGTCGTCTTCTTCTCCGCCGCGGTCATGATCCTCGGCGGAGCGGTGGGCGTGATCACGATGAAGAACCCGGTCCACGCCGCGCTGGGACTCGTGCTCACGCTGTTCGGCGTTGCGGTCCAGTTCGTCGCGATGGAGGCTCACTTCCTCGCGGCGGTCCAGGTGATCGTGTACGCGGGCGCCATCGTCGTGCTGTTCCTCTTCGTGATCATGTTGCTCGGTGTCGACCAGTCGATGGACCTGTCGATCGAACCGATCCCGATCCAACGGCCGTTGGCGGCGATCATGGGCGTCGGCCTCGTCGGCCTCCTCGGGGCCGCCATCGTCCGAGCGCGTGACGCGTCGTCGATCAACCCCGGCAGCGGGATCGCCGTCGGCGCCGACACGGGCGACAGCGACGCCAACATCCGTCAGCTCGCTTCCAACCTCTACGGCGACCACGTCTTCGCGTTCCAGCTCACCTCGGTGCTGCTCGTGGTCGCCGTCGCCGGCACGGTCCTCCTCACCCGCAAGTGGCCGCGCGACCTCCCCGAGACCGAGAGCAGCGACGCATGATCGCCGCCATCGAACCCACCTGGTACCTCCTGCTCGCCTCGATGCTCTTCGGCCTCGGCGCATTCGGGCTGCTGGTGCGGCGCAATCCGCTCATCATGTTCATGTGCATCGAGTTGATGCTCAACGCGGCGACGCTCACGTTCGTCGCATTCGCCACCGATCTCGGCGACATCAACGGGCAGACCGCCGTGTTCTTCGTGATGGTGGTCGCCGCCGCCGAAGTCGTGGTCGGGCTGGGCATCATCGTGTCGATCCTGCGCCGTCGACCCGGTGCGACCGCCGACGACCTCGCGGAACTGAAGGGCTGACCAATGGCCGAACTCGTCTGGTTGATCCCCGCGTTCCCGCTCGCCGGGTTCCTGACCATCCTGCTCCTCGGACGCCGCCTCGGCGACCCGAAGGCCGGGTATCTCGCCACCGCCGCGGTGTTCGCATCGTTCGCCGTCGCCGCCGCCATCTACTTCGATCTGCTGAGCCAACCCGAGGAGGAGCGCCAGACGGTCGTCACGCTGTTCTCGTGGGTGCCCGTCGGCACGCTCCAGGTCGACCTCGCCTTCCTCGTCGACCCGTTGTCGATAGCGATGTGTCTGTTCGTCACGTTCATCGCGGGCTGGATCCACATGTTCGCCGTCGGGTACATGCACGGCGACCCGAAGTTCTCGAAGTTCTTCCTCTACCTCAACCTGTTCGTCTTCTCGATGACG
>Ga0272441_10015483_pt1 | contig 10676 bp, 10 predicted proteins | sample SSMProp6N_FD_193582 | JGI IMG/M metagenome (GOLD analysis project Ga0272441, IMG submission 193582) | Marine sediment archaeal communities from Little Sippewissett salt marsh, Falmouth, MA, United States - SSM-Prop-6N | ecosystem: Environmental > Aquatic > Marine > Wetlands > Sediment ...
CCGCTGGAGGTATCTATGGAGGCGTTCAATCCCTTCATCCCTCTCAATGACAAAGACTCCGGTCTGCCGGTGGCCATCTTTCTGTTCCATCTCAGTAATCCTACTTCCGAACCTGTTCAGGCTACCCTATTTGCCAATCTGGAAAACAAAGTAGGCCATCCTGAAGTAGGTAAAGGGGTGATCGAATTCAAAGAGGGGGAGAGTGTCTCTGGTCTTATGATGACCACAAAGAAACACGAACCCGAATCCCCGCGCTTTGGGTCTTTGTCGCTTACCACCACGTGGCGGGATCTGAATATACAGAACCATTGGGATAGGTCTGGATGGTTCGACAGTCTGCATATGTTCTGGAACCAGATAGAAAAGAACGGTCTGCTGGACGAAATCCGGGAGCCGGCTGAGGCTGATGATGGCAGAACCGATATCGGCTCCATAGGCCTGAAGGTCAAGCTGGAGCCGGGCGAAGAAGTGGCGCTGCCGGTCATGATCGCCTGGTACAATCCCAATTTTGACAAATACTGGGGTGGAGGTGGGCATCCTACGTGGAAGAACTACTATGCCACAATCTTTTCAGATGCCTTTGACGTAGCAGAATATACCGGGGCAAACCTGGACCGCCTGGAAGGCGAAACCCGCCTGTTCAAGGACTCGCTCTTCGAGTCAACACTTCCGGAACCTGTCCTGGATGCTGTTTCATCCCAGATCTCCATTCTGAAAACCACTACCTGCCTGAGACTGGCGGATGGGACTTTCTACGCCTTTGAGGGCTGTAATCCCGGCTCTGGCTGCTGCGAGGGTACGTGTACCCACGTTTGGAACTACGCTCAGGCGCTTCCGTATCTGTTCCCGGTGCTGGAGCGATCTATTCGGGATGCGGACTACGCGTATAATCTCACCGATGCAGGACATATGACGTTCCGAATGCCCCTACCGTTGGGTACTATAGCCTCTGGCGGCTTCCACGCCGCTGGCGATGGACAGATGGGCGGCATAATCAAAGTCTACAGAGAATGGCTGATAAGCGGAGATGATGACTGGCTTCGCAAGCTCTGGCCCAAAGTCAAGATGGCTCTGGAATACGCATGGCAGCAGTGGGATAAAGACAAAGATGGTGTGATGGAAGGTATCCAGCACAACACATACGATATTGAGTTTCATGGCCCCAATACCATGATGGGCAGCTTCTACCTGGGCGCGCTGAGGGCTGCTGAGGAGATGGCTCGATATCTGGGTGAAGAGGAAAAGGCCGACGAATACAGATTAGTATTCGAGAGTGGCAAGGCGTGGATGGATGAACACCTATTCAATGGCGAGTGGTATCGTCAGGAAGTCAGGCCCGGCGGCGATCAGTTGAACGTGCCCATAGAGGACTGGCCCAAATACCAGTATGGCGATGGGTGTCTGTCTGATCAGATGATCGGAATGTGGTTTGCCCGTATAGTTGGTCTGGGGGATCTTTTTGAACCCGATCACGTCAGGAAAACTATGGCTTCCATCTTCAAGCATAATTGGCTGAGCGATTTCTCTGAACACTGCAATCCGCAGCGGATCTACGCACTCAATGACGAAGCTGGTCTATTGGCATGTTCCTGGCCCCGGGGCGGCCGGCCGGCTCTGCCATTCGTATACTCTGACGAGGTATGGTGTGGAATCGAGTACCAGGTCGCAGGACACCTCATATACGAGGGTTTGGTGGAAGAAGGTCTGACTGTGGTCAAGGGCGTGCGGGATCGGCATGATGGTGAACGCCGCAACCCGTGGAATGAGTTCGAGTGCGGCAATCACTACGCGCGCTCAATGGCAAGCTATTCGGTTCTGCTGGCTCTCTCAGGATTCCATTATTCAGCCCCGGCCAAGCGTATAAGCTTTGCCCCGTGCATACACGAGAATGATTTCGCCTGCTTCTTCTCTGTGGATTCAGGTTGGGGTATGTATCGGCAGACGGACTATGGCATGTCAGTGGCGGCGATCCAGATACGCAAAGGTAGCGTAGTTTTGCAGGAGGTCGGGTTGCCATTCAGCGCTGAAAAAGCAGAAGTCTATCTTGCAGGACAGTCGATCTCAACCCAAGTGGTTAAAAGTGAAACAAGTATGGTCTTGCGTTTTGCTGAACCTGTGCGCATCGAGGTGGGTGGGACGCTAACCGTTCTAGCGATGTAGAGCAATCCATCGCTTTGTCCCAGTGGTTTACGAAGGAGTAAAAATGATGAATAGATTGATGTTCACAGTGATTCTGTGTGTATTTTGCCTTTTTGTTTCTACGGCACAGTGTAAGGTTCATTACGCGCAGAATTTCGACAATCTCAAGGAAGGCGACGCTGACGGCCAGGATGGATGGGCGATGGGGCCACCCGCTGACGATGAAACGGCTACAACCATCACATCAGATGTTAAGCATGGCGACACCGGTAAATCCATGCAAGTGGATCCAAAGCAGGTGGTCATTAGGGATTTCAACCCTATTATCAAATCCGGGATACATTTCCTCTCGCTGTGGTTCAGGTATGAACTGAGAGACTTGACGGATGACAAGTTGTTCATCTATATAGGAGAAGAGATTAGAGAATGGGCAGGAGGGCCTGTCTGCTATATTGGAGGGAACAGTGGTGATCCAAATAAAGTGACAGTCTATAATGGACCGACTGCCACACCTGTGGGAGAGGACATTAAGCTGGGTGAATGGCAGCACTTTTTTGCGGTCATTGACGTAGACAAACAAACCCTTGATGTATACGTTGACGATGAACTGGTTGCAGACGACTTCGGATGGCGCAATCCGGGAAACCACGCAGGAATTGGCTGGCTTATGCTTGGATTCGACCGGGGACAAGCTGGTACTATCGGTTACTATGACGACATCGTTTTTGGTGAAGGCGACGTGCTGATCCCGGAAGCCGTCCAACCTGCTGGTAAACTTGCGACTACTTGGGGACGTTTGAGAATGGTAAATTAAGTGTTGGTATTAGGAATTTAGTGTAAGTGGGGGAGGTGGTACTTACTAAGATATGGTTTCATGAGGGATTCTCTATTGTGAAAGAGAATCACATATTTGTAGACTATCTTAAGAGGAGTATCTGAAAGATGAAAAAGACCCTTTATTCTCTGAGTTTCATTCTAGTTATGACATTTGCAGTATGCAGCGCGCAGGCTGCCATATGGTACAGCCAGAATTTCGACGGACTGGCCGACGGCGATATGGCCGGGCAGGATGATTGGGAGCTGATCACAGATATGTCACCGGACATTGGGTCGCCTACAGTACAGAGCGCGGTTGTCCATGGTTCATCAGGCAAGGCTCTGAAGGTGGAAGCAGCCCAAGAGGTTAGAAGAAGCTTTGACCCGATGCACACCGGTCAGCAGTTCTTCATATTATACTTCCGCAAGGAAGATGATAGCGCTGATAATACCCTTCACGTCTATATAGGCAAGGAAGACCATGAGTGGGCGGCGGGTCCAGTAATAAGGATCGGAGCCCAATCAGGTGATCCCGCCCAAGTAGGGGCTCATGATGCCGGTACTGTAAACCCGGTCGCCCCGTTTGTGATCGGGCAGTGGCACCAGATCCGTATTGTTGTTGATTATGGCGCATTGTCCTATGATGCCTATCTGGACGGTGCTCTAATTGCCGAAGGATATAAATTCAGAAAAGACATTCATGACGCTCTGGGATGGATTATGATCGGCTTCGACGCCGGCGTCGGCGTTCTGGGATACTACGATGACATCATTTTGGGAGATGGCGATGGCTTGAACGTAGCCGCCGTCGATTCAGTGGGTAAGGCTGCCACTACGTGGGCGGAACTGAAGCATTAGTATCAATTCATCTTCCTTACAGCCCAAAATCCGGGCTGTAAGGAAGACCCAGCGTATCAAGTTTGTTAGGAGGAGATCAAAAATATGAAGCTTCGATCCATAGCAGCGTGCATGGCTGTGATGGCTATGTATACATGTGGAATTGTCTTTGCTGCCGATGAGATAATATACAGCCAGAACTTTGATAGTCTGGACGACGGTGACGTGGATGGCCAGGGTGGATTGGCGAGGATCTCGGTTTTAACCCCAGCCATCGGCTCACCCACAGTGCAGAGCAATGTTACCCTAACCGGTGCGGGCAAGGCAATGCAGGTCGACACCCTTCAAGAGGTTTTCGCAATTTGGGAACCTGTTGAATCAGGTACATGCTACCTATCCATATTCTTCCGCAAGGAGGATGTAGATCCCAGCAATACACTCCACATATATATGGGAAAAGGCGCCCGCGCGTGGAGTGCCGGGCCTGTCATTCGAATCGGCGCCCAGTCTGGTGATCCTGCGATGATAGGTGTCCACGATGGCGACGATGCCACCATAGTGCAGGCAGCCAAATTCGAGGTTGGGAAATGGCATCACATCCGTCAAGTCGTCGATGTGGATAATCTGTCATTTGTGGTCTATCTGGATGGGAAGAATATTGGGAAGTTTGACTTCAGGAACGCATCGCATGATGCAATCGAGTGGGTGATGATAGGATTTGATGCTGGTATCGGAACTCTGGGATATTATGACGCCATCGAGTTCGGCCTGGGTACAGGAGAACAGGCATATAATCGCGCAGTGGCAGTGGAGCCAGCAGAAAAACTCAGCACAACCTGGGGAGACGTGAAAATAGAGTACTAATTGAGAAAACGGGCAATCCGAAGTAGCCCAAGATTCTATCTTGGTCATTTCCTGAATCCAACTTAGAAAGTTGGGCTACAAATCCGCTGTCCAGATTTAGCCAAAAATCATAAGCCTTATGGACTAATAGACCAATTCCTACGCCGCGAGTACCTCAGCCGCCTTTTTCAGCAATCGCGGGATATCCAGTCCATAGGGGCATTTTTCGATGCACTGCTCGCATTCAGCGCACTCCTCAACCTTTACGTCAAGGGCAGCATACTGCTCTCGCGCCCATTCCTGCATACCGTAGCGGGTGTAATAACCCTCAAATCGGAATATATCCGGTATGTTGATCTCTTGAGGACATGGCAGGCAGTATCCGCAGTTGCGGCAGAAATCCTTTCCTACGTTACCTACTCTCCCAACAAGTTCGCGCACCTCCTGGAGAGATAGTTTCCTGAATTCTTCAGCCACTTTCAGGTTCTGCTCCAGTTCACTGACTTTTGTCATTCCGGGGATAGCGCAGGTCACCATGTCGTTGGATAGTATAAACTGCAAGGCTGATTGGGCCAACGACATTTCACCCTCTTCCAGATCCGTCAGTTCCCTAGCGTCAGCCAACCTTCCACCGGCCAGAGGTTTCATACATATAGTTCCCATCCCATGCTCATGTGCCGATGGGATCACCTCGGAGCCAACACGCTCTCTGTCCAGCAGGTTGTATGCGACCATGATGGTGGCAAACTCGCCGGATTCTATGGCCCTTCTCATGACGCTGATGTCTGAGTGGACTGTAATGCCTATCTCCACAACTTTGCCCTCGGTTTGGGCTTTTTTCATCTCCTCCACCACGCCGCCGGGAGCTATGGCTTTATCGTAGCCGCTCCCCCCGCAGTCATGCAGTTGGATGAGGTCGATAGTGTCGCATTGCAGACGCTTTAGACTCCGCTCAAGCGTCTTACGCGAACCTTTTGCGTCGCGCTGATCGACTTTTGTGGCCAGGTAAAACTCATCTCGCCTGTGATTGAGAGCTTTGCCTATTTTCTCTTCGCTGTCGCCGTAGCAGTCAGCCGTATCGACGAAGTTGATGCCCATGTCAAGAGCCTTATTCAACACCTCTGTGCATTCTTTTTGGCTTGCTTTCGGGAGCTTTATGCCGCCAAAGCTGATGGCCGATACTTCCCAGCCTGTGCGCCCAAGAATCCTTCTTTCCATAGCGTTTGTAACCCCCAATTCATTTACCAGACTATCTTTTCTGTTTTCCAGCTATACCCACCACAAGTATGGACGCGGCGGCCAGAATTATCCCGATCCAGATCCACATGGATAACGGCTGATCTTGCAGGAAGTGAGCCAGTAGGGCCACCAAAGCGGGTTTGATGAAGAAGATCACCATCCCGTTGGCCACGCCCGTTCTTGCCAGACCGCTATACAGCCAGTAGTAACCCAAACCAACGGAAACGATCCCCAGATACAAAGCCAGAAGCCACCCGCTGGCTGTCAGTGATCCGAAAAATGATAAGCTCTTACCCCAACCCAGCAATGGAGCGAAGGGAGCGAACAACAGCAGTCCCACAGAACCACCCATAACCACGATGGAGCTTACCATCAGGCCTCCATGTTTCCTTATATAATTCCGCACCAGAAAGAAATATGAAGACCATGCCAAAACCGCCCCTACCATAAATATATTTCCCAGAAAATATCTGGGGAACTCCGGCTCGTGTGCTTGTGCTCCCAAGTTGGTCACGAATACACACGCGATTCCCAGCACGATCCCCAGCACGCGGGACACACTCAGCCGCTCCACCCGAAACATCACGAAGATGAGAGCGATAATGGCCGGATTGATGGAAAATATAGCCCCGCCTATCATACTGCTGGTTAGCATCAGGCTTCGATGGAAGCACGAAGAAACAGCAGTCACTCCCAAAAGCCCGAGAAGCGCCAACTTCAGTCCATCTTCCCGCATGGTCTCAAGATATTTGCGCCACCCGAACTTCGCCCATGCCGCAGTTGTCAGGAATACCCCACCGATAAAAAACCGCAGAATACTTACATCCAGAGCGGATATTCCCAGGTTCCGCTGCAAATGCTGAGATCCAACCTCAATCGTACTAAAAAACGTCACCGCCAGAAAAATGAGCAGATAACCACTGTAAACCGATTTCGGCTCCTTTATATTTGCCACTTATCGTTAATCTCCTGCTGATATGCGTCAACACGCTCTGAGAGAACATCATCCACCTTCACTGCCTGTCCACAGGTGGATGATTCGAAGAATGCTATAGGGATAGCCTGTGCTTTCAGTCCATCCCAGCCGTCCAGTTCAGGTCGCCGCTGTTCCCGGACCGCGTTAAGGAAGTCGTAAACCTCCAGCACTACTCCATGATTTCCGCCTACTTTCGCAGGTTCTGGGAATACTTCAGGTGGGAAATATCTATGGATCGTGGCTTCATCAACGGTGGAGAGAAACTCATTGATAAATTCAGAAGTTTCCTTAACCGTTCCGTCCCAGAGTTGCAGTTCGGGACTGGTGGGATAGACACCGCCACTTTGAATCGAGCCTTTGGAGCCATAATAGACCGTGAAACTGTAGGATTTGCCCGGAACTCCCCCCGACCAGTTCCACGTACCCACAACACCGCTCTTAAACTTCAGATTGGCTATGGACGTATCCTCAACAGTTGGCTCTGCCGGATTCCCATCCGAATCTTTGTATTTCAGGCCTGAAAATCTCCCTGTATGAGCATATACTGACTCAATATCGCCGAAGAAATACATGAGCAGGTCAAGATAATGTACGCCAAAGTCGAATATTGGCCCACCACCGCCGGTGAGTTTGCTCTGTCGCCACGATAATTGTCTATCGCGTACCAGGTTCGCCGGATCGATCTTAGCGCCGCCAGTACCTTGAGAAAAAAACATACGCGGTGTACCTATCATACCGCTATGAATGGCCCACGCTACAGCCCTGGACGAGATCCAGCGTCTCACCTGTTCTGCCACTGCCAGAATCGTCCCATGCTTTTGGGATGATTCCACCATTTTTCTTCCGGCCCTCACAGTAACTCCCAACGGCTTTTCCACGATTGCATGAACACCTGATTCAGAACAAGCTATTGCGTGATTATGATGCAAAAAATGTGGTGTGCATATATCCGCCGCGTCCGGTTTTTGCTCTTTCAGCATCTTTTCGAGGTCTGTGTATATTTCCACTTTTGGTGATGACTGAACCTCGCTGATGCGTTCTGCAAACTTCGCTGTCCTCTCCTCCGCAGGATCAGCGAGAGCGACAAAATCGAATATGTCCAGGCCTTTCTTTTTCAATTCAATATAACCACTTAGGTGAGCACCGGCCATTCCGCCACAGCCTATAAACGCGAGCCTGATTTTTGACATCATGATCTCCCTTGTGTATCTTTTGCATGATACTGCTTCAATCGCAGATCCTTCATAAACAGTATTTCGGGCAATGTATTTCCTGGGTACATCCTAGCCCTTTCCATATAATCCTAATTGCTTAATGTCTCAAAAAAACGTCTGGGATTATCTACCAGATATTTGTCGATCCGCTGCGGAGATACACCTCCGCTTAACAGCATCGGTAAGGCATGGGTTACCATATAGGAATATGTCCTTTTACCCGTCTCCGGATGTTTCTTTTCGGCTTCGTGCCATACGCGACCATCCTCATCAAACTCCCAGTTAGCGTCGATACTGACGAATATATTATCCCCGTAGCCTCTTTCCTCGAAGTAGTTGATCAGGTAGATCATATCCCTGAAAGGTGTATCAAACTCAAAATCGAAGTTGTTGAATTGAAGGTATCCTCCAGCCCTGGTAACATCCTCCAGATACCGGGCTTCCTCCTCCAAAGAACGCCCTTCCCATCCGAATTCCGCTTCTATGTGCGAATAGAAAGTAGCATTGATATCGGTGCCATTCTCCCGGAGAAGCTCCATCTGTGTTCTCGCTCCAGCACAGGCATGCGTGGCGATTGGGATCCGCAGTCTTTGTTGTACCCGGGCTGCAGCCCGAAAATTTTTCTTCTCCCATTCAGTCAGTTCAGCGCGAGCGCCTGCAACCTTAATTATACCAGGTCTAACACCGGTATCCTCAAAGCCGTCATAGCCTTCGGTAAGTTCCTTCATCATATGCTCCACCATGCCGTCTTCGCTCAATTGTCTGATATTTTCTGGGGTACTGCGCTCCAGATAGGCCCCGGTGCAGAGGATCAGGTTGATTTCCGGAACCTCCTCGCTCAATTCTATGATCCTTGCCAAATCAGGATGTGGGCTGAGATCGACGATGGTTTTGATGCCAGCTCTAACGGCTTTCATGGTCAGATCGATCTGATATCCCATCGCCTGCTCCATAAGTCTCTCTGGTGCACGGAAACAGATATGCTCATGGATCAACGTAAGGCCAAGTTTGGAGGTATCAATGACTCCTTTGACTGCGGGGATTTTTGCCATATCAGATTCTCTCCTTCCTTTTATGGTATCTTTTTGTCATCTGTCCGTGATCTTATCAATTCCCTCTCTGCAAGTCAAGGAAGTTCATCCCATCTGATGACTTTCCATATTGGTAACTTTGCTGTTTCCGAAGAGGTAGGTGTTAAGCATGAAATCGCACCGGGATGCTTAGGGGTTGATCGGGATGGGCATATCAGGTACTTGGGTCGGCAGGAGTATGAGAAACTGAGTGTAAGAAAGAACAACGGCTAGTTATTTCTAGGAAGACCCATTTCGTGCTTCAGCGTTATAATGAACTATCATATAGAAGATCCGCTCGCGCTCGCGTAATTCTTTCGCGACTGACAGGGAATCACCTCTCGTTTGGTATCTGCCGACTAGAACGCGATACCATTTCCTATCTTCTGACGACGAATCCTCTATTCTGGCTGGGTATCCCTTATAGAGAAGCTCGTCGCGGAGTTTTTCTGCATTCTTTAGCTGCCTGAAAGTAGCTGCCTGAATAGAAAAGAAGCCAGAATCATCAGCCGTGCCCTGTGACTGCAATTCTTCTGGCATGTCGGAAGCATCAGAAAGCTCGTTTCCCGGATCTTCCGAAATTGACGAAGTTCCGCCACTTTGCTCATTATTTCCCAAAACTACATTGGGTATAAAGAACACCTGAAACACAAATACCAGAATCGAGATAAATGTCGCAACTGATATGATTACCAGCCATTTTCTTGTTTGAAAGTCTCTGTTCCGACTAATATATGCATCGGCCATACCTATCAGCCACATAAATGGCAAAATAGAAATGGCGAGGACACGCAGCCAAGGTAAAGAGGAGAAAGCCGCTATGAAAAGCATGGTGTAGATTATAATAAGATCAACACCCTTTAGTATCTGGCGGTTATATATCTGCCCCAGACCACAATATATAAAAGATAGAACTAATGCCAGTTTACGATTACGCAACTTATGCTTTTCCCCCTAACTTAACATGTGTTGCCAGACAGAGCCATTCGTGACTGGCGAGTAAACTTGGTATATGCAAAGTTAGCTTTCATATGGATATGGAATGCTTCGTCCAGAAGCCTACAAAAATACTTTCTAGATTATAGCAAAAATAGTCCCGTTTGTCAGCAACAATCTTCAGGAAAATGGTATCTTCTCCTGTAAGGTCGTTTCTATTTGCTTCATTTATCTTGTATCTTGCTCCAAGTTCATAGGGAAGGGGATTTGGTGGAAAAAAGGTCAGGCATTCGACATTCCAGCCTGCTCAATGAAGGCGAGTTCAATTAACTGTATCAACCCTTGTTATGACATTGCTGGCATCCCAGATTGGAATCTATAGACCAGCGAAGCGAGTTCTGGTATCTGGAACCATGCGCTTTATGGCATGTCAGGCAGAAAACTTCATTTGTGGTTCTGCTGCCATTAGTTGCTATAGAGGTAGCTCTTGAATAATCAGTAGCTTCTGAAACGATGAATGGCACTCGGCCCATTGCGAAGCCGATGCCAGTTCCATTTTCCCAGTGTTTCGGATCAGTTTGTGGTAGCCCGTGCCTATCAATTGCT
>Ga0272441_10015488_pt1 | contig 10673 bp, 8 predicted proteins | sample SSMProp6N_FD_193582 | JGI IMG/M metagenome (GOLD analysis project Ga0272441, IMG submission 193582) | Marine sediment archaeal communities from Little Sippewissett salt marsh, Falmouth, MA, United States - SSM-Prop-6N | ecosystem: Environmental > Aquatic > Marine > Wetlands > Sediment ...
CAAATACGGAATCGGGATTAACGCTCAAAAGGATGCACGGACGCCCTCTTCCACTATTAGAAGTGCGGCATTTCTCCTGAATCCAACCGTCTTTTAGAAGTCTTTTGACAACATTGCTTACAGTTCCTTGGCTGAATCCTGTCAATTGGGCGAGTTGAGTCTGTGAGATCAATCCCTTCAGTCTTATGGTATTTACAACCTGTTTGGTGGCTTCTGTCTCAAAAGTTTTCATTATTTTGCAGAAACATGCTGGTAAGTATCAAAGTAATTTTTTCAGGATCTTTGCCATTGTAACAAAATTGGATCGGCATGTCAAGATTTTTTCATTCAGGCAAGAAAATTAAAAGCCTTATTATCAATGGATATAGACAATCGGATGCGATTTATTTACGCGAAAAGTTCCAATAGGATTATTATTACTTTGGCTGGTGAATAAATACTTCGTTTTCTCCACTGAATTGGGATATGCCGTTACAAGACGCCGCATTGGGGAGAAGGGACGCTACACGGGAACGACGGCAGATCCTCAAGTCCATTGGTGGTCCGTATGAGACGTCTGTGTGATTCAGGGAAAGCAAATACTGTCAATCCCTCTGCATATATCTGTTCCAATCCCTCTTCTGGTATGCTATAATCTTCTGCGTAGGTCATTGTGTGTCTCCTTTCTATAGAAATCTCAGGAAGGAGTTGAGGTTTTGGCGATATAACATTCGTAGTATAGGGGATTGTCCCCGTCACAGAAGACGCCCACAAGGGGCTGGACTACGGATACGACTCATGATGGCAATCTCAATTTTGCAGAAATAAGTATACATTATTACACTATCGCCAGTGCGTCGCTAAATGCCATTAAAGGAAAGGACAAAACCATGTATCCTATCAAGGCTCCAGCAGTCTATATTCACCAGAGGGTAATGGATTCTCCTAAGTGCATGGAGCGAATGGAACGGATGATGGGTTGCATCGAGAGCACAGAGCCACCGAGGGTTGTAAACGATGAAGAATTAGATGCAATAAGCAAAGAACACAATTGGCCGGGGATCGCGGGCAAACGAACTGGGGAAATCAAGCGCATTGGAAATCCAGCCATCATTTTTAACCGATTCCGATGGGTTGAGGCAGATGAAATCAAGAAGTTGAAGCAAAGATTCCCAAATATTTCAGGTTACTATTTCCTCGGCGATGGGGCCTGGGGTTATCGCAATGGCAGAGCCACGCTTCAGACTCAGCACGGGATCTGTCAGAATGCTTACGTGATTCATTCGGCATGGGGATGCCTCCATAGCTGTGACTACTGCAATATCGGCAATTTCCTCAATATAATGCTGGATATCGAGGAACTCATCGAACATCTGGATGGTCTAATTAAAGCTAATCCCTGGCTAAAGCTTTATAAATATGATAATCATACAGACATCCCAACTTTTGAGCCTGAATACGGGGCGTCCAAATTGTTAGTGGAATACTTTGCTCAACGTCAGGATGATTACCTGATGCTCTATACGAAGAGCGACAACGTGGACTACCTGACCAATTACAAACATCAGGGACATACCATAATCTGTTGGACGCTTTCATGCAGCACGGTCACCCGTGAGATAGAGAAAGACTCGCCTTCCATGGAAAACCGGATTGCTGCGGCCAGGCTATGCCAGGATGCCGGCTATACAGTTCGCGTTCGATTTTCGCCTATCATACCCATTAAGAACTGGCGGGAAGAAAGCGAGGATATGCTGGAGAAATATCTCTCCGCTGTCCGCCCTGACATAATCACGATGGATATGTTCAAATGGATTGAACCGCGTAAAGTCCGCGATATTTTCGATGTGTCCCTATGGGATGAAGAATATCTGGACTATGTGGATAAATACGCTGCTATGGATCCAGACGAACGGCCGCGCGGAATTCTTCCCAACGGTAAACAGGTATTTCCTCATGACGCTAGGGCCAGAGTTTACAGTTTTTTTATAAATAAGATAAGAGAAATAAATACCGATGTGAGGATCGCCCTTTGTGGGGAGACACCAGAGATGTGGGATGAGATGGATCCCGAATTGGGAATGACTCCTGACAACTATGTATGCGCCTGTGGCCCCACATCAGTACCTGGAAACCCTTTGCTTTCCGGCGGATAATGGATATAACGAGAACTTGAGGAATCAGTCAAAAACCCTGAAGCAGGAGCGACAATGACAGAAAATGAATCGCTGGCAAAAGTAGACAATCTATTTACCCAATGGGACAACTGGGATTCGCCCGGTGCGGCGATGGCTATCACTCAGGATGGCTCCATCGTCTACAAGCGCGGGTACGGCAGCGCAAATCTGGAGTACAATATTGCCATAACACCCGCAACCATTTTCCACGTTGCTTCAGTTTCCAAGCAGTTCACGGCTTTTGCCATCGTCATGCTGGCAGAGCAGGGCAAGCTGGCGCTGGATGACGACATTCACAAGCACATTCCTGAAGTGCCGGATTTCGGAAAGACCATCACTATTCGGCATCTGATCCACCATGCCAGCGGGCTGCGTGATCAGTGGCAATTGCTGAGAATGGCTGGTTGGCGGCTTGATGACGTGATTACAAGAGAGCATATCCTGAAAATGGTCAGGCATCAGAAAGAGCTTAACTTCGACCCCGGCGAAGAATATCTATACTGCAACACTGGTTACACGCTCCTGGCTGAGATCGTGGCGCGAGTGTCGGGGCAGTCGTTCCGGGAATACACCGAAGCCAATATATTCAGGCCGTTGGGCATGACCAACACCCACTTCCATGATGACCATGAGATGATCGTGAGAAACAGAGCTTATTCCTATGCCCCCCAGGAGGATGGCGGCTTCAGGAAAAGCGTGTTGAGTTTTGCCAACGTGGGTGCCACCAGCCTTTTTACCACAGTGGAGGATCTGGCAAAGTGGATACAAAACTTTGATGAGAAAGGCGTAGGCGGCGACGCTGTTATCCAGCAGATGCACCAGCGGGGCGTTCTCAACAATGGGAAAGAACTGGATTATGCTTTTGGATTGGCTATGGGCATATATAAAGGCCTCAAAACAGTCGGGCACGGCGGGTCTGACGCCGGTTACAGAAGCAATATTCTCTGGTTCCCTGATCAGAAATTCGGGGTCGTTGTGCTGAGTAATCTGGGTTCATTCAACCCAGGGGGATTAGCAAGACAGATAGCCGACATTTGCCTCGCTGACCAGCTTGTGCAGGAGGAACCCACCGAACAAACCAAAGCGGATGATCAGGATCAAACGGAAAAAGAAAGCGAGACTATATCCCCAGAACAGCTAGAGGAATTTGCCGGAGATTACTACAGCGATGAACTTGGCACAGTCTATACCATGACCATTCAGGGCGGCCAGCTTGTAGCACAGCATAGACGCCATGAAGATGCACAACTAAACGCTACTGCTGTGGATCAATTTGAAGGGAAGAATTGGTGGTTTCCACAGATAAATTTCGAGCGGGATGAAAATCAAAAGGTTACAGGATTCATGCTAACCGGCGGACGAGTCCGAAACCTACGCTTTGATAAGCGGACTCACTAGTTAGGGCTTCTGTGTTCTAACATCTCACTTCTCTATATCAAAAACCAGTCCTATTGAATTGCGCCATTGATCCAGGGCCTTCATGTTATTGATACTGTCTTCCCACGTCATACATGGATAGGGAACTTCGCGTTTTGACAGGTTACCGGCCACCACATCTGCTTCCAGGGTGTAACAGGAACTGGCTTCAGCTTGTATCTCCAACTCCTCAGTCTCTTTCCCTGCACGTTTCAGGACGATCTTGCCAACGTTCGGTTTCCAGGGATCAGGAACTTCCATACTACCCGCAGTACCCCAGACATACAAGGTAGAAGGAACTGAAGCTCTGCATGCGCATAAAAGATTAGCGATAATCCCGTTGGGGAATCTCACTGATGCACTGGCCCACTCGTCCACATGCCCGCGTTTACCGATGTGAGCAGCACCACATACGCTTTCCGGTTCGGCTGGTTTTGACAGACCCAGAGCAGCGCCGGCAATTAATCTGGCCATGGAGAAGGTATAACAACCCACATCCATGATACCTCCACCGCAGGCGTCATTGCGGAGACGGATATTGCTATATGCCTCATCGCTATCACCCATATCGTAGCAGAAGGATGTCTGGATGAACCGGACATCCCCTATCGCTCCATCACGGATCAGTTCAGCCAGTTTGGTGGTCTGTGGGTGACATCGGTACATAAACGCTTCCATAAGGAACACGTCAGCTTCCTTTATCGCAGCGATCATCTGTTCAGCCTCACCAGCGTTGACCGTCAGAGGCTTCTCGCAGAGGATATGCTTTCCTGCGCGTGCAGCCTTCACCGTCCATTCAAGATGAAGATTGTTGGGCAGTGCATTGTAGATGGCGTCTATATCGCTGTCGGCAAGCAGGTCATCATAGGTGTTGTATCGACGCGGTATATCAAACTTTTCCCCAAAGTCGTCCGCGGTTTTCTGTGCTCGACTGCCAACGGCGAGGAGGATCCCTGTCTTTGATACCCCAAGTGCGCCGGCAAATGTCCCGGCGATTCCACCTGTTCCAATAATCCCCCATTTTATTTTGTTCATTTTAGGTCGCTCCTTTTCTTAGACTTGCTCAGAGTCCAAATATGCGATCACAGCTATATCTTCATCCTTTACTATCCAGTTCCAGATAGTTTACCTCCATATGACGTTTTCGTAAAGTATGAATTGCAGGAGCTCACCGTCTACCGAATCATCAACTTGTGCAGAAATCAGAAGAAATACCTTGATCTGCGAGAATACCTCAGCTAGAATTGTCCCGAAGGAATGGACAGCAAAGGCTGTCAGTTTTGCCACCATCAACCCAAATCTGCTTGCAGGAGCTATGAATATGAGCAAAACGTATCGCTTAGGAGTTATTGGATTCGCACACATGCACGTGAACGGGCTGATCAACGCCTTTAACAGGCTGCCGAACATACAATGGGTAGCCTGCGCAGACACAGTACCGGATATTCCGTCAATTTCGACAGAAAGGGATACGCGCCAGCACAGTGTCAAGATGGCGCATGAGAAGATCGGCATCCCAGAGGTGTATAATGACTATCGGGAGATGCTGGAAAAGGAAAAGTTTGACATCATCATATTTTGCCCGGAGAACGCAAGGCACGGCGAAGTGGCGGAAGCAATCGCAGCCAGCGGGGTTAATATGATCACCGAGAAGCCGATGGCAGCTACGCTATCCGAGGCATTGCGCATGGTGCGCGCGGCTAAGGCTAACAACGTAGCTCTGATGGTGAACTGGCCTACTACATGGAGTCCGGTTGCCCGGGAGATAAAATCGCTTCTGGATCAGGGGATCATCGGCGACATACTGGAGATAAAATATCGGAATGGCGCATCCATGGGGCCGTTAGCCTATGGTCAGGAGATTACCGACGTCGAGAAGGGTGCTGAGTGGTGGCATCAGTCTGCACCGGGCGGCGGCGCGCTGCTGGACTACTGCTGCTATGGGGCCTGTATCTCTCGTTGGTTCATTGGCGAGCCAGCGACAGCCGCTTATGGCATGAAGGCAAACCTGGCGTCTCACTATGGCGACGCCGACGACAACGCTGTCATAACGGTACGCTTCCCAAACGCGCTTGCTATTTTGGAAGGGAGCTGGACTACCTGGAACGTGGGTATTCCCACAGGGCCCGTTGTCTATGGAAGTAAGGGCACTCTTGTCGCCAGCCGCCGGACGGACGAGGATGGCAAGCGGAAAGCTGTAGTTGAGGTATACACATCGCGCGGCTATGGCGAACCAGACGACGTATTGGAGGGAGAACCCTTACCGGAAGGGCGGGATTCGCTGGCCAGGGAACTCATCTATCATCTGGAGACGGGAGAGCCTCCTCATCCGACTATGGAGATGATGCAGAATCTGGATGCGATGGCAATACTGGACGCTGGTATAAGGTCCGCTGCCAGCGGGAAACTGGAATTGGTCAATAACGCGGCCTGGTGTATCGGATAGGCTGTTAGTTTTGAAACAGCTGTGGATACTGTTGGCGAATTCAGAAGTAGGGGTGGGTAAATGGATTCTGACTGGAATGCTCATTAACACAACATTTCTATTGTTTTCTGGCTATTTGCCGCAATGCTGTTCATCGCTGGAGACTCCAGTCAGAATCCATTTACCCACCCCTACAACTCAGAAAACCGAGTTCGCCAACAGTATCAGCTGTGGGACTGCGAACAATTCCCTGAACGTCGAATTAGTCCGATAACCTGGTAATTCTAGTAAAGGAAAGGAGAAAGATATGGAAGGAGTATTGGTAGGATGTGGGCAGATCACCTGGCAGAGAGGTACACCCAGGGAGCAGGTGCTATCGGAGATCGCTGAGGCGGGATATGAGGGCGCTCCCGCCGGCGCGCGGCCTGGTACGTCAGCAGAGGAGGTTATTGAGCTATATGCCAAATATGGACTCAAACCTGCGCCGGCTTACCTCGGCGCTGATTTCTGGAAAGCGGATCAGCGTGATAACATCCTGGAACGAGCAAAGAGGCTGGCCAGCTTTATGCGGCAGGTGGGCTGCACTGAGCTATATGTCGCGGCAGGGGGATTCGACTACAAAAATGCCAGCGGACAGACGCGAAGCCAGTTGGCCGGTCACGTTGGCCATACCGATGGACTTTCGGATGCGGAGTATGAGCAATTTGCTAAGGTGCTCAATGAAGTAGGGAAGATTACCCTTGATGAGGGAGTAAAGAGCTGCTTTCACAATCATGTAGGCAGCGTCATTGAAACGCGGGAAGAGATTGACCAGCTATTTTCCTTAGTGGATCGCGACCTGGTCTTTCAAGGACCGGATATTGGGCATTTGGCCTGGGGTGGGATTGATGTAGTCCAGTTTTGTCGTGACTATGCGGAGAGCATCAAAACGATACACCTCAAAGACATCAACCCGAAGGTCTTGAGAGAGGGGCGCGAACAGGAGTGGAATTATGGAACCTTCTCTGAGAAGGGTATCTTTGCCGAACTTGGTGAGGGCTTTGTTGATTTCCCAACCATCTTTGACATAGTAAAGAACGCTGGCTTTCAGGGATGGATAATAGTGGAGACAGATGTTACTCAGAAGCCAACAGCTCTGGAGAGTGCCATCATAAGTCGCAATTACCTCAAAGGTATCGGCGTTTAGTTCTGCGCGTTTCTTTAAGGCAAGATCACTGAAGAGCTATAGAATTTTCGGGAAAGAGTCGCATCATGAATTCTTGCGTAGTATAGCCCCTTGTGGGCGTCTCTCCCGACGGGGACAAGCCCCTATACTACGGACCTATGTCCCCAAAACCTCAACTCTTTCCTGAAATTTCCATAGGCATCTAAAGCGAGGAACAAGATGGAACAGCGACGTTTCGGTGACACCGATTTGGTGTGCTCCGCTCTGGGATTTGGAACATGGGAGATGAGCACCACTCAGTACGGCCATATTGATGTGAGCGAGGCAAGCGCAGCAGTCAATGCGGCCATTGATCAAGGCATCACCCTATTTGACACTGCTGAGGTATATGGCCCATATCATTCGGAGGAGATTCTCGCCAAAGCTTTGGGCACGCGTCGCCAGGAGATCATACTGGTTACTAAGGTCGGATTTCTGTATGACGCTGAAGATGAGATCATTGGGCGCAAATCAGATTATAACTACATAATTCAGCACGTGGAGGGGTGTCTTAGAAGGATGGAAACAGACTGGATCGATCTGTTGCTGATCCACTGGCCGGATCATGATACGCCATACCATGAGCCAATCCGGGCGTTGGAAACGCTCAAAGCCTCAGGCAGGATCCGCCACTATGGTGTATCCAACTTTGCTCCGGCCATGATGGATGTTTGTGAGCGTGTGGGACACATGACTGCCAGCCAGGTAGGCTATAACCTGTTTGACCGGCGTGTGGAGAAGGCGTTGCTAGGCTACTGTACTGAGCATGGAATCGGCTTTATGGCATATGGCACTCTGGGATTTGGTCTGCTTACTGGCGCATTCACGCCTGAAACGACCTTCGTAGATTGGGATTGGCGCTCCACTGGCCAGGCTTTTGAGTTGCCGCTGTTTGAGCGTAAGAACTTCCTCAAAGAAATACGTGTTGTGGAGCGTTTGCAGGATCTGGCTGATCGCTATGATAGGTCAGTAGCCCAGTTGGCCATCGCCTGGGTGCTTGATAATCCCGCTGTTACGGTGGCGCTTGTGGGGATGCGCAATTCCAGGGAACTAAAAGAGAACGTGGCTGCGGTGGACTGGAAATTGACACCTGAAGACAGAACTGAGATTGACCGCATTTTTGGGGAAGAAAAAGTGCCGACCTATCGCAACCATCGGCTGGCTCTGTAATTCGGAATATTTATACAGACCAGGCAGACAGAGATGCCTGTGCTACCACAGGATGATTAGACAAAGGACGTAATTGGAAACCGATGATGACTCAAGTGCGGCTTCCAGCGCATCACCTGTTCCATACACTTGCTTCGTGTCAGAGGTCAGGGAGGAGATAACCTCCTCCCACCGCGTCATACCTGGTAAGTATTGCTCTAATGGCTTGACTTGATCTCACCCCATGTTGCTGACAGCTTTCCGTCAGAACTAACCGCCGTAGATGAGATCACCGATTTGCCGTCAATAGTGAAATTATCGAATTGCGCTTCCAGCAAGATTTCGGTCTCCACCGATGTTACCGCCAATCCTATCAATATGGGATCATCCATCGAGATTGTCACAGTGGCGTAATCGTCCACCCACGTGACGCCATCCTCAGACCAGGATGAGGAGAAATCATCACCTGAACGTGTGAGCCTTATCCACTCGCCATCATTAAATCTCGTTGGGCCACCGAGGTCCCAGAAGTTGAGTTCACTGGTGGAGCCATCAGTATCTGTTCTCCACGTGATCTGTACGCCCAGCGCGTCACCTGCTGCAGCCGTTGAAAGAGCATTCTTTGCACCAGCATCGACGCTTTGTCTTGCCATCAGACCGGCTTTTGACCACTCTGCTACTCGCTCAAAAGCGGTAACCTGGACATCTGCCATAAAATCGCCGCTTATTTCCTTAAACACATATCTGAATCCATCTGCGTTGTCCCAGACGTCATGGCCAGCACCAAGGACTGTAATTGTCCCATCAGGGAGTATCTCAGTTGTCCCTGGTTTATCGGCAGCTGTTCCTATATCAATACTCTCCAGTTGTGCTTGGACATGTGCGCTGGATCCCAGAATTAGCAGTGATACTATGATACTCAGACCCAAGGTCAAAATTCTTCTCATTCTTATTTCTCCTATGATACCTATTTCAGTTTGAAATGAGACTTATGGATATGTGTTGTGCCACTGGGCAGCTTGCTGCCAGTGTTTTGGATGAGTATCATTTCTAACTAAAACGTGTACGATTGTCCAGAATCTCTATGGAGTTAGGTTTCCGAAATGGAGTAAAATGTTAACAAATAAGGCAAAGCTCAAATGAGATCAACCAATACAGCATCTATTTTGCTAGACCAAATCAACCACCTCGCTTTCCTGGCATAGTTTTGCAATCATACCTCTTTCCGCTACCTTTGGCAAGCCTTTTCTCCCATTGACACATTCCTTTCTGTGGGTCAACAAAACTTTATGCTTGGCAATGTGGAAAATTGCTTGCCAAGGGCAGCGGATAGTGATATAGTTGATAGCAGATCAACAACTGGCGCGCCTGCTCTTGACCCGACTGATGATAGAATATCAGGATTTCCGCGGGCATAAGCTGGATCGGGGAATGTTGGGTTTGGTAAAGGCGCACTGAGACCACTTGCTGGAGAACCAGCACCGATTTACATAGATTGGTATTATACCATTTTAATTATTCGCTGTATTATCTGGCGGGGTTGGAAAACCCCGCCTATAGGCCTTTAGTATGATAGGCGGGACATTCCTGTCCCGCATCAATAACATATAACATTCACACTTCACCTGGCAAAAATGTAATGGAGGGAAAAATGGCTTTTACTCTGCAAATCGGCGATAAAGCCCCCGATTTCAAGCTGCCTGCAACAGATGACAAAACTTACCAACTGTCCGATTTTGATGATGCCAACACCCTGGTGATCTTCTTCACATGCAATCATTGTCCCTACGTGCTTGGGTCAGATGAAGTGACACGGAAGACTGCCGAGAGATTCATCTCCCAAGGTGTCAAGTTTGTTGGCATCAACTCCAACAGTGCAAACACCCATCCCAACGATGATTTTGAACACATGGTTGAGCGTATGAACGAAGAGAAGTTTCCGTGGCTGTACTTGCGCGACGAATCTCAGGAAGTAGCGCTCGCGTATGGAGCACTGCGAACACCACATTTCTATGTCTTCGACAAGGATCGCAAACTGGTATACACGGGACGCGGGGTAGACAGTCCGCGCGATGCTTCCGGGATCACGGTTAATGATCTTGAGAACGCTTTGAAGGAGCATGTCATGGGCAAACCTGTGAGCACGCCGCTTACCAATCCAATCGGCTGCAATGTCAAGTGGGATGGCAAAGATGCCCATTGGATGCCATCCGAAGCATGCGATCTGGTGTGATTGGATCGACTTAGGACAAAGCGCCGGCGAAAATCCTGAATCATAACACCGCAGGAGTAGAATCATGGCAATATTGGCGATCAATGGGGG
>Ga0272441_10015489_pt1 | contig 10672 bp, 10 predicted proteins | sample SSMProp6N_FD_193582 | JGI IMG/M metagenome (GOLD analysis project Ga0272441, IMG submission 193582) | Marine sediment archaeal communities from Little Sippewissett salt marsh, Falmouth, MA, United States - SSM-Prop-6N | ecosystem: Environmental > Aquatic > Marine > Wetlands > Sediment ...
GGTTACTCCATTGACGATAGGGGGGTCTTACAAGCCGTTAATCCGTAAACTCAATGATGACAATGGATTACGGCTTAGTGTTCGTATTAACTCTGAAACTCCTGTTAAAGCAACAACAAAACACAGCATAATGAGAACAATTAAAGCAACAACTCCAAGCAGATTAGGCATCAAGAAAAAATAAAGATGTGGTCATGCAGGATTATTGTTGTTAAAATATCTCCAAATTGATAAATAATATACGTATGATCCTTGACAGATTTAACATTTAGTTTACCGAGAGACCGACGTTACTCAACAAGATAATCCCTGATATCCACCGACAGGCTTAGTCTCTGAAATTGCAACACGAATACAATGAACTAATGGTGGAAAAGCATATAGAATATACCGAGAAACGGTGCCCTGTTCACCGTGCCACCTGTAATGCGATAAATTTAAAGTGGTTGTGTAGTAAATATTAACGATCAAGAGCAATAGGAGGATCACAGGATGAATGAAGAAAGATACTTAATGGATGTTGGAATGAATGATTTACCCTTCCCGATGAAGGTTGTTTCAAAGGTGCATCCGGACGGTCAATCTACGGTAGCAAACATTTCTATCGTCGCACGCATAATGCGTGATTTTGAAGCACGCTGGATTGACGAATTTATCACGATCGTTCACGAACATCGTGAAAGGATAGGAACCGCGACATTGGCTACCAATATCGACGATTATGTTGAAAGGCTGAGAGCTTCTGTAGTAAGCATCCATTTTGATTATCCCTTTTTTGTTGAAAAGCGTACCCCGATCTCAAACCAGAAGTGTCTCGTCAGGTACTTGTGCCGTTACACGGCTAAAGCCTCTTCAATTACCGGCAAGAAAACCATTTTATTCAAAATTGCGGTTCCGGGAATTACAACCTATCCTGTAAAGGATGCGGAAGACTTAAGGAGTCTTTTTGGTCAGTTAAGTCTCTTTAATATTGAAGTCGAACCAACAAATGAAATTTATCCGGAAGACATCGTGGATATTGTCGATCACAACGCGCTGGTACCGGTTTATTCATTCTTAACGGAAGAAGAGCAGAAATTTGTTATCAAAAAAATACACTCAATAGATAAATCAAGTGTCATTGTTCTTGATGACATAAAGAAAGATCTTGCCGCCAATAAAGGTGTCGATTGGTACTCGGTGAACTGTAACAATTACGGAATGCTTCATACATACAGCACGGTAATCGGAACCGAAAAAAGTCCATGGGTCCCTTTCAGCGGTATTGAGAGTGAGTTATAAAGCAGGGTTGTCAGTTTAGAGATGAGGCGTGCATTCGACATGCTGGAAATAACAGAAACAGTGGCGTTCCGGATGTACGTCCTCGTAATCGGTTTATCGTGCCCGCCGCGCAATTAACCTGATAATGTGACTGATAAATCTCATATGTGCAGCCATAAAACCGGCAACGAACACTATAGAGGAAGGAATTTCCCGATCCACTTTTTCAGGATATATTTTACCTGATGACTGATGAATTTTCTTCAACTCTTTCAACGGTGATATGTCGACGCGCCTGTTGATTTCGTACCACACGCATTTTTTTGTCTTGTCGACCTGACAGGTTTCATCCCCGGGAATATGTTTTTCACAGGGGCCGTATTTCGACTTTACCGGGCATGCTGTATATGGACAAATCCCGTCAGTAAACGAAATGACACATGTCCCACAGGATTGACAGATACTGTGAGCGCGGGGGTCATCATTTTCAGATACAGGACCTATGCCGCGAGTGTCGAGCGCTGCAACGACAGGGATTCCCGGTGAATGCATAGAAACGGTTTTGACACCCGCTGAGCAGCTCAGGATCACTATGGCATCGCACGATTCAAGTTTCCTTTTTCCGCTTCGCACTGTTTCCCTTACGATCGATTCCGGGCAAAGACCGACGACTGTCTGCGATAACACTATTTCCTTACCGAGTTTCCTCAGAACGGTGTTCATCGTTCTCAATCCGGTCTTCCCTCCTATATCGCTCAGGTTTGAACACGTTCCACATGAAAGGACGGCAATTCGTTGCTTGTCACTCAGACTGAATGCTATCTCCTCAATTGATTTAAATTCAGTATATACCATGTCTCTTCATCTGATATTGTGATCCTGTCTCGTTTCTGAAAACAGCTCTATAAACATTTAAAGAGATACCAATAATAATCGGTGTATCTTTTAATGTGAATGATCCTCATTCAAGAGGTTCTCCATTACTTTCTTTGTCTCATTCGCAATCTTTAATTCTTCATTGGTTGGAATTATGAGAATTTTTGTCTTACTCTCCGGTGAATTAATTTCTTTGACTCCATGACCGGTCACATCGTTTCTTGTGTGATCGATCTCAATGCCGAGCTCTTTCAGACCACTACAGCACAGTTCACGGATGTACGGTGCGTTTTCTCCTATGCCGGCTGTAAAGACTATAGCATCAAGCGTTCCCAGAACCGCGAAATATGCACCGATATATTTCTTTATCCTGTAAGCATAGACATCCAGCGCAATCCTGGCGAGATCATCCCCGTCTTCTATTTTCTGTATAATTTCACGGACATCATTTAATCCACACAACCCCTTGAGACCGCTGTCCTTGTTTAAGAGTCTATCGATTTCTTTGAGAGACATTCCATAGCGTTCCGCCATGAAGAATGGAAGCGCCGGATCGATATCGCCCGAACGAGTTCCCATGACCAACCCTGCAAGTGGGGTCATGCCCATAGTCGTGTCAACACATTGTCCTTTTTTTATAGCAGCCATGCTGGCACCATTCCCCAGATGGATTGTTATCGCGTTCAATTCTGATAAGGACTTTTCCATATACTCCGATGCCAATTCAGCGACGTACGAATGCGATGTTCCGTGGAATCCGTATCGACGAATTCCTCCTTTTTTGTACATTTCCATGGGCAGTGCGTAGAGAAACGCCTTCATTGGCATAGTTTGGTGAAAAGCGGTATCGAAAACGGCAACCTGCGGCGTACCCGGAAATGTCAACCCGGCTACTTTAATCCCGACCAAATTAGACGGATTGTGGAGGGGAGCCAATGGAACGTTTTTCTCGATGGCTTTAATTACTTCATCATCAATAATGGTAGGGGAATGGAACGTTTCACCACCATGGACAACACGATGTCCGATAGCCGCTATCTCCTTTTTGTCTTTAATAGTTCCATGTTTCGAATCCATCAACAAGTCGACAATGCAATTCATTCCCTGAGAATGATCACCGATTAAAGATTCTTCGTTTCTTTCTTCAAATCCACTGCCATCAGGCAGGTATCTTTTATAAGCAACAAAGCTTGTATCCTCACCAATTTTCTCAACTAAACCTGAAGCCATTACTTTTTGCCGAGAACCCAGTTCGAAAAGCTGATACTTGATAGACGAACTACCTGTATTAATAACCAGTATTTTCATAATAGCAATCCTTTTAGATCATGCGCAGCGGTTCATAAATTTGGTTACGGACGTACGCAGCAAGTCTTTTATCGCCTCTTCCCTTTTGATATCATCAATTATAATATTCACATCATCTCGTGTGAGTTTCACTGAAACGATTGAACGCTTTTATCGTATCATCACTGAAACATCGGAGACCCTTCTCAGTGTGGTCTAATAACACGAGATCAGCCGGTGCAAGAGCTTTATGATGAAGAATCGAAAAACATATTCGATCTGACGCAATCACCACAAATATGAGAAATACACGTTGACGCAACAAGATTGAGCTATTTTGACAAAACAAGAACCGCAACAGGAAAAGTCGTTGTATGAAAGTCGAAAGACGCGTCTCACCGAAGTACGGAGTGGATAACATTATATACCATCCACTCCATACTTCTCTTTAATCGTCACTCATCATGCGACCCGTCTGATGGTATTACAGCTATGGCATTAGCAATGACGTACAAATCCTCAATAGATAATGATACCAAAACCTTAACACCACCGAGACTGTGAGAGAGCTTTAATGCGTTTCCCGACAAGTTGATTTCAGGCGCGCCGTTAACAGTGTGCGATACTTCAATGTCTGTTAACCGTAATCCTCCTTTCCAACCTGTTCCAAGAGACTTTATGACGGATTCTTTGGCTGCAAAAAAGGCAGACAAATGTGAAATCATATCGTGAGTCTCACATGCATAACCTATTTCCTCTTCAGTAAATACGAACTTAAGGAAAGCTTCTTTATTTCTCTCCAAAGCCTCGCAAATACTTTTTTTACTGACAATATCAACTCCTATGCCATGAACCATAGGGACACCAGCTATCCATTAATGGCTTGTGCGGCGGTAACAACGATAGAGCCTACGATATCATCGACAGTGGCCCCTCTGGACAAGTCACAGATGGGCTGAGCAAAACCCTGCAGAAGCGGTCCGATTGCATCCGCATCAGCCAGACGCTGGACTAACTTGTAACCAATATTCCCCGAGTTAAGATCCGGGAAGATCAAAACGTTTGCCTTCCCAGCCACGGGACTCTCTCCCTTGATTTTTTTCTTTGCAATAGCAGGGATAATTGCCGCATCAGCTTGAAGTTCTCCATCTACCAGAAGTTCCGGTCGTCTTTCATTGACGATTCTGGTTGCATTGACGACCTTCTCCGCTTGTGATTCCATGCTGCTTCCTTTAGTCGAAAACGACAGCATGGCGACACGAGGCTCGCATCCTAATATGCTCCTTGCACTTTCAGCACTCGCGATAGCAATATCTGCCAACTCTTCCGATGTCGGTTCGGGAAGCACGGCACAATCGGCAAAAATCAATTTGCCATTCTCCCCTCCCGCAAAACCAGGAATGTCCATGATAAAAAAGCTCGAAGGTGTTGAAACACCTTCTTTCAAACCTGTTACCATGGTACCTGCCATGATGATGGAAGCGGTTTCATACACTGCCCCTCCTACCATTGCATCCGCGTCGCCGGCCTTTACCATCATAAGGCCGAAATAGAGGGGTTTCCTCAAAAGTTTTCTGACGGCTCCTTCCCGTAAAGAGCTTTGCTGGCTATACAGGGAAACATATCTGTCAAACGAGCCCGATTCTTCGGGCAAAATAATATCAATAGTGGAAACGTCGAGCTTGCGCTCCCGACTTACCTGTAATACTTTCTCTCGATCTCCGATTATTATAGGAACGGCGAGGTTTTCCTTCTGCACAATTGTTGCTGCTTCAAGAATTCTCGGCTCCTCAGCCTCAGGCAGAACAACTCGAACTCCCTTTCCGCAAACTATTTTTCTTAACTGGTCTATAAAGGTATTCTTTGCTTCCATGTGTCAGTTGCCTCATTTCTCAATAATTCACATCATCAGCCTTTTGCTATCAAACCCAATGTGTAATCAATTGCCTCACCAACTGTGGAATTCTTTCTCGCTTCCTCCATATCGATTTCGATTCCAAATTCGTCTTCCAGTGTTGCACACATTTCAATGATTTTTATCGATTTTGCATGAAAATCATTGACGAAACTTTTGTCCTTCGTTACCTGCGCCAAGGGAATCTCAAAAATTTCTGCAATAATTTCAATTATTTTTCCTTCGTTCTCGCTAGCCATTGAACACCTCCATATCTGTTGATTAAATGTTAACGATCCGCCATCGGCGTTTACCCAATTGTTATCACCGTTATGCCTTCGACCGGCAAAAGCATAATCAATATCTCAGTATTCCAAAAGGTTCTGGTAAAACTCGGGAAGAACCTCTCCCTTGACCATATATTGCTCAATAGATGAATGATAATTATTTCCAATATCTGAAAAAGTATGATTCAATTCTCTGAGGAGTTTGTAATTATCGAGAGCGAAGCAACTCGCGGAAGGTTTTTTAAATGCTTGACTCATTCTTTCCCATATAGCTTCAACATTTTCTTCTGTAATATTACCGAAAGAAAGATGGGTAAAATCGCATGGCAAAACATCGCCTAATGCTGTGACATGCAAACGTGTGCAACCAGCGCCACAACCCATATATTCTGAGCTTTCAAGGTAAGGAAATGCAAATACCCGTGGATAATCGGCCCTATATTTTTCATTGGCTTCTTTATGTAATTTTTTTAAAATAAATCTCTCGTCTTCCCCTAAAATAGCATCATCGCAAAAAGCCAACTTACCGACGGGAATCGGTTCAAAAATAGTGACCTCGTCCACCCCCAGTTCTTTCATGAATTTCAAGAAATGAAAGATTTCCTCACTGGCAATTCTTTCCTTTGTCGCTATTGTTGCTACACATGTGACCAGTGACGCTGCTTTTGAACATTGGATGGCATTGAGAGCAATCTCGAAGGCCCCTTCATAACGGCATCCAATATCATGCTTTTGCGGATTACTATTATGAAGGGATATATTAATCGAATATAATCCGGCTGTTTTCAATGCAATTGCTTTCTCTTTTGTCAGACTGTATCCCGTTGAAAACAACTTGACGATCGAACGACTATCGACAGAATGTATTATATCTTCGATATCATTCCTCAGAAGCGGTTCCCCCCCGGTCAGTGAGATGTTGTAGGTTCCCATTTCTTGTAATGATTGTATGATTTGTACTAATAATGACCGAGGTAGATCGTGAATTGTCTTGTCCCGGACACTGCAGAAATCGCAATTATAAGGACAACGAGTAGTTACAGCGATTGTCGAAATTTCAGGGACGTTTACACCATTCATGATACTGCGCCACGCTTCGACAGCGCTTTTGAACGCTCTGCTTGGAAAGGGCGGGAAATAAGAGTTTACAATAACCTTACCATTCGCCAATCCCAACCTCTCCCACTTGAGCCGATCCATCAAATAGTTCCTGAAAGAAGCAGGAAACTCATCGAAATAATTCGTAATTTGACTAACGACAATATTTTTAACTACATCAATCATTCAGTGAAAATCATCCCGAGGCTTTAAGGTAAACTAGATAACAATTATGATTTTACTGTGAACAAAGAAACAACAAGCAATATTCTCAATACGATTGTAAAAGGCTTCTCCCAGCCAGGAAATTGCGTCATCGCTATTGCTTGTTGTTAACATTGAATGGGGATGGTCATTCAATGTTTTGAAAACATACTATCGTAGACAACATAAATAATGCATACATTATAAAAATTATCATCATAATAAAATAAAGTCTAGAGAAAAACACATCCATCACAAATATGACAAAGATACTGACTCATTGCATGAATCCAGTCTTTTTCGTATGATGGGGATGCATTATATAAATAGTGACTTAACACCATAACAGCAGGCCTTCGTCATCATCCGAATCACGTGTTTTCTGCGATGTGACTGCAAAACGAAATAATTACCATTACATGTTGCAACAGGATAATACCGATACAAACGGCACCGCACTGAAGAAACATTATTCCCTCTGCATGCGTTGAATCATCTGCATGTTAAAAAGCGAACATATTGTGCATCTCGATGAACCACTGAAAGTCTCAGATTAAAATCAATTATTCATTTTCGATCGCACTGCCCCTTTACATCACCGATCAAACAATATAAGAAAATCTTTTCGGCTCACGCGCGATAGAAAACCACGTCTGCCGAATCGAAAAAGAACTTCACGTTGTGTTGCCCCCCGGGTACAATTAGCATATTCGTGAAATCATATAACAAGAAAAGGGGAAACGAGAAACGGTAATGGCTCTATCATTCTATGAAAACCTCAAGAAAGGTCTCGAGAAAACACGATCCGGTTTCCTGAAAAACCTCGATGAGATGATCTTCGGCGAAAAAATCATTTCCCAGGACATCTTTGAGGACCTCGAAGAAATCCTCATCACCGCCGATCTCGGTCCGCGGTTCACCGACGACCTCATCGAGGAACTCAAAAACCAGGCGAAAAGACAGGAACTCCTCGATGCCGCCACGCTGAAAGAGATCCTCAAGAACAAGATGAAAGATATTCTGGCGGTGAGCGACCGCCCGCTGCAGCCGCCCGATGAGGGCGTCTTTACGGTGATGGTGGTGGGCGTCAACGGAACGGGCAAAACCACGACAATCGGTAAAATGGCCGCCCACTTCGTGTCCCAGGACCGATCCGTTCTTCTCGTCGCCGCGGACACCTTCCGCGCGGCGGCCATCGAACAGCTCGAGATATGGGCCCAGCGGTCCGGCGCCAGTCTTGTGAAACAAACCATGGGTTCTGATCCCGCCGCAGTCGTGTATGATGGCCTGCAGGCGGCGGTTGCCCGGCACATGAACACCGTCATTATCGATACTGCGGGCCGTCTCCATACCAAAGTGAACCTGATGAATGAATTGAAAAAGATCAAACGCATCATGGCACGGGAGATGGACGGGGCTCCCCATGAAACACTGCTCGTCCTCGACGCAACGACGGGCCAGAACGCCGTATCCCAGGCCGATCTGTTTCAGAAGGAAATCGGCATCACCGGACTCGCACTGACGAAACTCGACGGGACGGCAAAGGGCGGCATCGTTATCCGCATCGCGGCGGAACTGCAGATCCCCATACGGTACATCGGTATCGGCGAAAAAATCGAAGACCTGCGTCCCTTCTCGGGAAGTGATTTCGTGGACGCCCTTTTTGCATGAGGACTGTCTTATGACCGGTCGTATCTTCGCCGTCGGCGATATCCACGGCTGCCTTTCAAAAATCAGGAGATTGATCGAGATCATTCCCGTCGATGACAGGGAGGACACCCTCCTGTTCATCGGTGATTATATCGACCGCGGACCCGATTCACGAGGCGTCGTCGACTACATCCTTTCTCTCCGGAAGCAGTTCTCTCACGTCGTCTGCCTCTGCGGTAACCACGAGGACATGCTCCTCGCCTATATTACCGAGGGACGAGACCGGGAGATCTATCTCATAAACGGGGGCGATGCGACGCTCCTCTCCTACGGCCTGTCTCCCTCACCGTGGGATACCCCGACACTGCCCGACGACCACATGGCTTTTTTCACCGATCTTCTCACTTTCTATGAAACACCGGATTACATCTTTGTGCATGCGGGCCTTCGACCGGGCATTTCTCTTTCCGAACAATCCCGCCATGACCTGCTCTGGGTCAGGGACGAATTCATCCGGTCGTCATACGACTTCGGCAAGACGGTGGTCTTCGGCCATACGCCTCTCCGGGAACCCATGCTCGGTGAAAACAAAATCGGCATCGATACCGGTGCCGTCTACGGCGGGCCGCTGACGTGCGTCGAGCTGCCCCAACGCACAGTGTATCAGGTGTAGATAAAATGAAAATGATTGAATGTGTTCCCAATTTCAGCGAGGGGCGCCGCACGGAGACCGTTGACGCCATCGCCCGGACGGTGGAAACGGCCCCCCAGGTCACCCTGCTCGACTACAGCCGGGACGAAGACCATAACCGTTCCGTGGTTACCTTTATCGGTCCGCCGGAGTCCATCGTCCCGGCCGCCCTGACCGCCTGCGAAAGAGCCCTGCCACTGATCAACATGCGGTCCCACCGGGGTGTGCACCCCCGCATCGGCGCCGTGGACGTGGTCCCCTTCATCCCCCTGTGTGACGCCACCATGGCAGATGCCGTCTCATGTGCCCACGAATTCGGGCGGACTTTTGCCGCGCGTCACGGCATACCCGTCTTTTTCTACGGCGAGGCGGCTCTCTCTCCAGGCCGAAAGAACCTCGCGGCCATCCGCAAGGGCCAGTATGAAGGCATTGCGGAGAAACTCTGCGACCCTCGTTGGCATCCCGACGCGGGCCCGTCCCTGTGCAAGCCGCGCTTCGGCGCCACCTGCGTGGGCGCCCGGAAGCCGCTCATCGCCTATAACATCAATCTTGCGACAGACGACATTTCCGTCGCCTGCGACATCGCTCGAAACATCCGCCAGTCGAGCGGCGGTCTGCCGAACGTCATGGCCATGGGCGTCATGCTGAGAAGCCGGAATATCGCTCAGGTCTCCATGAATCTCACCGATTACGAAGTGACATCCGTAAAAACGGTCTTTGATACTGTGAGGGCGCTGGCGGACACACGCGGTGTTGCCGTCCTCGAGTCGGAACTCATCGGGCTCCTGCCCGCCGCCGCGCTGAAAGACATATCGCCCGCGTATCTGAAACTGCGTGATTTCGGCCCGGATAGAATTATCGAGAATCACATTCCGTAACGGATTTGAACAATACCCCGACTAGAGTGGAGAACCGTACCGACAGGCATTGACACCTCTCATATTTAATGATAGACAAGCGCGATTACAAACGAAGAATGCCCCTGTAGCTCAGTAGGATAGAGCAACGGATTCCTAATCCGTGTGTCGTGCGTTCGAATCGCACCAGGGGTACCAGTTATATCAGAGGGTTATGGCTGAGGGCTGTAACCCCTTTTTCTTTAAAGCAGAGTTTGTCTCTTTAATAAATACTGAAAAACATGGGAAGAATGTTTATTTCATGCAATCCTTCAATGAGTTCCAGAATACCCATTAACCATACAAACCATAAAGCGCTGAAGATATGCTTCCTGAACACTATCGGTTTCGTACTATAGACATCGGGTTCTTTCAGGATTGATATTTTCGGGAAGAAAGCTGGAACATTGCTGATATAACGGGCAAAATCCTGGCCGTGTAATTGTGCCATTTCAGCTTCTTCGCTTTTGATCACCTTTGGATAATAGATGGCAAAGGAAATCACAATCAGTAACGGAATTAACATCGT
>Ga0272441_10015490_pt1 | contig 10672 bp, 7 predicted proteins | sample SSMProp6N_FD_193582 | JGI IMG/M metagenome (GOLD analysis project Ga0272441, IMG submission 193582) | Marine sediment archaeal communities from Little Sippewissett salt marsh, Falmouth, MA, United States - SSM-Prop-6N | ecosystem: Environmental > Aquatic > Marine > Wetlands > Sediment ...
TCAGCCAAGGAATGATGACCGACGTATCGAGTCCCCCGGAATAGGCCAGCACTACTTTTTTGACTTGGAGTGTCATGACAATCTCCTCATGATAAATGATTCCGGTTTCACTGAAAGCAATTCGCCGGCGTGCCTGAACCCGGACCGGAGATCCTTCAGCGGCCCTTCCGGGCGAAGGCCTGTCAACCGCTCCGTCGCGAGGACTCGCCTGCCGATTTCATCCCTTGCCTGAATTCCAGCAGCAGCTCCGGAGCTTTACGGTCCTGTTTGACGGTCCGGATCACTTCTGCGAGACGGGTCGTGATCGCCCTGACCGCCTGTTCGCCTTTTTCAGCACTCGCGCTTTTCGATTCGCCGGCGTAGTGAGTGGGAAAATCGGCGAAAAAATCAACCGGCGTTTTAATTCTTTTTTCGTGCAGAACACTGAGGCGTTTTCTTGAACGGCCCACGTCATCTGTTGGCACATCCTGCATGGACACGGTTTCCGGGAACAGCGCGAGCATCAGGCTGGTCTCCCATTCGTCCGCGTGTCCGCCGAAATCCGAGCTGCAGTATGTTTTGTAGACGTCTTCGATCTCCCAGTCGAACCGCGGCAGATAGAGGACGGTGTCAGCCGGCCCCTGGGTGAGATGGTTCTGCAGCAGGAGGGGCAGGATATTTCGATTGCCGCCGTGGAAATTGTAGAAGATGATCTTGTGAAAACCATTGCGTGCGATCTCGGAGACAACGGTCTCGACGATTTGCATACTGAGTTTGGCGTCGAATACCACCGCACCTGAATGGCTCGCGGCCGAGGCCACCATCATATAGTGCTGCGGCGGGAACACCACGGCCGGCTCGGATTCAGCCGCCAGTTCAGCGAGCCGGTAGGCCAGCATACTGTCGGTTCCCAGCGGAAGATGGTCCGAGTGGCGTTCCAGACAGCCGAACGGCAGCAGACAGGTTTCAGCGCATGAAACCCGCGCCTCGTCCAGCTGGCCCGAAGTGATTCTGGTCCATAACATGATGATCTTTCCTTCGCTGATTGATGTAGTAAAATAATAGATATCTGGCTAATAAACAAATGGAATTCGCAGGGGAAACAAAAAGGGCCTCAAAAAAAGAGACCCTTTCTGCAAGGAGGAAAAAAACAAAAGAACGGGTGCGGTGATGGATCAATCGATCCGTTCAAGTTCCTGAATGATATGGATCGTCTTTTTACCCCGGAAAAATGAATGATCGAGAAATTTGACCGCCGATCTGTAACCGGGTGCGGAGAGCTGCACGGTGTGATCCAGACTCCGGTCAACCGGCACCCGCGCCGGCGTACGGCCGACATTCAGATCGTCCACGTAAACATCCGCGTCAACGGGAGTGGTGTTGACCTGGAGAACAATCTCCTGAGAGCGCGTCGGCCGGGTCACCGGTTCAGGAGCAACGACGGGCTCGGGCCGGACCACAGGGGCGGCGGGAGCGGCAGCAATCGGCTGGTTGCGGGTTTTGAAGTACATGTTCCTATTGACCGGTTCGCCGTTGGGCTGTTTGGCGATGTTGCATGATACGGTCGTGCGCTGGTCGTGAGCCACACGGACGAGTTCCTGAGTTTCGATCTCATACCTCTCCTCGCCCCAGCCGATGTAGGCGTAGTAATAAGCCTTGACCTCGTAGTAACCCGGCCTCAGTCTCAACTTGTAGGTGAAGGTCTTTTCCACATTCGAAACGAGCCAGTTGGGATTGACCCGCCGGCCGTTGATATAGAGTTCGATCCGGTTCTTATAACTCGAGCTCTCATCCGCAACATTGTCAATGGTGACAATGAGATTGTCTTCGACCTGATCCGGCAACTCGAGCTGTTTGACCGGCCGGAGCACGGAATAGGCTTCGTCCACATTGAGCTCACCTCCACCGCACCCCAGTGCAAGCACAATCGCCATCATGCCACTGAAAATCAGTGGGATAACCTTTCTCATGACCCGCCTCCTTAGCATAAGTGGATCGTGAAAGCCCGGCCACACCTCCCTATGTATTAAAACGATGGAGCGGACAATATGTTCCGCAAAATGCGACTCAGGACCGTTCGAGCATAACGAGCACCGCTTCATGCGAGACGGCTCGCATACGGCCCCAGTCGTGCCAGTTTTCAGACAGGTCTCTCAAGGACCCGGCGATCCGGGACAATTCCGGTTTCGTTATCCATGAGAATCCGCTGATCCGCTCTCCATGATCCTGGATTCGGGGCCGTCCGTCCGGCAGATTGGCTGAAAAGTTGAACGAGGTGAAAGGCAGCGCCCGGTCCCGAAGATTAAAAACATAACGCGTAGCCCCGAGGTAGTTGTAATCGAGATCACGGTACCCGGTCTCCTCAAAGGTCTCGCGAGGCAGCGCGTCCATCAGATCCTCGTGCGGCTTCACTCCGCCGGTGGGCAGCCTGAAGATCCCGGGCGGATAAAACGATTTGGTGTGCAGCAGAATCCGCTCCTGTGGATTCAGCAGCACGAGCACCACTTCGGCACGGCGGTTGCGGGTCTCGGCCAGGCGTCGATGCCACTGTTGGTAAAATTCGGCACCGACCTCGAGGTCGGCCCTGATTTGCGGCCGGGAGCCGTATCGGCTCTGGAGAGCGGCCAGATCGTCCTCGGCCTGCAGCTCGACCGCCGGCAGATCGTTCATGTCCCGCTTCCCGCTTCCGGGCGTTGAACGGGACACTTCATGCTCCACTCTTGAGGGCATTTTTCACACTCGCGCCGATTTCAGCGGGACTGCGGCACACCACGGCCCCGGCCCCTTCCAGAGCCGCCATTTTTTCCGCTGCCGTGCCGCGGCCGCCGGCGATAATGGCGCCGGCGTGGCCCATCCGGCGGCCGGGGGGCGCGGTTTGACCGGAGATGAAGCAGATGACGGGCTTGGTCATCTCCCCGGAGATGTAGCAGGCGGCCTCCTCTTCCGCGGTGCCGCCGATCTCCCCGATGAGCACCACGGCCTCGGTTTCTTGATCCGCCTCGAACAGCTTCAGGGCATCGAGAAAGGTAGTGCCGATGACGGGATCGCCCCCTATGCCGATGCAGGTGCTCTGGCCCAGTCCGAGCGCACTGAGTTGATTCACCGCCTCGTAAGTGAGCGTCCCGCTGCGCGAAACCACGCCGATGGATCCCGGACGGTGTATGAATCCGGGCATAATGCCGAGCTTGCACTGTCCCGGAGAAATGATGCCCGGACAGTTCGGACCGATCAAACGTGTGCGCCGGTCCGAGAGGTAGTCGTAGGCCTTGATCATGTCCAGGGCCGGTATGCCCTCGGTGATGCAGACGACCAGATCGAGTCCGGTATCCGCCGCTTCCATGACAGCATCGGCGGCAAACGGCGCCGGTACGAACACGATCGACGCGTTCGCGCCCTCGGCCTCAGCGGCCTGGCGCACGCTGTCGTAAACCGGAATCTGTTCGTTGAAACGGGTTCCCCCTTTACCGGGAGTGACACCGGCTGCGATTTTTGTGCCGTACTCCAGCATCTGCTCGGTGTGAAAGGAACCCTCGCCGCCGGTGATGCCCTGAACGATGACCCGCGTTTCCGCGTTGACGAGTACGCTCAAAACAGTTCTCCTATTTCTCAACTGGAAAGGGATGAGGTGACTTTATCCGCGGCATCCGCCAGATCCGATGCAACCTGAAAATCCAGACCGGAATCGGCGAGCAGACCGGCGGCAAGATCGGCGTTGGTTCCCGCCAGCCGGACCACCACGGGAACCTTGACGCCCACATTCTTGACCGCTTCGATCACACCGCGCGCAACCCGGTCGCAGCGCACGATGCCGCCGAAGATGTTGATCAGAACGGCGCGGACGCTGGGATCCCTGAGCAGAATTCGAAATCCGTTTTCCACGGTCTCGGCTGAGGCGCCGCCGCCAACGTCGAGGAAATTGGCCGGCTCCGCACCGGCGTGCTTGATGATGTCCATGGTGGCCATGGCGAGACCGGCGCCGTTGACCATACAGCCGACCGATCCGTCCAGTTTGATATAGTTGAGGTTGTATTCGGATGCCTCGACTTCGAGCGGCTCCTCCTCATCGGTGTCGCGCATTTTTGCGATCTCCGGACGGCGGAACAGGGCGCTGTCGTCGATGTTGATCTTGACATCCAGAGCGAGCAGCTGATCCCCCGGAGTGACCACAAGGGGGTTGATTTCAGCGAGCGAGCAGTCGTTGGCCGTGAACGCCTCGCTCAGTCCGAGGGCGAAGCGGGTTCCGGCCCGGAACAGCGGGCCGCTCAGACCGAGAGCAAGCGCGATGCGCCTGGCCTGGAAGGCGAGCATACCGGCGGCCGGATCGATCTCTTCCTTGATGATTTTTTCCGGTGACCGCTCGGCCACGGTTTCGATCTCAACACCGCCCTCGGTGCTCGCCATCAATACCAGGCGGCTGCGGGCGCGATCGAGCACCATTCCGATGTAAAGCTCGCGCTCAATATCAGCGGCTTCGGTGACCAGAATCCGGCGCACGATCTTGCCTTCGGATCCGGTCTGAGGGGTGATCAGACGCATGCCGAACATCTCCGAGGCATGCGCAACGGCCTCTTCGGCATCCTGGGCCATACGAATGCCTCCGGCCTTGCCGCGGCCGCCGGCATGCACCTGCGCCTTGAGCATGACGGGAAATGAACCGATCTCGGACAGCGCCCGGTCCAGTTCATCGGGGGAAAAGATCACGCGGCCTCGCTGCACCGGCAGTCCGTGCCGTGCCAGCAGCTCCTTGGCTTGGTACTCATGTATTTTCATTCCCGTTCTCCTGGTGCGCGTATATTCAAAATCAGTATAGCGATCCCGCGACAAAAAATCAAGGGAAATGGAATTGCCGCAGGAAATTAAGTTTCGGTCCCGCCATCAAAAGGGGACGGAATCACGAAGAGTGACGCGGTCCACGCCGATGAATAGATCAGGGCCCGCCCTTCGGGTGGCTCTCCGGATAGAGCACCACTTCGATCCTGTTGTCAAAGTCAAAGTGCCGGTTGGCGCTGCGGCGGACCGCCTCGGTATCGAGATTCTCCACCAGTTCGAGAAAATTTAAAATTTCATCGGGATCACGCCCGAGCCAGTATTTGTTTTTCAGCCGGTCTAACCAGAAACCGTTCTCCTTCAGATCGGTTTCGTACTCACGCCGCTGCGTCTCTTTTACTTTGGTCAGATAGACCGGCTGAACCGGAAACTGTTTCAGGCTGTCGATCTGAAAGTGAACCACAGCGATGAGCGAGTCCACGCGCTGCGGATCGCAGCCGAATGATACGCCGAGCGTATACTCCGAACTGGGCCGCAGCGAGCTCGATGCCCACACACGAACTCCATAGGTGCCGCCGAGATCCTCGCGTAGGACCTCGCGAAGCTTGATGCGAAGCACCTGGGCCATGGAGCTGAGCTCATAAACCCGTTGCCGCGACCAGTCGAACGGACCGGTGAAATAGATCTCGGCGCGGCTCTTGGCTTCAAGGCCGCGATAGACCTGTTTCTGGATCACGCCCCGGGGCGGACGGATGCCTGGATCCGTCCAGCTCTCATCGAGCGGGCTGACCGGCATTCCGCTGAGATAAGTGCAAACCAGCGGTCTGAGCGAATCGGGCGAAAAGGCACCGGTGAAAATGAAGATAAAATCATCCATGTCGGCGAAACGCTGGCGGTAGACCGTTTCAGAGCGTTTCAGGTCCATTTCCCCGAGCAGCGCCACGGTCCAGGGCCGGGCGCGGTAGTGATGCTGAGCCAGCGTCACCCGAACAGTGTCCTGGAACGCAGCCTCGGGATCGACGCTGCGGTTTTCGATCACCCCGCTGATACGAGTCTTGTAGGAGAGGTAGGCGGTCGAATCGAACCGCGGCGCGGTGATGTAGAGGTGGATCAACTGGAAAAGCGTCTCGAGGTCATCCGGTGAAGCGCTTCCCGAGAGCCCTTCGGTGAGAGTATTGATATACGGCGCCACGCTTGCAGCCTTGTCCGCCAGCCGCTTTTGCAGGGCGTTGCGGTCGAAATTTCCGACTCCGCTCAGGGTGGCGATCGAGGTCGCGGTGAGGGCCGGAATATAGTCCGGGTTCCCGACCAGGGAATTTCCGCCCGGACTGAAAGCGGTGAACAGGATCTGGTCGTTTTTGAAATCCGTGGGTTTTAGCGCCACTCGAATGCCGTTGGACAGGCGCCACTCGGTTACCCCGATATCGGGCAACAGCTTCTCCTCGATCACCTGAGCGGGAGCCGGCAGCTGCGGCACCAGCGGTTCTACACTGACCCGGTCGACATAGGGATCGATCGACTTGTTTTTAACTCGATTCCATATCCCTCGCAGCGCTGTCTCGTCCGGGACCTCCAGACCTTCCTTCTCCGGTGCGCTGACCAGGACCGCGCCGTTCCGGTCTCCGATCCAGCCGTCGATCATCCGGTTGACCTCTTCCAGTTCGATGCCGGGCAGAGCCTGCTGATAGAACCTGTATTCATAGGCGATTCCCGGAATGGGCTCATCCTCGAGCATGTGGCGGGTGTACTCGGAGGCGTAACGGGACGATTCCGTCTTTTCGCGCTCGTTATAGGCGATCTCCACCTGGCGAAGCGCGCGCCTCTTGGTGCGCTCCAGCTCCGTAGCAGTGAAACCGTGCCTCTTGACGCGAAAGGCCTCGGTCAAAAGAGCATTCAGTCCATTCTCCAGGCCGGTCTCCTCGACTCTGGCCATGAGCACATAGGCGGATTTGGAGCGGACGATGCGGCCGGTGTAGGAGGCGGCGTAGATATAGGGCGGCTGCGCCTCTCTGGCGCGTTCATCGAGACGGGCGTTCAGCATCCGGCTGCAAAGCCCCTCGATCACCATGCGCCGGTAGTCGGCCACGGTCGATTCGGGCTGCGGATCCATTTTGAAATAGAGCGATATCAGGGTGCGTGTCGCCTCGGGATCGGCGGCTATGGCGTAAAACACGGAATCGTGATCCGGCACTGTAAAGAGCGGCCGCGGCCGCGATATGTCAGGAGCCGGAATCGGCGTGAAATGGGTGCGGATCTTCGCTTCGATCGAATCGGCGTCAAAATCACCCACCGCGATCAGGGCCATCAGACCGGGCCGGTACCAGTCGCGATAGAACCGGCGCAGCGCAGTGGACTCGAACGTCTCCAGCACCTCCAGTTTACCGATGGGAAGGCGCTCGGCGTAGCGCGAGCCCCGGAACAGGACGGGAAACTGCTCGTCGAGCATACGCGCCTCGGCTCCGCGCCCGAGACGCCACTCCTCGATGATCACCCCCCTCTCCTTTTCGATCTCTTCTTCTTCAAAACCGATCGCGTGTGCCCAGTCGCTCAGGATTTGAAAGGTCTTTTCCACTACCTCGGCGCTGTCGGTCGGCACCTGCAGCAGATAGAGGGTTTCATCGAAATCGGTTGAAGCGTTGAGGTCCGGGCCGATCCGCATGCCGATCGATTCGAGATAGTCCACCAGCTCCTGTTTGGCGAAACGGGCCGTCCCGTTGAAGGCCATATGCTCGACAAAATGGGCCAGTCCTCGCTGATCTTCATCTTCCAGCACCGATCCCGCGTCAACCACCAGGCGCAGGCTGGCGCGGTTCTCGGGCCGGGCGTTCTCCCGGATCAGATAACGAAAACCGTTATCAAGCCGCCCGATGCGCACCGCCGGATCGACCGGCAATGGCTGATCCAGTTCGAGCGGGAGCGCCGGTTGAGCGGGGGCGGATGCGGCAATAAGAATCAGGGAACTCAAGACCAGGATCCACAAAACGCGCGTCCGCGATCTGCACGCGCACCGGATCGCCGGCTTGGCATTTGAAAAAAAGAAAAAGGGGTTCATAACCGTACCCTTTCGTGACAAAAGCTGTCTTCAACACGACGGGGTGATCAAAGGGCAGCGGCTTTCTCGGACGCCCGCCTGATCCGGTCGAGCACGATCTGGGCCGCGCCGGAAATCGGATCGGAAAGCATGGGCAGGAAAATCAGACGCCGGAAAGCGTCTTCAATGACGGGAAAATCGCCCTCGGCATAGCCGGGATAATCGCCGCACAGCGGTCCCCGGTTTCGCGTGAACAGGTCATAACCGTCGGCAAAGATCTTCAATCCGTGCAGCAGGCCGTAGGGACTGCGCGAGACGCTGAGGTTCTGCCCGCGCAGAACTTCGATGAAACGGGTCGAGGCGCTCTCTGAACCGGAATCCCCCTTTTCCACTCCGTCATAGAACATGGGAAAGGCGTAATAGCCGCCGCGTTCGGCGCCCGGAGTGACCTTGACCGCGCGGCATCCGGGAATATCGGCCAGGCCCTTTTCGACCTCTTCGACATAGCTCTGGCGCCGCCGGTTGAGCTCGTCCAGTTTGTCGAGCTGCACTCCGGCGATGCCGATGCCGAGCGGATGGGCGCGGAATTTCATTCCCAGGCCGAGCGGCTGCAGATCGGCGTACTTTGGCGTGCTCAGATCCATGCCGCCCATACGGTTCACCTGACCCGCCAGACAGGCGCGCTCGAAAATCTCATTGTCGTCCGTGGCGAGCACGCCGCCTTCGCCCGCGCTGACCGCCTTGCTGCCCTGAAGGCTCCAGGCCGCGACCTGGCCGTAGCGGCCGACCGGCCTGTCCTTGAAACTGGCGCCATGGGCGTGCGAGCAGTCTTCGACCACGGGAACGCCGCTTTCACGGCTGATGTTCATCAGATGCTCCATATCGCAGACATTGCCCCAGAGATGCACGGCGACGATGGCGCGGGTCCTTTCGCTGATTTTGCGCCGCACATCGTCGCAGTCGATCTGCAGCGTCTCGGGATCGCTGTCGACAAAAACAGGACGGGCGCCGAGAAACAGCGCCGGAGCGATGGTGCAGATCCAGGTGTAGGTCGGACAGATCACCTCGTCGCCCGGTCCGACGCCGAGCCCGAAATAGGCGCAATAGAGCGCCGAACTGCCGTTGAAGGTGGTGATGGCGAAACGGTGTCCGGTCCAGGCACGCCAGCGCGCTTCAAAGTCCCGGACCGTCGGCGTGCCGCCCGACAGCTCGTTGTTCAGCGTCATGTCGTGTACAACCCGCGCTTCCTGCTCGCCGATCTGGCGCCAGTTGTCGAGATCGGGCTGCTCCGGGAAAGCGGTCTGGATGAAAATGGGGACTTGATGTGCTTCGGACATATCAGGATCTCCTCGATAGAATCAATTTTAGATTTTCACATCCGGCTTTTCAGGTTCTCAGGGCATGAGATTGCCTTCCATGAAAACGGGCGGAGCCGCCATCCCGGTCTCGATCTCAATCACTTTGGAGATACGGCGGAAATCGTTGTTGAGAAGAGCGATATCCTTATTGCCGAATCCGTCCAGACGGAGAAAGAGCGGGACACCGGGACCCGGAACGCATCCGCTCACCAGCGCGTCTCCAACCTCCCTGAACAGCATCTGCGCGGCGCCGGCCGTCCCATCGACACTGCAGCCGCGAATATGAAGATTCTGGACATCCTCGAAAAAGAACGCATGGCGCAGGTCCGCTGTTTCGCAGGCCAATTGCACATTGCGCATCTCAAGTTCTTTGACATGGCGGCAATAGAATCCATAGGACGGCAGGTCGCCGAACATTCTGGCTCCCGGATATTTGCCTTCATGCTCCGGCACCTCGATCCGGGCCAGATCCCTTTCCCCGCCGCCCTTGAACGTCAGGCGGATATCGGACAGCGTGACGTTTTCTACAGGATGGCCGGGGATGCCGGCTATGGGGCAGGTAAAATCAGCGCCCGAGGCGGTGATGTTGCTGATGATCACGTTTTTCAAACTGCCCGGCACAGGCTGCTCCATGTCGCGGCCGCGGTTGCCGAGGCGCAAAAAAATCGGCGAACACACATTGATCATCGAAATGTTGGAGATGACGACACCGTCAATGTCCGCGCCATCGACCGATTCCAGGCTGATACCGGAGGTGGGGTGGCGCTCCATGCCGGGCCGGTTGAACATCACGCAGTTGCTGACCGTGATGTATTTGAAATCGCCGCCCGATTCGGTTCCGAGCTTAAAGGCGTTGCAGTTGGTGGCGAGCTGGCAGTTGGTCACGGTCAGATAGGCTGTCGCGCGGCGGTATCCGAGAGAGAAACTCGCTTTGGGGACAATGGCATCGTCCCAGGTCTCGATATGACAGTCGGAAATGCGCACGTGCTGGCAGGCGTCCGGATCGATACCGTCGCAATAGCCGTTGAGTATGGAGACGCCGTGGATGTGAACATAATCAGTGCCGAGCATGCTGATGGCGTAATTGGGGGCGTTCAGGATGGTGATATCGCTTATCTGCACATGGCGGCAGCGCTTGAGCGCTATGGGTTTGGGTCCGCCTCGTTTTTCCCGGTTGCCGTCTATGGTGCCACGGCCGAAAACGGCCAGTCGTTCCACATCTTCACCCCACAGGAGGGCGTGATGAAAGTAGCTGGTCTCGTGGTCGGCATCGTTTTCAAAACCGAGCTCTTCATAGGGATCGAAATCGTCATCATCCGGACTGGCAAGAACCGTGGCGCCGTGCCCGATATTCAGGGCCACCCCACTCTGCAAATGAAGGCTTCCGCTCAAATAAATGCCGGGCGGGAATAGAACCGTACCGCCCCCGGCCGCTGCACAGGCATCGATCGCCCGCTGCAGGGCTTTGGTGTCTTTGATGCGGCCGTCCCCCTTTGCCCCGTAATCGCGAACGTTGAACATGGCCGTTGCCCCGGCC
>Ga0272441_10015491_pt1 | contig 10671 bp, 7 predicted proteins | sample SSMProp6N_FD_193582 | JGI IMG/M metagenome (GOLD analysis project Ga0272441, IMG submission 193582) | Marine sediment archaeal communities from Little Sippewissett salt marsh, Falmouth, MA, United States - SSM-Prop-6N | ecosystem: Environmental > Aquatic > Marine > Wetlands > Sediment ...
AACGCCGTCAGGCTCTTTCCACACCCCGATTCCCCTACCAAGGCCAGCGTCTCCCCCGCCGACACTTCCAGCGATACACCGTCAACCGCGCGGACCATCCCCGCCGGCGTCTCAAAATGCGTCCGCAATTCCTCCACACGCAACAACAACCGCGAAACCCTCAAAAACACCGCCCCCCATCCTGCAACGTGCCTCAGCCCGCATCCGGCGACGCCGGCTCCAGCTCATACCAGTCGCCCACCGGCCGAACCGCCATCACCGGCGACTCCAACTCGTGATCGAGCGCCAGGAGCCCACCGCGGTCCGCGAGCCACTGGAGCAAGCCACGCTTCGACGCCCGGTTGTCCAGCGGAAAAAGGTCGTATCCCATGTTGTACGCCGCCCCGACGTGCTGACGCGTCGGCATCAGGTCGCCCCCAAACACCATGCAACGGTCCCCGCCGTCAATCACGATCGAGTGGTGGCCGCGCGTGTGCCCCGGTGTCGGCCGCGAAGAGATCCCCGGCACGATCTGCTCCTCTCCCTCCAGCAGACGCCACGCGCCCGCTTCGTCCAGCGCCGCGTAGTTCTCGTCCCGATACGTCGCCGTCATGATCCCGTAGCCCGCACGCGCGTCCTCGTACTCCTGTCGCTGAATGTGCACCCGCGCCTGCGGGAAGCTCGGGACCAGCCGCCCGTCCCGCTCATGCGTCAGCCCGCCGGCATGATCGAAGTGCAGATGCGATACGACCACGTCGGTGATCGTCGCCGGATCGACCCCCTGCGACGCCAACGACGGCAACAGCCAGTCCGCCGGGTCAATCGCGAAGATCTTCTGCTCCTTCACATCATACTTCGGCCCGTGGCCGGTTTCGATGATCACGCGCCGGCCGCCCGTTCCCTGCCACTCCACCAACAGGCAGTTGCACGCCAGCTCGATGCGGTTCTGCTCGTCCACCGGGTACACGCGCGACCATAGCGCCTTCGGGATCAGCCCGAACATGGCACCACCGTCCAGCTTCAGCCGGCCGCCATGAACCACCGTTACCCGGCACGAGCCAAGATCGTAGCTGGGGACCTGCAATGCGCTCATCACCACCACCGAATACCGCCCGCGACAGAACCCTGCGCGTCGCCTGGAGTATAGCAGACCACACGCCAACCGGCCCGGTCGCCCCATCACACTCGGTCAAGGATATCGCGCACACGAACGAGCAGCTTCCGGAGAGTGAACGGCTTCTGGATCAGCTCCACGTGCTCGCCCGAGAGATCATGCTGATCGAGGATGTGCGCCGTGTAGCCCGATACGTACAGCACCTTGATCCCCACCCGCTGAGACTGCAACGTCTCCGCCACGAACCGGCCGTCTCGCCCCGGCAAGACCACATCCGTCAACAAGAGATCGATCGGTCCGGTATGCCGCGCAGCCATCTCGATCGCGGCCTCGCCGTAGGCCGCCTCCAGAACCGTGTACCCGTTTCGCCGCAGCGCATTGCACGCCACCGCTCGCACCGCGGGGTCATCCTCACAAACCAGAACCGTCTCCATCCCGCCCAGCCCCTCGCCACCCGCTTCCACCGCCGGCGCCGGCGTGAGCCCGGCGTCGGTCGCCGGGAGATACACGCTGAACGTCGTCCCCTCCTCCACCTTGCTCTCCACGTTCACGTGCCCCTCCATGAGCCGGACGATCCCGTACACCGTGGAGAGCCCCAGCCCCGTTCCCTCGCCCACCGGCTTCGTCGTGAAGAACGGCTCGAAGACCCGCTCCAGCATCTCCTCGTCCATCCCGCAGCCCGTATCACGCACCACCACCACCGCGTGCGGACCCGGTCGTGAACCCGGGTGCGCTTCGCAATGCGCCTCCTCCAAATCCGCATCCGTCGTCTCGATCGTCAGCGACCCGCCCGCCGGCATCGCATCGCGCGCATTGACCACCAGGTTCATGATGACCTGCTCCAACTGCCCCGGGTCCATCCGCACGTGCGGGACGTTCGGCCCCAGCCGCAGGTCCAGGTTCACATCCTCCCCGATCAGACGCCGTAGCATCTTCGTCAGCTCCGTCAGAACCTCGTTGAGATCCAGCACCTCCGGATTGGCATGCTGCTGCCGGCTGAACGCGAGCAATTGCCGCGTCAGCGCCGTCGCGCGCCGCACGGCCTGCTCGATCTGCTGCAGCGCAACGGACATGTGCCCGCGGTCCGGTTCTGCCCTGCGCAATTCATCCTGCGTGAGCTCCGCATTCGCCAAAATCACCAACAGCAAGTTATTGAAGTCGTGTGCCACGCCGCCGGCCAGCCGCCCGATCGCCTCCAGCTTCTGCGCCTGCTGAAGCTGTGCCTCGAGCCTGCCGCGCTCTTCTTCCGCGCGCCGGCGCTCCGTCACGTCCGTGATGAACCCCTCCAACGCCACCAGCTCGCCATCGGCCTGGAAAACGCCGCGCCCCCGTTCCCACACCCAGCGCTCCTCGCCGCCCGCCGTGATGATCCGGTACGTGGTCTCGAACGCGCCCCGCGCAGCAAGTGCCGCCTCCACCGCAGTCCGCACGCCTTCCCGATCTTCCTCGTGCATGAGCTCCGCGTAAGAGACCTTCCGGTTTCCGAGCAGGTCCCCCGGATCATGACCCGTCAGCGCGCGACAACCGCCGCTGACGAAGTCCATCGTCCACTGCTCGTCATTGCGGCACTGGTACACCATGCCGGGGAGATTGCTCATCAACGTCGCCAGCCGACGCTTGCTCTCCCGCAACTTCTCCTCCGCCAGCTTCCGCTCCGTGATGTCCTCCACCACCGCCCCCACACCCACCAACTCCCCACCATCCCCTTTCACTGGAAAACAGGTCACCAACCAGTTGCGCGCCTCGCCCGAACCTGCCGGTTTTGCCGCGCGAAGCTCAAACCCACTCACCGCCTGTTCGGTCATCAGAACCTGCCGGCAGAGCGGCTCGATCCGCGGCGCCAGCTCCGGAATAACTTCCCTAATCGTGCGTCCGATGTGCGCCGATACCGGCTTGCCGTTGAGCGCTGCCAGCGCTTCGTTGACACGCACGTATCGCAGGTTCCTGTCGAGCAGGCCCAATCCCAGCGACGGGACGCTCTGCAAGTAGTCAAGCTCCGATAACATCCGGCTCGTTCTGTCCATCACGCGCCTCCCCAGTGCACCGGTGGCCGGTCCCATGACATGCCGCCTCTACGGGCCCCAAGGCCCGACCACTGGTCCCCAGTATAACCGGTCCCCGCGCAGGCCGCCGCCGCCCCACCGGCTCGCGGCCGCCGGCCACCACCAAACCCGCTACCGGTACAGCAGATGCCGCGCACGCCGCGCCTTGAACGACCCCAGCGACGACTCCCACAGCGGCGTAAACGGGCCCGGCCGGCTCGCACTCTTCACCTGCTTCAACACCTCCGCACTGAAGAGCAGCCGATCCACACGATCCACCTCAAAGGACTCGCCAAACAGATCCTTCAGCACCCACACGACACTCAGCCCCGTCTCCAGCGGGTCAAAACCATCCCGATCTGTCAGCACAATCTGCACCCCCCCGCAAGCCTCCCCCTTGAACTTGCTCGCGGTCGGCGTGAACCGCTGTGGTATGAAACGAATCCCCCGCAAACCCAGACCGTTCAACCGGCCCGCCAGCCGCCGCCCATCAATCCACGGCGCCCCGAAGCGCTCGAACGGCGTGTCCGTCCCCCGCCCCACCGATACGTTGCACGCCTCGATCATCCCAATCGCCGGATAGAGCGTCGCCTCCACCAGCGACCGCATGTTCGGCGACGGGTTCACCCAGGGCAGCAGCGTCTCGTCGTACCACATGCTCCGCCTCCAGCCCTCCATCTTCACAACCTGCAAGACAACATCGGTGTCGCGCTCGGCCTTGAACATCTGCGCCAACTCACCCACCGTCATCCCGTGCACCAGCGGGACCGAGTGATAGGCCGTGAACAGCCCTTCCCGATCGTTCAGCGGTCCAAACACGCGCACGCCCGTGATCGGGTTGGGTCGATCCAGCACAACGAACCGTATATCGTGCTTCGCCGCCTCCTCCATCGCGTACCCCATCGTCGCGATGTACGTGTAGAACCGCGTCCCGATGTCCTGGATATCAAAAACCAGCGTGTCGATGCCCTTCAGCATCGCCGCCGTCGGGCGACGCGTGTCGCCATAGAGGCTGTGCACCTTCAACCCTGTCAGCGAATCCACGCTGTCAGCCACCTTCGCCTCCACGATCCCCTTCAACCCGTGCTCGGGGCTGAACAACGAGACCAGGCGCACGTTCTCCGCTGCCTGGAAACGTCCAATCGTCGAACGACCGAAACGGTCCACACCCGTCTGGTTCGTAATCAGCCCGACGCGCCGGCCCTCCAGTACGTCGAACCCATCGCGCACCAGCACGTCGATGCCCGTCAGCACTTCTGAAGACGCGCCGCCACCCGAATCCCGTTCATCGGCGGCAAGCGGGCTCACTGCCATTCCCACGAAAACGCCTGCCATCGCTACCCGAACCAGCCAACCGTTCCAATAAAACCGTGTCATGCCGACCTCCCGGATGCATCCCGCACACGCCGTCGTCGCCGGCCGAACCATCGCACCGGCGAAAGCCAAGTGTACCGCCGAACCGTGACGGACGGACACCCGCTGCATTCCTCGCTGCCGTCATCCGTCTTGGCTCGCCTCCAAACTGTGCGGGTATTGCGCATGTGTTGATCAACTGCCGTCGCAGTCCCGGCTTGCGAAAACCCAACCAAGACCGGTAGACTCCTGACTTCGGTCGGCGAAGGTGCCGCGGTTTGCTGACACGTTCGCCGAATTCCCCGTTCCACGAACCTCCAACTGCGAGGGGCAACATGAGTACATCTGTAATGACCCGGAACCTGCCTGCGCGTTTGGCCACGGCGAGCTTCATCGCCGTGACACTGCTGCTTGGCGCCAGCCTCACTGTGGCAGCCCCGGACAACGCATCACAAGCGGCCCCGCCGCACCACCAGGTCGTCTACGTCGTCTACTTCAACCCCGCCGACCGCGAATGCTGGCCCAACTACGAAGAGCGGCTGGACCGCGTGATGACCGAAGTCCAGCAATGGTACCGCGACGAGATGCAGCGCAACGGCTTCCCGCCGATGACCTTCCCGCTCGAACGCGACGAGAATGGCAAGCTCATCGTCCACGTCGTGAAGGGCACCCAGACCTATCCCGAGGGTGAGGCCATCGCCACCACGGAGATTCGCGACAACCAGGTCAAGCCGGCCTTGCTCAAGGAAGGCATCGACATCGACCAGGAACACATCATCATCTTCAGCAACCACCTGCGCATGAGCGAGAAAGACGGCGCCACAATCGTCCGCTCCTGGGCCCCCTACTGCGGCGGCGGAACACATCGCAGCGGCACCGCCTGGGTCCTCGATTGCGAACTCCTTGACCCGCTGAACCTCCCGAAGAAAGAGCCGAAAGTCCTCGACGGCGGCACTCGCCCATACACCCTCGGCGGTTGGGTCGTCACCTACATGGGCGGCGTCGCGCACGAGTTCGGCCACGCCCTCGGCCTGCCACACAACGAACAGACCGACGAGCAGCTTGAAGAGCTCGGCTACACCTTGATGGGCAGCGGGAACTACCACCTCTTCGGCGAGCGCGCCGGCCAGGAAAAAGGATCCTTCTTGTCCAAGCCGCACGCCACGATCCTGTCCTCCCACCCGCTGTTCAAGCGCAATACGGAGGATATCGACGTCGAACCCACGTGCGTGTATCGCGAGCTCGAGTTCTCCTCCGCTGAAGGCGAGTACATCATCAAGGGCCGTGTCGAGGCCACGCCCCGCGCCTACGCCGTCGTCGCCTACCACGACCTCATGCAACACCACGTCGACTACGATGCCACGAGTTGGGTCGGCGAGGTCGACGAAGACGGACGCTTCGAGATCCACGTCGGTGCGCTTAAGCCTGGCTGGTACGAACTCCGCCTCCGCTGCTTCTTCGTCAACGGCGACAAGCACGAACTCCGGTACCGCTTCACCCTCAACCACACCCTCGAAATCCCGGCCGACAAGCTCGAACGACAGACGCTCTACGAGTTCCACGCCAAGCCCGCCATCGAGGCCCGCGACGCCGATGCGCTCCTGGCCGCCATCGACAAGCTCAAGGACTTCAACGACGTCTTCTACCGGCGGGCAAAGGCCTACTACTCCGTGATGACGAGCAAGTCCACCAGGCCGGTCGAGCTCGGCGCCCTGGGGGACGACGTTCGCGAGGTACCCCTCTCTTCCGTCCAGTGGACCTCGGCAGACGTCGGCTGGGAGCACCCCACACGCAACCGCATCCCCAACAACCAGCCGCTCGAATCGGGCGAGCAGTTCCACGAGAAGGGCCTCTACGCCCATGCCAACTCCAGCTTCGTCTACGACCTCAATAGGAAGTGGAAGAAGTTCACCAGCGGCTACGGCCTCCAGAACATGGCTGAAGGCTCCGTCATCTTCGTCGTCAAATGCGACGGCAAGGAGGTTTTCCGCTCCAAGCTCATCAAGGACTGGGTCGAGGGTCGCGTCGAAATCGACCTCACCGGCGTCGAACAGCTCGAGCTCGTCGTCGAGGACGGCGACAACGGGAAATGGGCCGATTGCGGCCTCTGGTTCTCCCCCACCCTGACACGGTAGCCCCCGCCAAACCACAACCAGCCCCGCTTGACACCACCCTCAAGCGGGGCTATTATCCCAACAGTAATACTTCGTGATACTGCTCTGCCGGGCCCTCTAGGCCGGCGTACGCTCCGTGAACGGCCACACACTCAGCGTCGGGGCCTCGACCCGTGCGTGACAGAACGAACAACGCCGATCTGCTGCGATTCACAGGCTGGACCCTCACCCTGACCGCGTTCCTGCTCGGCCCGGGGACTGGCATCACGCGGGCCGTACATCTCGCCCAGGCAGGGCATCATCATGCATCCCATTCGTGCCCGCTTTGCGCGCAGATAGCCCTCAACACCAAAGCGGACGCCATCGAGCCCCCCACCGCCCTGGTGCACGCCCCGGAATTCCCCTCGCTGGACCTGGGTGTCCCGGCGCCCGTGCATCTGCCGACCTTTGAGTACGCACCCCTCGCCCCCCGCGCTCCCCCTGCAAGCTGAAATACATATCGGACGTTGACCCAATCAACGGCGACCACCGCCGCGCCACCGCGCTGGTGTGCGCCCCCGTTCGCTACATTGAGTCCGTTTCGCGACGTCGCAGCCCTTCATGGACTGCGCGCCGCCACAGCTTCGCAGGAGAACATCCGGATGATCACCCAAAAAAGCATCGTAGGCCTCACCCTTGCTTTCGCCTTCATCGCAGCAGTTCCCGCGCTGGCGGATTGCCCGCTGGCCCACACCCACATCGGCAAGAACCCGACCTGGCGGCCCGACTGGAGCGCGCCGGGTGACCCGGATCTCGCTACCGACCCGGACGATACAGACAACAACAAACTCTGGTTCTTCGCGATCCCGCCGGTTGACCCTGTCGCCCCGACGCCCGGTTGGCCGAACTGGGGCGATCCGGCCGACGCGCCCTTCCTGCGTCTCGTCCAGGAGACCGACGCCGGTGGCGATCCGATCACCAAGCCCGGCGAGCCCAACAAGACGCTATACGTCTGCCGTTTCATGTACGGTCCGGACGGCTACGGCGACCCGAACGGCAAGCAGCACCTGGACGGCTGGCACTCGGCCCACGGTCCACAAGGCGCCTGGAACCTGGAGAGCGTCGATGAGCAGACCGAACCGGCCTGGGACATCGGGCTCCAGCGCGAGAGCACGTCGCTGGCCGACCCGACAGACTTCTTCATGCTCCGACCGGACGACAGCGTCGTCCTCGACGCGGACGGTACCACGTACAAGTTCACCGACTACGGCGAGAAGATGTGGCTGGCCGACAAGAACGCCTGGGGCATCCACTCCCACATGGGGTTCCACTTCTGGCTGGATGATCCGCAGGTCGACGATGTGTTCAGCGCCGCGTTCACCGCGTTCGACGACGGCGGCCTGTACACGCCGTCCGATCCGTTCACGTTCCGCTTTGCCGTTCCCGAGCCGGGCACACTGAGCTTGGTGCTGGTCGCCGGGCTGTTCTTCGGCGCGCGGGGGCGCTAACGGATGCCACGGATTCGCACGTTTAGGAGAACGACGGTGTCAGCGAACTCTGCCGAAATCAAGAGCCGGTGGAGAGAGAAGCCCGTCACGCGCGGGTGGTGCGGGAGTCGGAACTCCCGCGCCGCCCGGCGCGGCTTTACGCTTATCGAGCTGCTCGTGGTGGTCGCGATCATCGCGCTGCTCATCAGCATCCTGCTGCCGGCCCTGCGCAATGCGCGCGAGCAGGGCAAGCGGGCGGTGTGTATGAGCAACATGCGGCAGATGGGGATCGCCCTGCTGTCGTACGCGATGGACAACGCCGAATACGTACCGACCTGTGCCTGCCCGCTGGCAGAACCCGACATCGAGCACCCCGAGCGGTTCTACTGGCTCAACATCCTGCAGGATTACGCCAAGCAACCGCTGATCGGGCAGTGCCGCTCCGACAGGACCACGAAGCCGTTCCTGGACTGGTCGAACCCGCCGCCGCGCGAGAACTGGCAGAACTACCGCTGGTCGAGCTACGCCGTCAACGCGTGCGTGGGCCCGCTACGCAGCCCCCTGGCCCTCAAGCGGCTGAACCAGATCAGGAACGCCTCTTCGGTCATCTTTCTGGGTGAGGTGCGCGCCGGCGACGCCTATGACTACGCGGACCATATCCACTCGGATCTCTGGGAAGGCCAGGAAGATCCGCAGCAATCAGTGGCGTGGAATCGGCACCTCGACAAATCGAACTACCTCTTCATCGATAGCCACGCCGAACCGCTGAACTGGAAGGCAACTTGGGAATTCCCGCTGGTGAACATGTGGTGGCCGGAGCACGCGCCCGGGTGGCCCCCCGAGCTACTGCCGCCAACACCGTAGCACCGTGCATGACCTCATAACCGTATTCGAAGGAACAAGACAAATGCCCTTGCGAAACATCATCCCGTCGGTCGCCGTGGCCTGCTACGCACTCGCGACCGGCGTGCGCGCCGAATGCCCACTCGATCACTTCTTCTTCTACCAGGAAGACGGCATACTGCAGACCGACAGATCACTTGTCTATCGCCATGGCGATCCCATCGAAGGCTACTATCCCCTGAGCTGGAGTCCCATCTACCAGCGCTGGTCCTTCGGAGAGCCGGGCTTCTCCGATACCACCGACCCGGCCTACGGGTTCCCGCCGGAGATCCAGCTCGTCGGTACACCCAACGTGGACTACCAGATCTGGTTCGAGATCCTCGACCTGTCGCCCGATTTCAAGCTTCAGGTGAACGACGGTACCTGGCTCGATGAGATCGGTGATCGCTACAACCTGAGCGCTTGGCCCGAGCACCACGTGCACATGAAGTACTGCGCCTATGTCCCTGGCAGCCCGCCGCCGGATTACCCGTTCTACGTAACCTACCGGTTGGTCGACGCCCTCGGTCCATACCAGGTCTCCGAGCCGTTCGTCGTCGTGTTCAACGTCCCGGTACCGGCGGTGAACCAGACTGAGCCGCCCTATCGTGGCACACTGCCCAAGCTGCGCGACACGGAGTTGCGGTTCACGTTTCACCGGCCGATTGTCGTCGTTGACGATCCGCCCGTGACCATCACCGATGAAGCGACGCAGACGCAGGACTACTACACCGACTTCTTCACCTACGACCTGTCTCCTGACGGAAGAACGCTGATTCTCACCCAGGTGGCCGGAACGTTGCCGGAAGATACGTGGCTGCGCGTGGAGCTCACAGACAACATCGAGGACGCCGCCTTCCCGGGTCGGCCCGCCGTGCCGTTCGTGCAGTTCGTCTACCCAACCGTGATCCTGGGCGACATGGACTGCGATGGCGACGTCGACTTCAACGATATCAACCCTTTCGTCCTGGCACTGGGCGGCGAGGCCGGCTACCTGGCGCAATACCCCGACTGCAACTGGCTCAACGCCGACTGCAACAACGACAGCCAGGTCGACTTCGACGATATCAACGCGTTTGTGCGGCTGATCGGCACGGGCACCTGATTCCGCGGCTGATGTGCCGGCCTGCGGGGCCCGCGACGCGGTCGCCCATCGCCGCTATGCTGCCCCCATGACGCGCGACGAAATCTGCGACAAGTTTCTGGAAGCCGTGCCCTACGAACTGTACCCGGTCCAGGAGGAAGCCCTGCTGGCCTGGTTCGAGGAGCAGGGCGGCGTGCTCGTGTGCGCGCCGACGGGCATGGGCAAGACGCTGATCGCCGAAGCCGCGATCTTCGAGGCGTTGCACACGCGTCAGCGCCTCTACTACACAACGCCGCTGATCGCCCTCACCGAGCAGAAGTTCCGCGAGTTCCAGGACCGCGTCGAAAGCTGGGGCTTCCCGCGCAACGAGGTCGGCTTCATCACCGGCAACCGCCGCGAGAATCCCGACGCGCTCATCCGCGTCGTGGTCGCCGAAATCCTGCTGAACCACCTCCTGGCGGGGGATCCGTCCGTCGCCGATCTCGACCACGTCGACAGCGTCGTCATGGATGAGTTTCACAGCTTCAACGACCCCGAACGCGGCGCGGTCTGGGAGCTCTCGCTCGTCATGCTCCCGGAGCACGTGCGCGTGATGCTGCTGTCAGCGACCGTCGGAAACCCCAACGATTTCGCGGAT
>Ga0272441_10015492_pt1 | contig 10671 bp, 8 predicted proteins | sample SSMProp6N_FD_193582 | JGI IMG/M metagenome (GOLD analysis project Ga0272441, IMG submission 193582) | Marine sediment archaeal communities from Little Sippewissett salt marsh, Falmouth, MA, United States - SSM-Prop-6N | ecosystem: Environmental > Aquatic > Marine > Wetlands > Sediment ...
CCGTCGTGGATCGCGAACCGCTTCACATCGAACACCGTTCCGACGACGCGCGACCCGATGTCCATGCCGCATTCAGTATGACCGTATGATTTCCAAAGCATGTCGATCACCGAGAACGGCCAACCATAACACGGAAACGCCGGATCTTCAAGCCCGTGTGTCGATGGGGTGCATGGTTAATTGAGGTAATACTGCAGAGAATGACGCCGAATCCCGCTCCGCGGAACGTCTATCGGGGTGAAATCCCGCTGAACGGGATGACGTCGAGGCCCTCGCGGCGCAGCCGATCGACGTACGGTGCGATCCCCACAGCGTCGGAAGCGATGTGGCCGGTGACCACCAAGTTCTTGTTGGGAGCGATCTCCTTCGACAGTCGGTCGGAATCCCCCGGACGGCAGTGGATGTACACGACGGTGTCGATCCCGTGATCGAAGTAGGCCTTGGCGATCGGGTATCCGCCGTTGGTCCCGGCGCCGTGCGAGATCACGACCCACCCGAGCGGGTTCTCGGCTCGGCCGACGCGGACCTCGATGTCGGTCGGCGCGGCGCGGAACTCGACCAACGTCGATCGCAGCGCCGCGACGAAGTCCTCGACCGACGCGTCGGTCGGAAGGCCCTCAGCCACCTCGGCCATGCGCCTCCGGCCGATCTCGTCGAGCGGGGTGTGGATGTTGAGGTACGGGAGTTCGAGCAGCCGGGCCACCGACCGGTCGTGGTCGACGTTGGCCATCGAGGCGTTGATGCGGTGCGTCTCGGCCAACTCGGCGACGATCGGCTCCGCGACCTCGAGGGGCACGCCGGCCGACGCCATCTGGCCGAGATGGCGCCACAGGACCTCGTGAAAGCGGAGGGTCGACGACCCGCCGACGGGATGATGTGAGATCACCGCATCGACCCCGAGACGCTTGGCCAGCAGGAGCTCGGGCGCCTTCGCGTCGATGCCGATCATCACCCGCTCTATGCCGTCGCCGGGGTGGTGGATCGCGCTATCGCCGGGGATCTCGTCGAGGCCGGCCATCTCCAGGGCGATCTCCATCAAACGTTGCGTGTTCACGCCGGCTCCGGTCAAGGCGTTCCGCCGTTTCCCATCTTGGCCGGGAGGAAGTCGCGCAGGAGCGACCCTCCGATGAACTCGCGCAGGATCGAGTTGTCCGGGATGTTGTCGGTGGCGTACGGCTCGAACCAACGCAGTAGGCCCAGCAGGCGCTCCGCCTCGATCCGCATCGCCGGATCGCGAACCTGGAGCAGATGCGGTTCGACGAGCGGCTTGAGGACGGCCAACTCGTAGCAGAGGGCCGAGTTGAACATCACGTCGGCCTCCTCCTGATACGGGAAGATGTACAGCTTCTCGCCGTTGCGCACGTCGTCCCACAGTCGCAGCGTCGCCTCGGCGGAGTATCCGCGGAACGCCGCGTCGCGGACGATGCGTCGGATCAGGCGGGTATCCGTCGTCGACACGCGATTGTGGTTGTCGAGGTTGAGTTGCGTCAGGGCGCTCACGAAGATGCGATAGCAGCCGCCGGTCGCCGCCTCGTCGCGGAAGGCGGGAATGAGCCCGTGAATGCCCTCGACGAGCAGGACCTGGTTCGGCTCGAGCTGAACCGTCGCCCCCTCGACCCGCAGCCCGGTCTTGAAGTCGTAGTGGGGAAGTTTGACCCGCTCGCCGCGAACCAGCCGCCCGAGGTGATCGAGCAGGAGGTCCGTGTCGAGCGCGGACGGGGCATCGAAATCGACGTCGTTGCCGAACCGCTCGAACAGCGTCGCGCGGGGGAAGAAGTAGTCGTCCATCGCCAACGGGTACGGCTGGATCCCGTCGGCGAGCAACTGGATCGACAGTCGCTTGGAGAACGTCGTCTTGCCGGACGCGGACGGGCCGGCGATCAGCGCCAGTCGGCCGCCTTGGCGGTGCCGGTCGGCCAGCTCTGCCGCGATCTCGGTGATCCTCTTCTCGTGCAGCGCCTCGGAGACGAGGATGACCTGCTCGATCAGCCCGCTGCGAATCGCCCCGGTCAGGGAGCCGACGTCATGCAGGCCGAGGAGCTTTAGCCAGCGGCCGTACTCGTCGAACACCTCGCGCAGCGCGGTGAACCGCTGCGAAGGGAGCATCTTTCCCGGAGTCTCGCGGCGGGGAAACCGCAGGATGAAGCCCGACGAGAACGACTCCAGCGCGAACGTCCGCAGCACGCCCGTCGACGGGACCATGTATCCGAAGAAGTAGTCCTCGACGTCGTTCAACACGTAAAGATGCAGGTGGTCCTCGTCGTACTCCTCGAGGAGGCGCACCTTCCCGTCCTCGCCGCGGGCGCGGAAGATGTCGCGCGCCTCGTCGATCGGCACCCGCCTTCGAAGGATCGGGCGATCCTCGGAGACGATCTCGCTCATCCGATCCTTGATCCGGGCCAGCTCACGGGCGGTGAAGGCCGTTCGTCCCTCGACGTGACAGAAGTACCCGCCGTGCGGGACCGAGTAGTCGATCAACACGCGCGCCTCCGGGAACAGCTCGTGCGCCGCGACGACGAGCAGGAACGACAAGCTGCGATTGTAGATGCGCATGCCATCCGAGTCGCTGACGAGAACCGGTGTGGCGTCGACGTCGCGACCCACCGGGCGATTCAGCTCGGTCAGCTCCCCGTCGACGATCGCCGCGACGATCGGCGCGGCCGGCTTGGGGATCGCGCGGCGGAGGACGTCGGTCAACGGCGTTCCGCGCGGCGCCTGAAACACCCGGCCGTCCGGGAGATGAACGTGGACGTCGGTACGAGGATCCGTCCGGAGAATGCCCTCTCGCTCGCTCGTCATGCGTCGATCATCGCCCTTCGGGGCCGACGGTCCGGGGTCGATCGGTGGGAAGCGTCGGGAGGACGGTCTCGTTCAACACGTCGATCGTGTGTTCCAAATCGACGAGCGCGGCGTCGGAGGTCGGCGTGCGCTCGACCCGTCCGCGCATGCGAGACACCGCGACGCCGAACCCGGCCGCGCGCGTCATCCATTCCGGCGGGACCTCGTCGGGCACGGCGTGATCGACGATCGCACCCCACGCGAGCGTCCAGGCGCGCACCACGTTGCCGACATCGTAGCCTCCGCCGCCGAGGGCGAGCCAGGGGATCCCCAGATCGCGGAACCGGAGCACGCAGCGCTCGAACTCGTGGAGGCTGAGGCGCAGGTTGGCCACGGCGTCGCCGAGGATCGCGTCGGCGCCCAACTGCGTCACCAGGACGTCGGGACGGTACGCCTCGATCGCCGGCAGGATGATCGCCTCGAACGTCCGCTCGTAGGCCGCGTCTCCGGATCCCGGGAGGAGTGGCACGTTGATCGACGTTCCGACGCCGCCTCCGTCTCCGGTTTCCTCGACGAAGCCGGTGCCGGGGAAGATCGTGTGGCCGGTCTGATGCACCGAGATCGTCAGCACGTCGGCGCGGCGGTAGAACGCGTGCTGAACCCCGTCTCCGTGGTGGGCGTCGATGTCGACGTAGGCGACGCGCCGCCGCTCGTTGAGCAGGCGATGGATCGCCAGGGCACCGTCGTTCACGTGGCAGAAGCCCGACGCGCGAGACGGCAGCGCGTGGTGAAGGCCTCCCGACATGTTGAACGCCCGATCCGCGCGGCCCTCGAGGATCTCCTCGGCGCAGCGAATCGACGCGCCGGCGACGAGCATCGCCCACTGGTAGACGTCGGGGAACACCGGATTGTCGGACGTGTTCAGGCCGTGGGCGAACATCTGCGGAACCCACATGCTGTTGCTTGCCAGGCGCAGCGTCTCGATGTAGCCCTGCGAGTGGAACGCGGTCGCTTCAGAAGGAGTCGCTTCCCGCGGCTCGAGCGAGTAGACGGTCGGCAGATCGAGCAATCCCGTCGCCTCGATCAGATCGTAGGCGAGTCCGAGGCGGTGGATCTTGAATGGATGCGTAGGCCCGAAGTCGAATCGAAGGAGATCGGTGGGATCGATCAAGCACCGTTTGAGCATTGTCGAGACTTCCTTCCCGAGGGCGAGGTGGCGGTGATTGGCCGTCAGAAAGCCCAGCGTTGAATCATATCCTGTTCGTCCAAATCCCAAGGGTCGCACCCGACGGGGAGGTTGCCGACCGCGACCGCGGCTTCCGCGACAGTGTACCGCCCTTCGGGCAGTTCGAACACCGGCGAGCCGAACCCGCACGCTCCGGGCTCGTAGTCGAGATCGGCGGGAACGAGCGTCAGCACGTGATCGGGGCTCCCGTCTCCGTCCGTGTCGACGAATGCGAGCTGACACGGGATCCCGCGCGCCCGCAGCAGGCTCACGAGGAGAATCGCCACGTCCTCGCAGTCGCCGACGCCGTCGATCAGCGTCTCGAGCGGGTAGAGGGGCCATTCCGAGCCGGCAGGATCCACGCGGTAGTCGATGCCGGTCTGGATCATCGCCAGCACGCACTCGACGAACGCCGCCTCGTCGCCGCCGGCCAGCGCCCACAGGTCATCGGCGATGTCGGCCAGCGTTGGATCGTCGAGCGGATCGTCGACGTACGCCGGGTAGTCGTAGTTGTCGACGAACGGACTGCGAATCCGCCCGCGATACATCAAATACAGATTCCAGGGAACGAGGATATCGAGCGTGGCGTCGTGTGCCCTCCACGTCCAATCGAACCGCACGACCACCATCCCGGTCGGGATGTCGAGAACGTCGATCGGCGGCGGCGCGACGGCCTGCGCGCCGGAGGGATCGACGACTCGCAATGTCACGTCGTAGCGGCCGGCATCCTGATAGACGTGCTCGAGCGTGCGCCCGGCCGCGGTCGCGCCGTCGCCGAACGCCCATTCGAACGTCAGGCTGTCCCCGTCGGGATCGGCCGACGCGCCGGCATCGAATCGCACTGCGAGCGGGGCATAGCCGGCGGCCGGAATCGCGTCGAACGCGGCGATCGGAACTCGGTTGGAACTCGGGCCGAAGCAGCCGCCGGACGCGAGCGCAAGAGTGGCGACAAGCGCCATCAGAAAAGCATTCCGAGGATTCATCACCGGTTTGGTCATCGCGACGAGCGATTGTAGTCGCTCCGGGCGGGAACCTCAACAGCGAAGCCTGTTCCAGATTGCGTTTCGCGGGAATCGAGCCCGTTGACCGGGGTTTTCATCTATGCTACCATCGGTCGCGCCAAGGGGGGCCTCAATGTACATGATCGTTGTGGGGGCGGGAAGCGTCGGGACGAGCCTCATCGACATCGCCGTCAAGGAGAAGAACAACGTTGTCGTGGTCGATGCGAATGCCGAGCGGGCGAAGGAGATCTCGACCAAGTACGACATCACCGTGCTGAGCGGGGATGCGACCTCGGCCGACACCCTGCGTGAGGCCGGCTCGGAGCGGGCCGACGCGATCATCGTCACCACGAGCGACGACGCGGTGAACCTGATGGTCGTCTCGATCGCCGCCGAGCTCGACATCGACGCGATCGTGTCGGTCGTCAACGACGAGGAGCACGCCGACTTCTTCCGACGACTCGGCACGTTCGTGTTGGAGAACCCCGAGGACGTCGTGGCCCATCACCTCTACAACGCGGTCAAGCGGCCGAACGTCGAGGACTTCGCGATGCTGCCTCTGGGCAAGGGGGCCCAGATCTTCCGGATGCACGTGTCGAAGGAATCGCCGCTGACCGGCCGATCGATCGCCGACGCGATCAAGCGGGAGCTCCTCCCCGAGACCGTGCGCATCGTGGCGATCGATCGCGACGGGGAGCAACGGATCGCGGCCGACGACGATGCGATCGCGGTCGACGACGTCCTGACCCTGTTCTCGCTTCAGCGAGTCAATGACGAGCTGATCGAGAAACTCTCCGGATGAGTCCGTCGATCTTTCGCGTTCGACAAGATCTCCACATCGTGCTCCGCGATCTCGGCCTCCTCGTGCCGGTGGTCGGGATCATGGCGATCCTGTCGCTGGTCATTCCCCTCATCTATCGCGAGACGTTCGCCTTCGTCCCGCTGGCGATCACCGCCGGCGTGTCGATCGCGCTCGGCGCCGCACTGTACTTCCCGTTTCGCAACGCCGGGGAGACGCAGCTGAAGCACGGGATGCTGATCGCGGCGTTCGGGTGGCTGTTGGTGGCCGCGATCGGTTCGCTGCCGTTCGTGTTGACGGCGCTCCTCGCCGACGGCAAGGACGCGACCGAGACCCTGCTGTACTTCAAGGATCCGGCGAGCGCGTTCTTCGAGGCGATCTCCGGCTACACCGGGACCGGACTGACGATGGCCGCCCGCGCCGACCTCCTGCCGAAGACGCTGCAATGGTGGCGCAGCTTCATCGAGTGGATCGGCGGGATGGGCGTGATCGTCCTGATGCTGTCGATTCTCGCCGGCCCGCGGCCCGGTGCGGCTCGCTACAGCCTGTACTACGCCGAGGCCCGCGGCGAGAAGATCCATCCGAGCATCACCTCGACGCTGCGCACGATGTGGTGGATCTTCCTGCTGTACACGTTCATCTCCGTCGTCGCGCTGTGGGGGGCCGGCATGCCGATCTGGGAGGCGGTCAACCACGCGATGACCGGCATCTCGACCGGCGGCTTCAGCGTGACCGCCAACAGCATCGCTAGCTACGACAGCGTGGCCATCGAGCTGGTGCTGATTCCGATCATGCTGCTCGGCGCGATCAGCTTCGCCGTGCACTACGAGATGATCCGCGGCAAGGGCCGGATCGTGTGGGAGGACTTCCAGACCCGCTGGTTCCTCGCCCTTACGCTGATCGGGATTGCGGTGCTGACGCTGGAGAACTTGCTGACGATCGGTGGGTTCACCGCGTTGCGTCACTCGGCATTCCAATTCGTGTCGTCGATCACGTGCACCGGATTCCAGTCGGCCGACATCGGATCGTGGAGCGCCACCGGGAAGCTGCTTCTCGCCGCGGCGATGTTCATCGGCGGCGCCGCCGGATCGACCGCCGGCGGGATCAAGGTGATGCGCATGCTGATCTTGATGAAGGGCGTACAGTGGCGGTTCCGCAAGATCGTGTCGCCGCGGCGAGCGATCGTCCCGTTCCGCCTCGGCGTCGCGACGATCGACGAGAGCGACGTCGGCCAGCGCCTCGAGGACGCGTCGCTGATCACCTTCCTGTGGCTCGTGTTCCTCGGTGGCGGGGTCCTGATGCTGCTCCATACCGTTCCTGCCGACTACACCCTGTCCGACGTCGTGTTCGAGGTGGCCAGCGCCCAGGGAAACGTCGGCTTGTCGGTCGGAATCACCCAGCCGACGATGTCGCTCGCCAGCAAGCTGACCCTGTGCTTCAACATGTGGATCGGCCGGTTGGAGATCATCCCAGTGCTGATGCTGGTGCGCGCGCTGATCCGCGGCGTGCAGTAGCGGCAGCTCGACCTTCGCGGCGCACGCGCCGACACGGTCTCTTCACATTTCCGCCACGGCCCACCGGTATACTGGCTTGGAATCGCCAAAGGAGGCACTGTGACCCATCGAACCCTACTTCTCGTCGGCCTTCTCGTGCTCGCCGCCGCCGCGCCGTCGGCCCTCGCCTACGAACGCGACGAGTTTCTCTTTCTCGACGAGATCGAGATCGGGATGACCGGCATCGGACGGACGATCGTCGCCGCCGACGTGATCGAAGAGTTCCACGTCGAAGTGATCGGGATCATCGATCAGCCGGGCGACCTGTCCGACTTCATCGTCGTCCGCGTCAGCGGTGACGTGATCGGCCGTGCCGGGGGGATCGCCCAGGGAATGAGCGGCAGCCCCGTGTTCGTCGACGGCAAGTTGATCGGTGCGCTCAGCCGCGCGGCCAACTGGTCGAAGGAGATCACGCCGATCGGACTGGTGACCCCGATCGAGCCGATGCTCGCCGTGCTCGACGCGACCAACGAGCCGTTTCTGGTGCGCGCCCCGAACCCGACGGCGACGCTCGACGGCATCCGGCTGGTCGAGGTCGCGTCCGCCGCGGACCCGGCGATCGTCGCCGCGAACGCCGACACGATCTACGCCGCCCCGGTGGCCACGCCGCTGGTCGTGAGCGGCCTGTCCGGTCGGTCGCTCGACCTGTTGATGTCCGGGACCGCGACGCTCGACGCCCCGACCGGCCTGATCACGGAGTTCGTGTGGACGGGCGGCGTCGCCCCCGACATTCGAGGCCTCTCGGCTCTTGGCCTAAGCCTGCTGCCGATGGCCGCATCGGCCACCGGAGCGCCGGAACTCGGGCAGGAGAGCCTCGTCCCCGGCGGATCGATCGGCGTCGCGCTGGCCACTGGAGACATCACCGCCGGCGCGCTCGGTACGGTGACGTATCGGGACGGCGGAACCGTCGTCGGATTCGGGCATCCATTCATCTCCAACGGCAGCTCGGTGTTCGGACTGACCACCGTCAACATCATCGAGACGATGAAGACGCTCGATGCGTCGTTCAAGCTCGGTATGCTCGGCGAGATGATCGGGACGGTGGCCGAGGATCGCGCCGCGGCGATCGGCGGCCGCATCGGCCCGCTCCCGGCGATGATCGGGTTGAGCTACGACGTCCACGACCTCGACCGCGACATCTCGACCGTGTTCGACGTCGAGATCGTCGACGAGCCCCACCTGGTCCCCGAGCTCCTCCTGTCGACCGGGTTCGAGGCGATCGACACGACCCTCGACCGCGTCGGACCGGGAACGGTCGAGGTGACGTACCACATCTACGGCGATGCGATGCCTCGCCCGCTCGAACGCAAGGAGCTGTTCTTCAGCTCGCTCGACGTCGCCGTCTATCCGGCGTGGCAGCTGGCGTCGTTGGTCGCGATGCTCCACTACAGTTCGTTCGACGACCCGGAGATCACGCACGTGGCCGCGTCGATGGAGATCACCGAGGAGATCAAGGGGATCCAGATCAACCACCTGGTGCTGGACGAGGTCGTCTACTCGCCGGGCGACACGATCCACTTCGAGCTTGGGCTGCAGACGTACCACGGCGAGCCGATCGTCGAGACCGGCGAGATCGAGATCCCGAGCGACCTGAACTCCGACTACGTGTTCGTGCGGGCCTACGGCGGACCGCGCTACCTCGAAGCGGGCGAGTCGGCGGTGGAGTTCGACAATCTCGAGGAACTGATCGATGCGATCGAGTCGCTGCCCTCGTATGACACGCTGACGGTCGAGCTGTTCGCCACCGATCCGTATTCCCCGTACGCCGACGCGCTGTACGGCGTGGCCGAGGTGACGTTCGAGTACCCCGGGTACGGCGTCTACGACAACCGTGAGGAGTACGCCCTGCTGGTCGGAGGTGGCGGCGGCCCGTCCGCCGAGCCGGAGCCGGAGACGCCCACCGACAGCGAGGGCGGACCGAAGGTCAACTGGTAGGGTTCGATGTTCGACGTGAGGAGGATCGCATCGCTCGTCGGTGCGATCCTCGTCCGTGAGGAGCCGTGCACGCCGGCGCGCGTCGTCCACGACTCCCGCGACGCCGAGCCGGGCGACCTGTTCGTCGCGCTTCCCGGCGGGCGCACCGACGGGCACGCGTTTCTCGACCAGGCGTTCGCCCGCGGCGCCTGCGGCGCGCTGGTGACCGATCCGACCGCCGCGCCGAACGACGCCCCCAACCTGCTGGTCGTCCCCGATGTCCTCGCCGCACTGCAGGCGTGGGCCGCGGCGTGGCGCGACGGGCTCTCGGCGACGATCGTCGGAATCACCGGGAGCAACGGCAAGACGACGACCAAGGCGCTGTTAGCGCACCTGCTGACGGGGGAGCGCGAGCCGGGCGCGGTGTTCGCCTCGCCGAGGAACTACAACACCGAGATCGGGCTCCCGCTTGCGCTGTTGGCGATGCCGAGGGACTCGACGATCGGCGTGTTCGAACTCGGCGCCGATCGCCCCGGCGATATCGGTCGTCTGTGCGATCTGCTGCGCCCGGCGGTCGGCCTGATCACGTCCGTCGGTCCGAGCCACCTCGAGGCGTTCGGGACGATCGACGCGGTCGCTCGGGAGAAGTGGACGCTCGTCGACCGGCTGCCGGCCGACGGCCTCGCGGTGATCAACGCCGACTGCGACGAGCTGAGGGACCGAGCGCCGGGCGTGTCGATCCGACTGCGCTCGACCGGCATCGATGGCGGCGACGTGCGAGGGCGCGTCGTGCGCGAGACGCCGTACCTCACGCTGCGGATGGATCCGCCGGGCCTGTCGCTCGCGTGTCCGCTCGTCGGGCGGTACAACGCGACCAACCTGCTGCTGGCCGTCGTCACGGCGCTCGAACTCGGAACGAGCCCGGCGGCCGTCGTCGAGCGGGCGGCGGCCTTCCATCCGATCGCCCACCGGCTCGAGCCGATCGAGACGGCGTTCGGCCTGCTGCTCGACGACGTCTACAACGCGAATCCCGCATCGGCAGCGGCCGCGCTGCACGCGCTCGCCGGCTGCGGGGCCCCCGGGAGTCGCCGGGCGTTCGTGTTCGGCGACATGCTGGAGCTCGGACCGGACTCGGACCGGTACCACGCGGAGATCGCCGACCTCGCGGTCCGGCTGGGCATCGACCGAGTGATCCCGGTCGGAGGCCGAGCGACGCTCGCCTGCCGTGCGATCGCGTCGGACGTGGTCGTCGAGCTGCCGCGCGAGGCGATCGCCGCGCACATTCTCCGGGAGGCCGTCGACGGCGAGTGGATCGTCCTGGTCAAGGGATCGCGCGACCTGGCGCTGGAGGATCTGGTCGTCGAGCTGCGATCGGCCGACGCAGACGGCCGCTAGGCCGGC
>Ga0272441_10015493_pt1 | contig 10671 bp, 14 predicted proteins | sample SSMProp6N_FD_193582 | JGI IMG/M metagenome (GOLD analysis project Ga0272441, IMG submission 193582) | Marine sediment archaeal communities from Little Sippewissett salt marsh, Falmouth, MA, United States - SSM-Prop-6N | ecosystem: Environmental > Aquatic > Marine > Wetlands > Sediment ...
AGTAGCCTGAACATCTACACCACCCCCTGATGCATCAATTGTTATACCACCTGACGACGTATTAAGGGTCATAGCTGAACCTGCATCAATATCGAGAATAGCAGAAGCATCGATTGAAATATTTGAAGTAGAAGACGTTAAGGCAACAGGACCATTCGTACAAGTTATACCAATACCAGTTTTACCCGATAATGTTACCCCACCATTATCAGAACTTAATGTGGCGGCCCCACTTGTAGTATTAACTGTTATTGCTGACTGTGCATACACACCCAGGGAAGAGGTAACGGATTCCACCGTAACAGTAGAACCCGTGCTCTTAACAACTACTGGGCCCGGACTATTAAGAGAGGCTCCCGCAAACCCTGTAAGAGAAATACCCCCAACCGCAGCATTGACTGTGATGGGTCCTCCGCTTGTATCGATAGTTATCGCCGTATCTGCATCAATATCCACATTAGCAGCTGTACTTAATATCCCCACTATACCGGCACTACTCAATCCAGCACTTGTTGACCCAGAGAGCGAAGCAGACCCGCTACTTGCTGAAATATTTAGAGCACCTGAAGAGGCAGTAATACTAACAGTAGTACCCGAAGTCATCGTAATAGGACCCGAAGTACTGGCGACAAGTGCTGCGCCACCTCCTGTAGTAGTAAGACCAATACCGGTTCCACCGGTAATTCCCACTCCGCCCGCAACAGAAGTCAAGTTCAAGGGTCCAGCAGAAGTATTAACGGAAATCCCTGTTGCAGCGGTCAAACCTGCTGAAGAAGCAACGGAATTTACAGTAACAGTTGAAGTTGTACTCTCCACGACCACAGCGCCAGAAGAACTCTTAAAAGTAGCTCCCGATGCGCCATCTACGGTTATTCCCCCACCTACTGAGGTAATAGTTATTTGACCAGCAGTAGAATTGATAGAAGTAGAGGACCCAGTAATAGTCATGGTTCCACTAGAAATAAATTGCCCTGATCCAGTAGTACCCAAAGACATACCACCCGTCCCTGAACCCACTCCTAAACTGGAGGCACCTCCTTGGGCTGTTATAGTGATGCTACCTGGACCAAAAGAATTGGATATAGCGGAGACATTCGTAATGGTAGAGCCATTTAGATTGAGGCCTCCAGTCAAAGAAGCCGAACCACCTACGATTGTCGTGATGTTAGCAGTATTGAAATAGGCATTCGACCAGCGTGTACCAGGAGCACCTATGTTTCTACTGCCACTAGGTATAAGATCGCTGTCAACACTGCTGCTTGATACTCTCAGGGTACCAACATCAATCTCCTCTACATAGAGATGACCCCAAGAAAATGTGGACGATCCCAGATCATATCCACCACTGCTGTCTGGAATAAGGGCACTTTTTATCCAATTGTTTATTAGAAGAGTGTTACCTACGATATCATCAAAGGATATGTCACCTGCATAGATGTCACCATTTACGGTCAAATCACCAATGACAGAAGCATCCCCACCTACGTCGAGTCTTCCACCTATATCAGAACTTCCACCTACCTCAAGACTTCCACCTATCGTAGCATCATTAGAAACAAAATGTCCTGCAAGCGAAGAATAATGCCAGAGACGGTCATCATTATATCTCAGAACTCTTGGAGTATTGCCAGAAAACCATTCATTATTGTTGGCGAGATAGGCCTTACCAGCCGTATCATCGGACATGAAAGGAACAGTCGGAGTCGAACCGGTCTTTTTCCAACCTTCACCCCACACAAAGGCATATTGGGTATCAACATTTTCTACCCAAACCATCCAACCGTCTTGAGGAGTACCATCTGTGCCTGGAACAACTGTTGTGTCCCAATAACCATATGTAGCATCCCTGTCGGGTATGGTATCTACTGGGTCTTTGAAGGCGAAATTTAAGCGGTAATCATTAAAATATTTGAGATTTACAGCATCACTTGCATCTACAGGATATCCGAGTTCAGTTAAACGATATCCATTCATCGAGAGGGTGGCATCAATCTCCATCTTCTGAGGATTGACTGCGCCATCCTCAATCCATTTCCTTTCAATCTGTGCCATATTCGGGACCCCTTAATTTCTTTTCGGTTTTAGGACCTGTCGTAGATAATCCTAATCTGATCACCAGACGACAAGAAAGGGTACAGGTTGAAAGAAGGATTATCCCACTTCACTTTCGTACCATCTACTCCAAAATCATTGTTAATCGCCTGAGCTGTACCACCAATCAAGTCCATCACAACATCATTTGGATCAAAAGGCGTTCCGCCTAAATTGACGTATTTATTAGCACTGCTCGTCGTATCGAGTGTGAAATATTCTACTTCAAAAGCCATAATCCGGCCTCCATTCAATAGACTCCTCGTATATTCATAAATATTAGTAGATTATCAGTTTTCGTAACCCTCTCAACCCTAAAGAGTTAGCTGTCCTACATTACCTCAGCAATATAGTCGATACCCACCATATCGAAGACGGATTTTAATTCGGGACGAATATTTACTATCCTCAAGTTACCATTCTTCTTTCTTAACTCATTGGCTAATTTCACAATGAGATCGACACCAATACTGTCCATGCAGACTACATCTTTCAAATCCAATTCCACCCTTTTGTGCTTTGCACAATCCCTGATCATCTGCTTAGACACAGGATCATTGAAGACTAAGCTTCCTTCAATTTTCAATTTCTTAAAATTCATGGTCTCTGTTCCAAACAAAGGGATTTCGATGATTCTTTCATATTGAGTTTCTCCATGTATGCCAGAAGGCCCCCAGAGTCCATATTTTTTATGTCATGTAATTTCAGATGTTTTTTGGAGAATTTAGCACAACGGTAAAAACCCTCTCTCTGTTCTTGTACAACAGTGAAATAAATGCCGTTCTCCCAAATTTTGCTACTCATTTTAAGACTACAGCCTTATTGGTTAGGGTTGCACCTGATTTTATTATGATCCTAAGAAGTCTCCAATCTTCCCGATAATCAACCGTCACAAAATCCAACTTATCACCAACTTTCTTGAATATCACAGATTGAAAAGATTTTCCTTTCTTCTCTATCTTAAAAACGTACTTATCAGATTCCCAGACCTGTCCATCCTCCAACACATCAAGCATCCTTTATATAATTAGGGGCTGTGGCAACCTTACGACCAAGTAGGTCTTCCACCAGATATCCAATTACGTCTTGACTGAACACCTGGCCTATTAAGGGGGCCGAGCGCACTCGTAATACCCACCCCATAGCGATGCTGTCTCAAGCCCTTAATAATTTTGATGCTACGTTTGGCTGCTTCAAGTACCTTATCATATTCTGAGATGTAATTTTCTTTCATGGACATGTATTTGGAGCTCTTCTCAATGTCCAAAGATACACCTGAGATGCTGTAACTATTATGAGCAAGAATCCCAGAAGCTAAGAAGAAGTTTTCATTACCTGGTACAGACAAATCATACATGTACTCTCGTGCTTTTTTCTCAAGAACATCAACAACTACAGAATTGCTCGGGATACCCTCTTTTTCTACAACAATGGAATCGTTGACGGTTACATCAGATGTCCGGATTGGCCTAAAATCATCCCCTGAAAAAAGACTGTGGTCTTCTGTAACAGTAACAGATTTTCTTTCCTCTGTAATTACTTCAAGAATCCTTTTGCCCAACGAAAAATGCTTCATTACATTTTGTATAGGCTTCCATTCCACAGAATTGTCTTTATTAAGGGATTTTACAAATAATTTGCCCTTCCGAAAGGACTCTCTGATTTTTTCCGTAATCATAATAGCCTCTCCCTCTCCCGCACCAACTTTTTAATTCTGTTAAGACATGACTCCTCGTCAGATTTAATCTCATGTTCCTTCAATCTAATAACAGACCACCCTCTATTTCTTAAATAGGTCTCTTTTGATTTGCTAATTCGTGTAGTAACGGGAAAACCTTCGTACCCACATACAGAACAGCCATGCCAATAACAGCCATCTATTTCCAGGGCTATTCTCAGAGATTTGTTTAACTCATCAATCCAATAGAATTTGATAGGCTGTTCTGTCTCGAATCCGCTTATTCCGGCACTCTTCATTTTTGACTTGAAATCAAGATGTAACTTACTGGAAAATTTACCTTTCACATATTGCCGGGCTCTATAGGCGGATTCTCTTAGTTGATCTATATTTTCCTCAACATATCTTCTCATTTTCCTACGAAAGGCAACATCAGACCAGCGCTCTATAGATTCAAGACGAGTTTTTTCCCTTTGTTGTGGATTCTGGTACCGCCTCTGCATAATTTGACTCTTCTTAACCCGAACCTCAGGCTTCGAATTATACTTTTTACTTGCTCTTGATATGACTTCCTTTGTAGTGACGCCCTCAGCCGTTTGAAATCTCATCTTCAATTTTAAGGATTGTTTTTCCTTCTGTTCTTCTGTTTTCTTCTTTTCTTCTGCATAGAGTTCTGAACTCTTGTAAGATGCCCCTGCAGGATTACCTGGACATCTATTGTAATGTCGATCTGACAATACTATAGCCTTCTTACCACAATACTCACATACAACGTAATGTTTATTTTCAACGAGATTATTCACCTCAGTTGGATTCACATTAATACGAACACAACCATTCTTTTGAATAGTCTCTACTTGTATTAAGCCCAACTCAACAAATCTTCTGAAAGCTTGTGAATCGAGATTATTCTTCAGACAAAATTTTCTTTTAGTCATACAGGGATACTATAGCCTCTTTAACGTTATGTTGTATTTTATCAAGTTCTTCTTGATAAACTATAGCAAACAACTCTTCCATAGTAACAGTAATCTCTTCCCCATCTTCTGTCTTAACTACAACACTCTCTTCTCCGGCCACAGAAAATTCATCTGCGATCCAGTTCATCGCCACAGCAAAACATGCAAAGGCTCCAGCCCTGAGAAGAATAGATGTCCTCCACCTCCTCATGGGCCCAGAGACTATATCATTGATCGTGATCCCTGTGACAGGAGGTCTCGTATTGAAATCGTCCACAGCCATATAGAGATACTCAAGCAATTCCTCATCTTCCCAGATGAACCCAAACACTTGAGTGAATCCTTGGATAAATTGCTCTCTCTCCGGGGGCCTGAACCTGTAATTACGGTCTGGATTATTGTCCCTGAGAAGTATTCTCAGACTCTTTATAAGCCCATCAAGACCGGCATCACCCGTGAAACTCAGAACAACACTATCTGCAACGATGTTGAATTCTTGCACAGATTGAACCACCGGAGATACAGCAGTCTCCTGGATCGTCCAACGTATTAGCCAATCGCCTACATTGGCATCCCCAGGTACGGCAAAATCAGCATAGTAGTGCCCTGTCGAGATTTTCACAGGCGTAGCGGCAGGTGATCCTATCAAGACCTCAACCCCGGTGGTATTATCATAGATAGCGTACTTGATCGAGAAGGGATCAATAGGCGTTCCGCCCGTATCCCTGATGATGATATCCAGATCATCAGGACCTAGTGTTGTGCCTCGAAAAAATGCTACAGCCATAATACTACCTCTTAATTAATATACGTCGAATCGATACCTTTTGTTAAGATGTCGAATGATTCCGTCTTGTCCACAACACTTGAACTATTGTCTCTCAAATAGGACCATTTTATCATGTAGCTCCCAACATCTTCAGGAGCTACCATGTTAGAGTAATAGCGGCCCACATCTGGATTGATAGGAATACGGCTCTCATCTCCCACAAGGGTGCCGGTTGTATCATTGGAGGAATCAAACTTCCTGATCTCATATTTGATCTCTATCGGACTTATGGCTCTACTTTCATATGTCCCATCAATGACTACACCTTCGAATATGTTCAGGTTGAGATCGCCATCCAATAGATATTCACCTTGGCTAAAACTTGTCATGGCTGATCCCACCCTACTTCTTCATTGAACACTACAAGGGGTTTTTTTCTTGTACGTACTTTGTAATCCCTCTGCTCCCCTTCAATCGTATCAGACACCAGCAGGAATTTTGACACAAATCCTCTCCCGAATTGAAGGGGCAGCGTAGTGGTTTGCCAGATGTAAGGATTATCAACGGCTTCCATAACACCATCATTGCCGGTAAAGAAAGTGCCGTCTCCTGTGAACAGGTAGGTACTATCAACGGCTGTCATATCTCCGTCTACAGTCTCAGGCAAAAATGTACCATCACCACTGAATAGATAAGTACCATCAATAGCTGTCATGTCCCCTACAAGTTCCGTAACGGAGACGGAGATGTAGGAGGTCTTTGTCTTGGTAAGATCATTTTCATCATAGGATACTGTTAAGGATACATCATAAACACCCTCTGATAGATAAGTATGAAGAGGATCACGCTCATAGGATAGAGTACCATCGCCAAAATCCCACAGGAAAGTTTTCGCGAAGAGTTCAGGTACAGGTGTTGCATCAAATTGTACTGCGAGGGGTGCTTCACCGGATAAAGGAGTCCCATCAAAGTCAGGATCATGAAGGGTACTAACAATCTCAAACCCCGAATAAAACACACGAGTCTGATCGGGTTCTCCAGGGAGTGGGTCGGGAACTATTTCAGTAATGGTTCCATCTTGACCAGGAGGTAGAGCATAGGCATATAGGGTTACTCCTCTTGAAAATGCTCCTGCAACATCCTGTGCTACGTAATTCTCGGCAAAACTAAGCGTAGAATCCAGAAGTAAAGATGGGGAAAATAAACCAGGAACTGATGCTATATAATTTTCCCCGAATAGTATCGAGGAATCAATAGTGATGGACGGATAAAAGACACTAACGGAGTCTAATTGTGTATAATTAGACCCGAATTGAAAATCTGCGAATAATGAGACAACATCAGAATAGGTGCTGTCAACATTTTGGTATGTCCCATCTTTGTAATCAAGGGGCACGATTTTTTACCCTTAGGCCGTAGTTGAATCATAATCAGGCAACAAAAAGGCCAAAGTTAATGTATACGTTTCAGAAAAAGACGCAGCATATATGTATCGAGTAGAATCTATTATCCGACCCCCTAGCATCTGAGTCAGATCATCATCGTCAGAGGCATAGAAACCAAGTGGGTATCCATATACACGGTTATATTTGTTCGAACCCTCAGATTCGCAAATCAATGCTCGTTGCACGGCATATCCACGGACTTCTTCCGGAGACATTGTAAAAAGAAACCTAGAATCAAAATCAAAATTCACATCTACATAGTTCTCTTGGGCTATTTGGTACCAATAAGGATCAGTGCTTTTCATACTCACATAGGGTATTTTCGCATCATTATAACTAACATAATCTCTTTGCCAGGCGTAACTCCTATGTAAATAGGGGGATAAAACACTACCTGTAGGAAAGTCATAGCGAGATACATCCAAATGAAGAATATCGAAAGAAGGTGTTTCGATCTTATCCAAAATCTTCACATAGTTTACCCAAGGGGTAGACTGTGTGCCGGAAGAGGCATCATATATGTAATAATATTTGTCAATGGTAAAATTTTGAGATTCCCCAACAGCTACCTTTACAGAAGCATCATTACCTGCTGACCAACTCACATCTGTTGTGCTAATGCTTTCCATGAGGACTGCAGTCTTATCAGCCGATTCTACGTATCTATCATCCCCTGTCCAATCTCCTACCTGGAAGAAGTCCCAATTGAATCCTCTTCTTGTTCCAAGAGATATGAAATTAGGCCCTCCACGAAAGTCATATACAAAAGCGGCTCCATCTAACGTCCCTATACTTTCACTGTAATACCGGTTATTATATTCACTGGCACATGTATCATACCAGGTATAGGCCTCAAATAAAATGTTACCAGGCGAAGCCGTGTTATACCCTACCTTGAAAACTTTATGAGGATTTAGCGAACTAGTACTGCCATCCTGCGGGTAAACTTTATTTACACCTTCATAGATGTAGCAGCTATTAGGGAAATTTTGTACCGTGGAAGCATCATGATTACTCACAATAATATAGGGATTAGATAAATCTGTCCGATTATCCTCTATGACATACCAGCCAGGGCCACCCGTAGACTTTGAAACAGGATTATCAACAGGTTTTCTCTGTACCCAATCATAAAAATTCTCAAGGAGACCTCCAGTACCTCCTTCATTAAAACCCCTACCAAAACATTGATCTTGTTCTCTGTTTACAATCATGGCTTGCGCTCCCTCATTACTCTACCGAATTGAAACTTGGAATGACGGAAGTGACTTGTATAGTGGGAGTTGCTAATTCTAGAGCTCGAATATAATTGGTACCATCTATTTCTCTTCCATCAAGCATTTTTTCCATGTTTGTTATAGATGTCAAGTAAGAATTCTTGGTATAACCATAGCCTCTATCCATGCCAACCGAACTATTCGCCCCATCATAATATTCAGAAATTCCCATACGTTGAACTGCATAGCGTGCTTCATCATCGGGGGCTAATTTATACAAAGAGAAAGTTTTACTAGCAGTGTAGAGGGCCACATAAGCCGATTGATATGTAAGCCTTTCCCAATTGCTATCCTCAGTTACTTTTGAACAATAGGGTATAAAACGCCTATAAGTTCCTATGTCTGCATCATCTCCTGCACTTAAATATCTGTGTACGTAAGAGCACAAAACAGATCCTTCAGGAAAGTCCTTATATGAGGCACTGATAACCATTGAGTCATTCGAGCCATCAGCACCATTACTTGTATCCATAATAGTCACATAATGAAACCAATTATCTGTGTTACCCCCATGCTTGGAAAACTGCAAATCATAAAGGTAGTAATTATGGCCTACTGTGAAATTAGAAGAGATTCCATTTTCAACTTCGATAGTTGCATCGTTGCCTGAACTCCAACCTGGATCAGACAAGCTTAATTTTCTCTGCATAACCGCCGTAGTATCCTGAGATTCGAGCAGCTCAGGATCACCTTCCCAATCCTCTATGTATGCCTGTTCCCAGCCTGCCGGGGTACGTGAAGATATGGCCAGAAGTTCAGGGCCCCCTCTGAAATCATAGATAAAATCTGCAGCATCCAGAGTATTTATATCAAAACCCGACCATTGAGTACGCCCCGTGCTTGTACTGGAATCCCACCAGAGATATCCCTCTACGGTAATATGCCCCGGGATACCGTCATAAGCAGATACCTTGAATATTTTATGAGGTTCATAAAGACTTGTAGAACCATCATTGGGATAATATGCTGTGCCATCCTGTATTATGTAGGTGCTATTAGGGAAATTGTATACCGTGGAAGCGTCATGATTACTAACAACGATATAGGCATCTGACACGTCTCCGCTATGATCATCAATAATATGCCAACCTGGACCACCCTTAACTCCTGAGACGGGATTTTCCACAGCCGTCCTATCAATCCAATTCTTGAAATGGTACAAATAGCCACCATGATTAGCGGAAGAAAAACTCCTGCCAGAACAAAGATCTCTTTCAATATTGAAGACCATGGTTTATTCTCCCCTTACGCTGGAACAATAAATTTGGCTGAAGTAATGGCCAAAGGGGTGCCTACTCTGAAATCAACACTGTTGAATTGAAGATCACCACCAAAACCTGTAGCTGAAACTGTCCCAGAAAATATTGGAGCTGAATTTCCGTCATATACTGTAAACGTACTTGCGGTCCCATCAGCTGTGGCACTCGAAGGTGTTATGGCATTTGCAACAGCTGTCCCATCTGAAGCACTCCCAAAAGCTGGATTATTAAGGGTAAAGGAAGTAAGCAATGTCGAGGGAGCTGGCAATATGGATCCATAAATCTTTAGACTTCCAGGAGCATTCGTGTCCACCAGGTCAACAATTGCATTACATGCCGCATTCTTTGCTACAGTAGCTTTGCTGATAGCCATTATTTCTTCTCCTTCTCGGACTTATCTGGGGGCTTGATGTCCTCCTCCTCAAAGGGCTCGGATTCCAAAACAAGCTCTATCTCTATGGTCATCTTTTTACTGCCCTCTTTAGACTTTGGCATGTAGTCCAACTGATCAAGCCAAATAGGAGAATCCTCCATAATCTCAAATTCTTCATCTATGGCCGATATGTCAGTTTCAGGATAAAATGTTTTGAAATGTTCAACCAACTTAGGATGTATTGCTTTTGTGAGCTTTTCGACATTGGCCTCTACCCAATCACCAATGATGGCATTCAAAACTCTATAACTCTCAGGCATCTGACCCTCAAAACCAATTTCGACCTCTGCCCATATCTCCACATGGTCAGGATCATTCAACTCCTCCGTCAAATCATCAAAACCTTCAATATTGAAATCATCCTTGATTTTGAAGTTCTTCTGGGCATTTATCTGCCGAATATGATCAATAAGAGACATGGTTCACCCTCTTTAGCTGAAATCGTATACAGCCTTCACACGCACAGGCTTCTGTGTTTTCTCGTCCAAAACCCATACCCACCGCACTTTGTAATGACCCCGAGTAGGAGAAACGACATCTTGTTTGGTGGTGGTTGCTTCAATCGTATCAGCCATGGTTTACTCCTTATGAAGGATTACTCACGATATTGTGACAGAGACTCTTCAGGGATTTGATGTTATCTGCATACGTCAGAGCATCAATCTTCGCTCCACGGCCAAAATATTTCATCTTCAGTTCTTCCGTTACTGGATTGTTGTCGAAGATGAAATAGACACGCCGAGTCCGATTATCCCTGTTC
>Ga0272441_10015494_pt1 | contig 10670 bp, 10 predicted proteins | sample SSMProp6N_FD_193582 | JGI IMG/M metagenome (GOLD analysis project Ga0272441, IMG submission 193582) | Marine sediment archaeal communities from Little Sippewissett salt marsh, Falmouth, MA, United States - SSM-Prop-6N | ecosystem: Environmental > Aquatic > Marine > Wetlands > Sediment ...
CATCACTGAGAACAGGGGGATGTTTATGAAGGTGTGGGAAAACAAGATTTTCATAATATTTTTGTGAGGGAGCGGAAAATCCTATACTTTCCAGGAGAAACTGGTTTTCCTTGGGAACTGCTTCATCTAGAGTTCCGTATTTTCCGGACATAGTGTAGATATCATGACCAAGTTCCCTGAGGACTTTTATCCATTTGTCTGCCTCGAGGGAAACCCCGTCAACGTCACCTAATTTACCGCTTATAATCCCGATTCGAAAAAGATTATTTTTTGCCATGTTTCTGATGTGTAACCTAATGCGGAGGGATCAGTAAGTCAAGAAAAAAGAGGCCCCATTTTCCCTTTCCACCTTGGATTTTTTGAGGACATATTCTCCCGGTATAAAGGACCTTTTACCTTAACAGGCATGTCCATCAGCCCTACGATGAAACTTGAAATCCACCGTTCAATAAGGAGTACTACCATCTTATGCCGGAGTCTCCCCTGCATGTCCCTGTTTAAGATTTGCGGTATCGTATTGGTTGTGACAATCTCGTCAATAGAGGGATCATTCAGGTTTATTCTGCCTTCCTGGCTGGAGTAGAAATGGGTCACCACAAAAACGATTTTCCTGGGATTTGCCTTTTTCAGATATCTGCAGCACTCCTGAATTGTCTTTCCTGTCCGGACCATATCGTCAATAACAACAACATCCTTATCTTTAATATCATCAAGAGTTGCATTTGAAGAGGGATCCAGACGGACGCATACGTCCCGTTCACCCCGGCGTTCTTTATCAATAGTAAGCAGTGTGGGTTGTTTTATGGTAAAAGCATCCTGAACTTCTTTCGCAAAAGAAATCGCCCCTTTGTCCGGGGCGCATAAGATAATATCTTCATTATTAACAATATCTGATTCCTGGAGATACCCGGCGTATAAATCGGAGGGTTTAAGGTTGTGAAAGTGGCCGGAAAACCGGTCCATAAACATATTGCTTACCGAGCAGGAATGGTTGTGTATTGTTACAACTTCATCTATTCCTGCTTTCAGCAGAAGGTCCGCATAGAGCCTGGAGGAAAAGGGCTGACCATCGAATTTTTTGTAATCTGCCATGTCCCTTTTAAAACCGGTTAATCCGTGTTCTTTCCGCGGTCCCCTGTCCTGGGCGCTGTAATAAAGGTCCGGTTCCAGGAGAATTACCCTTTCCGCACCGTTGTCTTTCGCCGCCCTGGCGATTAAAAAATTTCTCATGGCCAGGTCATTCCTTGAATACAGGCCGATGGAACTGCTTACAATAAGGATCTTCTTTCCTTCAAGCTGATTCCCGATTTTATCAAAATTGCTCTCATCAACGATAAAGCGGGGGCAAAACTCTGAATTTAAAAAACTCTTTAAAGAGATAAGATCGGAATACTCAACCTGCTGACTTACATGCTGGATAACGTCCTCTACAAAGGGATTATCAGCGACACAGCCTACAATAATAATGTCGTTCATTCGGCTTTTCCCTGGTTATTTTTTATTAGATCCTTAATAGTTTATCATGAGTGAAGCAAAAAGAAAAGAAATCACGGTACAACTTTGATCCCTTTTCCTTCAACTACTTCTCCGATTATTCTGCATAATGCTCCTTCTCTCTTGAATTCCTCTATAACAGTGTCAATTTTTGACGGAGGAACAGCCGCAAGGAGACCCCCTGAGGTTTCAGGGGTATACATAAGGTACATGATTTCTTCCCCGATTGAATCATGGAATACAATGTTATTCTTATAAGCCTTCATGTTTCTGTTTGTTCCCCCGGGAAAAAGACGGTTCTCAGCATAAACCCTTGCACCCGGCAGAAAGGGCAGGGCAGAAGCTGCAATATTTAACCTGGTTCCGCTTTTCTCAGCTATTTCAGAAGCATGTCCGAGGAGCCCGAACCCTGTAATATCAGTACACCCCCGGATCCCGGATTCCCGTAAAATGCCCGAAGGTGTTTTGCTGAGTTTCATCATGCTTCGAATTGCCAGGTTGATATGGGCATTCTCCGCCTTGTCGGCTTTTGCCGCGGTTGTGATAATTCCTGTGCCGAGAGGTTTTGTAAGGATGAGTAAATCTCCGGGCCGGGCCCCTCCTTTTGTCATGATCTTTTCAGGATGAGCAGTACCCATAACAGAGAGACCGTATTTCGGCTCCTTGTCATCAATAGTATGACCCCCGGCGAGGACTCCGCCGGCCTCTTTCACTTTCTCCGCGCCTCCCTGTAGAATGTCCATAATAACAGTCACCTCCATATCCGCAGGGAAACAGCACACATTGAGGGCAACCGACACCTCGCCGCCCATGGCATAAATATCGCTCAAAGCATTTGCCGCGGCAATAGCACCGTAACTGTAGGGATCATCAACTACAGGGGTAAAAAAATCCAGAGTGAGGATTACCGCTTTGTTATCATCAATTTTATATACAGCAGCGTCATCACTGATTTCGAGTCCGACAAGTAAATTGCTGTTTTCCTTGTGGGAAAACATTCCGGCAAGGGGCTGCAGAACCTGCGCCAAAGAGGATGGCCCTCTCTTCGCCGCTCATCCGGCAGCTGAGGTCATTGATGTAAGCCTTATTTCTTCTCTGGACATCACGTCTCTTTTCCTTTGATTTCAGTTTTAAAATTCCCGGAAACTCTGAGTAAGCATCCTGCGGGTATAATGACTGTATGGTAAGAAGAAAGATACCTCCGAAAGTAATAGTATTCGGCATCTTCCCTGATTTCCGGAATTCGTAAACTATATTAAATAGGGTTGAAAGTACTGTCAAGAAAACAGGAATAAATATATCATTTTTTATTTAATTGTTCGCAATAGCACGGACTTCGTTAATTTCTTCCCAAATGAAATATCCTCCATCCACATAACTCTGCCAGACCGGGCGGGAAGCGTCAACGAAACCTTGACGGTTTTCAGGGATTATCTCGTTTACTTCCAGATGATCTTTCAGAGTATAAAAGTAATCCTTCTCTGAACCGAGCCGGATCTCATTCGAATATTTTATTGCTGATTCGGCAACTGAAACAAAAACTGCCTTGAGATCTGCCGGAAGAGAGTCAATATCCGGTCAGGATTTACGTATGTATCGGCAAAGGGGTTCCCCTGGCAACAGTTTTTCAAATTAAATACTGCCCATTTGTCTGGATATGTCGAGGGCAATGCGCAATACTTTTTCTGCAATCTCAGGAATACGCTCAGAAGGAAAGATCATTGTTGTTGCTGTTATCCCTATTGCTTTGATAACGTCTCCATCAGTCCCTCTGATTGGGGCTGCTAAACAACGGGCATTGTCATAATATTCTTTGTCATCTACAGCACAGCCCTGCTCTCTGATGCGGTTAATTTTTTTACAAATCTGAAAAATCAGTTCGAGTATGTTCTGTTCTGCGTTCAAGGGGGGCTCTAAAAATATTTCTACAGCTTTTGAAGCATCGGTTTAGCTGATGTGCGGAGATTCTTACAGGAAGGGGTTACTCCGCGGTAAGCTGTCATTATCTTTTTCAAGAGTAAAGTGTATCCGGAAAAGGATATTCCTGCCGGCAAGGAGGAGATACAATCAATCACATCAATTATTCTTGCCGGTACCGGTATAAAATAGTCTTTTTCCCTATGCAGGATGCTCTATGATCTGTTGCGGCAAGTCAGTAGTTTCTGATATGGATTTCTATTTTTAATTTGAGACAGAAGTAATTATATTCGGATGGGTAAACTAAATGGGGGTATTTTACCGCATAAAGATGCCGCCGTTTATGTCCAGACTTTCACCGGTAATGAAAGATGACTCAACAATGAAGCGGATCGCTTTGGCTATATCTTCGGGATAGCCGGGTTTGCCCAGGGGGGTAGCATGAATGAATTTTTCCATCTGTTCCGGGGGTGTGGATTTTTCATGAAAGGGAGTGATGATTATCCCGGGAGCAATTGAATTTGCCCTTATTTTCGGTGCCAGGGCTTTTGCCAGGCCTCTGGTAAAGGTATCCAGGGCTCCCTTTGCTGCAGCATATGTGGTTGCAGTAGGAGACCCTGTACGGGCGGCTACTGAAGTAATATTAATAATATTGGATTCTGAACCTTTTTTCAGAAGAGGAATAAGGAGAGCCGTAACACGCATAACCGAGAAAACATTGAGGGAAAAGGTGTCAGAAGCAATTTTCCATGTCAGTTCCTCCGGAGTATGCCGTTTCAGTAATCCGCCGGCATTATTAATGAGTATATCTACAGAGTCTGTTTGGTTTTTTACAGCCTCCGCGAGTTTTTCACATCCCTGGTTTTCCGCAAGATCTGCTTGAATAAGCAATGACTTTCCGCCTTTCTTTTCTACTTCCGCTGCAATTTTTTTTGCTGCGTCTTCACTCGAATTATAGTGTACAAAGATGGTATTCCCTTCGGCAAACTCTTTCGCGGTTGCCGCCCCGATTCCGGTACTTGCTCCTGTAATTACAATGTGTTTCATGGACCCTCCTCATTAAAAAGGTTATTTCATTTGAGATTAGCAAATTAAATGGAGTTTTGGAACCTGAAATACACAAATTTTTAGAAATCTGATTTACATCCGCAGGAGGCGCCTATCCTTAAAACTCCCTGGACCCGTATTTTATTTTCTTTGATTTCTCTCTTTTTTGATATTAAATCAAGAAGAAGATTTGCTGCTGCTGAACCGATCTTCTCTTCGAAATTTTCCAGAGTAGTAGGCCTCGGAGAGAGAGCATCGATAACATGGGGGGGGTCAAAGGACACAACTGCAACATCTCCCGGAATGGAAAGGCCGAGTTTATGCAATGCCTTATAACCGCCTAAAAGAAGCTGATGATTTGCAAAGAAAATGGCCGTCGGTTTCTTTGAAGAGCTGCTGAACAGGTCCAGAACCGCTCCGTTTCCGCCGTTTATTTCCCAATTGGTAATTTTAATCAGCGTTTCATCCAGCGGAAGACCGCAGTTCCGCAGTGCATTTTTATAACCCTGGAGACGCTCCGCCCCTGATGTTTCCTCCACCGGTCCCGTAACACAGGCGATTTTTGTATGGCCGTGATTAAAGAGATGTTTCACCAGCAATGAAGCACCGTGGGAATTATCATGAAGCACGTAACTTCCGTCAATTCCTCTGCATATATTATCGATTAACACTAAAGGTTTTTTTGCCAGACCGGGCACTCTGTTATAATAATCCCCCTCGCATCCGACAGGGGCAAAGATGATACCGTCTACATTTTTATTCATGAGGGCGTTCAGGGATTCGATTTCATTTTCATGGTTGTTGGAGGTAAAGCAGATAAGGGTGCTGTAATGATTTTCCCGGAACAGCCTGTCTATGGAAAGACCGACATGGCCGAAGTACCCGTTGGTGATATTCGGGATGACAAAACCTATTGTATGGGTTTTTTTGCTCCGCAGGCTTTGGGCGGCCCAATTCGGAGAATAATTATATTTTTTGACAATCTCCATGATAATTTTGCGGGTGGTCTTGTTGATATCAGGATGATTATGGATTGCCCGGGAAACTGTTTTTATTGAATAACCGGATTCTTCAGCAATATCTTTCAGAGTTATGGCTTTATCCTCCGGTAATGAATTATACTTGTTCATAATTATTGTTCAATATATTTCTGACTCCCGGCAATTGAAAAAATATTTGACAAATGACGCATCTATGGTACTATTGTAATCGATGCCGACAACGTTGACAATAACTTTTTATTGGAGGAATTATGAAAAGAGTAACAATACCTGAATCTGAATACAGGGAAAGAGCACAAAAAGCAGCGGAACTTGTAAAAGAAAAAAAGCTGGATGTAATGATTGTAAACTCCACTGAGGCGGACTATTCAAATGTGCGTTATTTCAGTAATTTCTGGCCTCTCTTTGAGACAGCCGGTGTCGCGATTTCTCCTTCCGGAAAAACCGCGCTTATGGTAGGTCCGGAAAGTACCGAATATGCAAGCGACAGGAGTGTAATCCCTGATATATTTTCTTTGAAAGAGTACAGGGAATCCGCGGACCCTTCATATCCGGAATTCAAAGCATCTACTTTTACGGATGTTTTCAGTTTTCTCGGAATTACCGGCAAAAAAATAAGAATCGGAATCGGCGGATATCTTGTAACGAATCCAATCCAGCTTGCCGGACTTCAGCAGGCATTCCCCGAGGCGGAAATTGTCCGGGCTGATGATATTATGATCTCTCTCCGGTCGATAAAATCTGAAAATGAGCTTGCGTGTATGCGGGAAGGTTTCAGAATAACTGAGATAGCAACTAAGGAGGTAATGAAACATATCAAACCCGGAATGACTGAGCTGCAACTGGTGGGTATTGCTCAGAAAACTATTTATGAAAACGGTGCCGAGTATGAAGGACTTCCGATGTATGTATTCAGTGAAAAATCTACCCGCCATGCAATTTCAAGGTCAACATACCGGGAAATAAATAGCGGTGATATAGTCCAGCTTAATTTATCAGCCAAAGTGGAAGGTTATTCTCCAAGTATAGGTATACCAATCAGCATGGGGAAACTAACCGGGCGGAAACGAGAAATAGTAGAATTCGGATTGAAAGCTCATCATTGGACATATGATCAGTTAAAAGCCGGAATACAGGCAGCTGATATTGCAAAGGGTTATATAGACCTCTTTAAAGAGAATGGTTACTTTGATAATTATATTTACGGACCTTGTCACGGTACCGGACTTATTGAGGTCGAAGCTCCCTGGATGGAAAGTGATTCGGAATATCCCCTCAGGGAAAATATGACGTTTCAGATAGATACGTTTGTTTCAACCAAGGAATTCGGTATTCGATGGGAGACGGGAATTGCGGTAAAAGAAAACAATGCTGAATATCTATCCAATCCCCTGGGTGAAATAATTGAGATTATGTAGGATTGTATATGGATAATAATAAAACAGGAAGAAAAACCTGGATATTCCCTGATGCGGAACTTCCTCCCCCCGGTGATAGTCTAATGAAAGGGCATGAATCACTTATCATCCTTAACCTGAATAAGGAAAAGGCGAAAATTGAAATAACCCTGTATTTCAGTGATGATGATCCTGTAAAACTTTCTGAAATATCGGTAGAGCCGGAAAGGGTAAAATGCATACGGCTGGACAACAGCGAAGAAATTGGATACAGCATCCCTCTGGAAACCCAGTACGCGGTAAAGGTGGAGTCCACTGTTCCTGTTGTCGCTCAGTACGGAAGACTCGACGCCCGTCAGAATAATTTGGCTTATTATACAACCATGGGATTCACTATTTAGAAGGAAGCCGTTTGGATATTTCTGTAGATAATTATATAAATATTATTTACCATTCGGTTTTTATCGGAATAATCGCCATAGCTGAAACTATATTCTAATTACTGGTAATATGGATTTGTCGGTGGAGTCTGTTGCTGCCTGTTCGGCAATTATGAGTGTATGGCTTTGCTCAACTTCGCCCTATGCTTCAGGATTGATGCTTCCTACATGGGTAGGTTTTATTTCTGTTATTGCAATCGGTGTTGCTATCGGTTTCTTTAATGCTTTTTTTGTAGTAAAACTTAAATAAACGCTTTCCTGGTAACCCTCTCAAGTTACATATTCGTTAGAGCGATCGCAATCTGGATTACCGGAGGGTACGGGATGAGCGGGCTGCCGGATTCATTCAGATTCATTGATAAAATAAAACTCGTGAATATTCCGTTAATGGCTGCAAGGGCTGACGGTGCTGTTGCTGGCATGGGAAGAAATTATTTATTTGAAGTATTGGCTGCAGTCGTAATCGGAGGGGTCAGCCTTGCCGGAGGAGAAGGTTCCCTGGTGGGGGTATTTGCCGGGGTTCTTATATTAAGCAGTATTCACAGTGCATTAAATATCACCGCAATGTCGCCTTTTATTACGAATGCGATACAGGGATTTTTAATTATAATTGCTGTATCACTGGATTCACTTAAGAGGATGTTCAAATGAAAAGTGATAAAAAATCGGTTCTGCTGAAAGTAGATAAGATAAGTAAGAATTTCGGAAGTGTCACTGCGCTGAAAGATGTCAGTTTTAAGATTTATGAGAATGAAATAATCGGATTAGTCGGAGACAACGGCGCCGGCAAATCAACACTGATTAAAATCCTTTCCGGAAATTTCCCTCCGGATTCTGGAAATATCTATTTTAACGGTGAAAAAATCAAATTCAATAATCCTTCCGATGCTAGAAAGGTTGGTATAGAAACCGTCTATCAAGATCTTTCCATCTGCGACAACCTTGATGCGCCGTCGAACCTTTTTATCGGAAGGGAAATCTATAAAAATGTTTTGGGTTTAGACATTCTGAATATTTCAGAAATGAGAAAACAGACGCAGAAAATATTATCAGAGGTTGCAATTAATGTTCCCTCTGTGGATGAAAAAGTGTTCTATTATTCCGGAGGACAGCGGCAGGCGGTTAGTTTGGGAAGATTCCTGGCCTGGGGGAAAAGGCTCATACGACATAAAAGGTGTAAAAGCGGATCTTATAAACGAAGATTGGGAACCTACGTTATATCTGCCGGGAAATGTTGATGATGAAGGTCTTTGGGGAAATATTAAATAAGGGGACTTCTGAAAACTGCAGTTTTAGAAGTCTACAATAAATAAAACGGGGAGGCACATTTGCGGCTCCCTAATTTAAAAAGAAGATTATATTCCCACTATTATTCACTTTAATTGTAGTGCCTGTATATACCGGGGGAATGATCGAAGATGTGAAGGTAACCGGCGGGGCAGCCGGTAAAGACACCCATGTCCGGTTATCAGATCAGGAACTGCTGCTGCAGAAAGGTTCACCTGTGTTATTTTATATGCAGGATGGGATTAAAACTGAACATATCTATCAGGGAGCGTTGGCGGAAGACACTGCTTTTTCTGTCCAGGAAAAAGACCTCTGTTTTGAAGTCAGGAGTGTTGTCCTGTTTTATAAAGACGGAAGCCTCAAATCCGGACAACTGGTCCGGGATACCGGGCTCTTGTTTACGGGTAAAAATATCGCTATGCCTGCCGGCAGTTTCCTGGAAATTGATGAGCAGGGAGAATTAATACGTTTCAACGGACCCGCTATTCCCACCCGGCAAAATCCGGATCTTCAGTAAGGTCCTCTGCTTCCGAGGCTCTGCTGGCAGATCCGGTTTCTTGATTGAGCAGTCCTGCAGGAATTCCCGGATCAATCCGCCTTGCCCTTCCCACAGCTTCCTCCGCATTGCTGTAGTCTCCGAGCTTAAGATATGCCTTCCCCAGAGAAAGGAGTATCCTGGGATTTTCGGGGGCTTTGTTCGCAGCCTCCAGGTAATACCGGACTGCTTTGTCCATGTTTCCCTGAAAGGCGCAGACATTTCCAGCATTCATTATAGCTGGAAGATAATCGTCCTGAGAGATAACTTCATCAAAGAAGTCCAGTGCTTTATCGTAAAATCCGAATCTTGAGTAGATGAGACCCAGACTGTTCAGATACTTAGGGTCCATTTCATTACCTTCAAACCTGACTGCAAGCTGCTCTTTGTGCTCTCGGATTTCTCCCTCTGCGAATTTATCCACCTCTTTAAGAAAATTCCCTGTCACCCGGCTCTCTGCAGGGAAAAAAATTTCCCTGTCTGCAGTAAAATTCACAGGTTCGTAAATACTCCAGGATTCAGCTGTACTGAAGAATCCGGCTTTACTGCCATTCTCTGCCCATTGCCGAAATCCCGCTTTCCGGGCTGAAGAAAAACCCTTTCCTATCAGGGTGGTCTCAACAGGAATCCATACCTTGTCTTTCTGGAGGATAAAATCCCGTCCTCCTGCGAACACTTTTTCAGCCTCCCTCGGAGTCATGCGCAGTTGGAAGGCAGTAAAAATATGTCCTGGAATCGTAATGAATGCTGTCGGAATTCCCAATGATTCCAGAAGAGTGTTGTAGAGAATAGAAAGATCGTCGCAGTCCCCTGCCTTAAAGTCCAGAGATTGTCCGGGAAACTGTATAAAGTCCACCCCTCCGGAGCTTATGGATAGTTCACTGTAGGGTGAGGAAGGGTCTATTGTATAATTCATCGGCAGGGCGCCTAATGCTTCGAAAACCTTCATGGCAGTCATCATGTTTCTGTCCAGACCCCGGGCCCGGATCTCCCCGGAAATTCCGGAAGCCTGCTTTGCGTATTTGAGGATTACCGGATCTTTGGCAGTCATGAATGCTGCGATTTTTTTGTCATCATCCCAGGAAACTGCATTTCTCCCGAGAAATTGCAGGGTCCTCGGAATAACAGATTCATATTTTTCACCCCGGGCAGTATAGGAAACTGTAAGTTCGGCAGATACTGTGTCCCCTTCGGAAATAGAGAGTACCTCTTCGTTGAAAAGAGCAAAAACGCCCGCCTCTGTACTCTCGCCGGCGGGAAGATCTATAGATGGGGCGGCTCCTCCTGATACTCCCTTTGAATCCATGTATCTGTCCATAGACAGGGAAATAGTTATATTTTCTACAGGAACAGAACCTGTATTAAAGAGTTCAATGTTGCCGACGGGCTTTAAGGCGTAATAACGGTACAGTCCGGGAAAAACAGGTTCGAGATTGATCCCTTGAACAACAAGATAAGGGCCTGCTTCAATTTCCCGGAAATCCTCTGTTTCCGGGGAGAGGGTTTTAGAATGAAAAGGATTTTCTGAATGGGTAACCTGATATCTGCTGCC
>Ga0272441_10015495_pt1 | contig 10669 bp, 4 predicted proteins | sample SSMProp6N_FD_193582 | JGI IMG/M metagenome (GOLD analysis project Ga0272441, IMG submission 193582) | Marine sediment archaeal communities from Little Sippewissett salt marsh, Falmouth, MA, United States - SSM-Prop-6N | ecosystem: Environmental > Aquatic > Marine > Wetlands > Sediment ...
GCCCGTGGTCGGCCAGGCCCGTCATCTCGCGCGTGTCGCGCCGCGAGGACGTGTTGACGACGGTCACGGCCGTGCGCTTCGCGTCCGTCAGCTCGCCGCGGATCAGCGGCACGGGGAAGCGGATCGTCTCGCCGCCGGCGTAGTTGGTCACGCGGATCGGCTGGGCGGCGCCCGCAGCCGACGCGCAGGCCCACCCCAGGGCCAGCGCCTTCAGAACCGAGAGCTTCGCCGTCATCTACCTCTCCTTCCCCGCGCGTCGCGGCGGGTGCGTGTACTTCCGGACCGACTGCGCATACCATCATAGCAAAGGCGGTGGCCGTGCGGCAGCGCGCGGGACGAGGCCAGGACCAACCGGCCACCATGGTGGCCGACCGTTCGGCGAGTGGGAGCGACGGAATGAGGGCGTGCGTGCGAGTGAGAGTCTGCGGGTTGGCGGTAGCGATCCTGGCGGGGTCATGGTGCGCGATGGGAGCGGAGCGGCAGGCGCGGGCGATCCGGCGGTCAGACGTGGTGTTCATGTACGACAACCCCCAGCGGTACGAGGCCTACGGCGCGACGGTGATGGGGTGGGCCGGCCGGCGGGACGCCGACCACATCCGGGCCGCCCACGCCGCGGGCGTCCGCCAGTTCTCGTGCAGCGTGGGGTTCCTCACCGAGGGCCGCGGCGTGATCGACTTCAGCGAGGACTTCCTCGACGCCGCCTGCCGAAACCTCGCCGGCGAGCCGTTCATCGTGCCCTGGCTGTGGGACCACCAGCACAAGGGCCACAAGTACTACTGGTGGTGCACCAACAGCCCGCTGTACCGCAAGTACCTCTTCCAGCGGCTGGCCGAGACCGTCGCCGCCGGCTGCGACGGGCTGCATATCGACGACTACCGCGGCACGAGCGGGTCGGTCACGTGGCGGGCGGGCGGCTTCTGCCCACACTGCCTGGCCGCGTTCCGGGAGTACCTCGCGCGGCACGTCCCGGCCGAGAAGCTCGCCAAGCTGGGGATCCGGGACGTCAAGACGTTCGACTACCGCCGGTTCCTGCTGGACCGCGGCGTGAAGCCGGACGAGTACAACCGCCGGCGCGCCGGCCTGCCGCTGGCCGAGGAGTTTCATCACTTCCAGGTGATGGCCGACAACGACTTCGTCGCGGCGTACCACAAGCGGGCGTGCGAGCTGGCGGGGCGGAAGCTCACGCTCAGCGTCAACTCCGGGCTGAGCAGTCCGCACGCGCTGGTCGTCGCGCCGCACCTGAGCTACTTCTGCTGCGAGGTCGGCCACGGCGCGCCCCGGCGCAAGCCGGCGACGCACCCCGTCTACATCTACAAGCTGGCCGACGGGCTGGATCGGCCCGTGTGCTCCACGGCCGCCGGACAGGACTGGGCGTTCGTCGCCGAGCACAAGACCTACGAGCTGGTGCGGACGTGGGCGGCGATGTCCTACGCGTTCGGGCACAACCTCATGGCCCCCCACCGCCAGTGGTGCTACACGAAGGCCAAGGGCACGCACTGGACCGAAGCGCCGACCGACGAGTACGCCTGGGTCTACCGTTTCGTCCGCGCGCAGGCCCGCCTGCTGGACGGCTACGAGGCCGTCGCGCCCGTCGCCGTGGTGTATGACAACGCCGCCAACCGCCGCGGCCGGGGGCGGATCGAGGGCATCTGCACGGACCTCGCCGCTGCCAATACTCCGTTCCGCGTCGCCGTCGCGGGGGACCATTGGCTGCCGGACTACCGCCTGACGGCCGGGGACCTGGCGAGGGCGAGGGCGGTCATCGTCCCCAAGCAGCTCGACCTGGACGCCGCACAGCGTACGGTCCTCGACGGCGTCAAGGCGGCGGGGCGGCTCGTCACCTGGCCGGACCGTGCGGGCCTGACGAAGCTCGTCCCCCCGCCGATCCGCATCGAGGGCGCCGGGAACCTCTGGGCCGTCCCGCGCGCCAAGCCCGGCGACCGGAAGGCCCCGGTCGTGATCCACCTCCTGAACCGCAACTACGACCCCAAGGCCGACCGGATCGTCCCCCGGAAGGACGTGACCCTCCACCTCCGCCGCGACCTCCTCCCCGGACGCAAGCTGACGAAGGTGACGGCTCACGCACCCAAGGCCAAGCCCCTCGCCTTGCGGGCAACCGTGGGCGACACCGAGACCACAATCGCACTGTCCCACGTCGGGCTGTGGACGCTGATCGAGCTCCATTGAACAACAAAGGGCACAAGAGCCACGCAAAGGCGTGGTTTCTCGGAACGTCCCTTTCGCCCAGCGGGGGCTCGCCGGAAGCCACGTCTGCCTGATACCCGATTCCCGGTATCCCGTTCTCTTCGAGCCCGAGCCGGAGGCCCAGCCTCAGAGCCGAAGGCCTGAACGGGCTACGGGCTCCGCGCTTGCTAGTCTGCGAAGTGGTCCTTCGCTACGTAGCACGAGACGGGCTACGTCTTGGTTACGGGCGAAGCCCGCGCCGAGCCTCTGCGGCAGTCTCTCCACGGCCTCCGACATCCGGCCGGTACCACAGGGAGCGCCAGTAGGCCCGGTCGGTCTCGTACGGGTCGATCCGGTCGCGGGCGGGGTCGAGGCCGGGCAGGAGGATGCCGAACCGCTTCATCTCGCGGACGTACGGCGGTGTGGGGTGGAAGTTCGGCATGTCAAAGCGGGTCATCGCGTCCAGGGCCTTCTTGCCGTCGCGGACGGCGGCGAGCAGGGCGCGGTAGGTCGGGTCACGGGTGTCCGGGAAGACGTTCGCGGGTTGGCCCAGCCTGCCGCTCCTGGAGACCGTCCTGCACAGGCCGTATCCCCCGGCCGTCTTCGCCAGCGGCGCGCGGAGCACGAGGGAGTCTTCCGGGCGGGTGAAGTCGTAGATCAGGTGCTCGGAGAAGCGGATCATCGGGTGGCCCTCGGGGACGGTGCGGATGTGGTGCTGCCCCTGCGGGTGCTTGGGCTGCAACCGGAGGGCGCCGGTGTGGCAGGCGTCGCAGCGACGGGCGAAGAGCTTGCGGAACCGCTCAGCCATGGTGAAGCGCAGGAAGATCGGCCCGTCGTAAAGGTTGCCCGACCGCAGTGCCGCGTACGTGCCCGCGTAGCTCGCGCCGCTGTCCAGCCAGAGGCGCAGGGTCTTGAGCTCGCGCGGCGAGAGCCGCGCCTTGCCCCGCCGACGAAGGGCGCGGTGCATCAGCTCGCTGGCGGAGCTGCCAATCGTCCGCGGAGGGCGGTTGCCCAGGCCGTTCTGCCCGTCGGCGACCTGTCCGCGGACCAGCAGCGTCCAGAAGCTGTGGGAGTAGATCGGTCCGCGCCCGCCGCCGAGCTCGAGCCCGCCGCGGCGCGTGGGGCCGTGGTGGCACGAGACGCAGTGGCGGTCGAGGATCGGCTGGATGTCGCGGGGGAAGTCCAGCACGTCGGGCACGTCGGGAATCGGCTCGATTCGGCTGGGCGGGCGCCGCGCGGCGACCACGTCCCGGCGCGGGCGGGGCGTCCGCGTGCGCTGCTCGTGGCAGCCGGCGCAGCCGGTGGATTCGCCCGGCATGACGCTGACGAAGCTCTGCATCCGCTTGACGGCCAGGTCGTTGGCGTCGAGGGCCACGAAGAACAGCGCCCGCATCGCCGGCAGCGTCATGTAGGCCGAGCCGTCCCGCTCGACCGGCACGGTTCCCACCACGCGCTCCAGGTTCAGCGTGCCCCACCAACTCAGCGCGTGCGGCACGCCGCCGAAACCGACGGGCTTGGGCAGGACCTCCAGGACGAGCAGTTTCTTGATCTCGCCCGGCCGGACGCCCGCCATGCTCCGCCCGCGATGAACGTCCGTGACCAGCAGCTCGCCGGTGGCCTTGGTCCAGTTCGTGCGCGGCGGCACGAGGCGCTCGCGGGGCCGGGCGCGGAGCGGACGCGGCTCGTGCAGGAGCATGTCCTTGCCCCGGATCGTGTGCAGGACGCGGGTCTTGCCGTCCGCGCGGACCAGCAGGAGACGGTTCTCCCGGGCGACAAGGAACTCGGTCTCCGAGACGGGGTACGGATCGCGCCAGTCGTTGCCCCGCGTGAGGAACGTCACCGCGGCCTGCTCGTCGGGCCCGGAGCGGGCGTCGACGATCGCGACGCGCCCCGCGTGCTCCCGCTTGCCGTGCCCGGGGGAGATGACGCACACGATGCGCCCGCCGCTGCCGATCGGCTTGGCGTCGATCATGACCGTGCCCGGGTGCATGTTGCCGTAGTAGACCATCTGCCCCGTGCCGTCGGGGTTGATCGTCCAGAGGTGGTGGAAGCACAGCTCGCTGCGGTCGACGTACTCCCACCGCGTGAACAGGACCCGTCCGTCGGGCAGCATCCACGGGGTGTTGTCGTGCTCCACGTTGGCGGACACCGCCCGAATGTTCGACCCGTCGGGACCGCAGCGGTGCAGGATCGCCACCTGGGTCTCGTAGCAGGGGACCCATCGCTTGCATCGGGACGAGCAGAACAGGATGTCCTCCCCGCCGGTCGCGGTGGGCACGTAGATCGGCTCGATGTCGTCCCACGGGCCGTCCGTCAGTTGACGCAGGCCCCTCCCGCTTGCCCCGAGCTTCGTCGAGGGGTCGGCGCCGATCTCATAGAGATGGTAGTACGGGCTGCCGGCCTTGCGGTACGAGAAGACGATTCTCCCGCCGTTGCAGTGCACGTGCGGGTCGCGAACGGCGCCGCCCGGGTCGTCCAGCAGGACCGTGACCTTGCCCGTCCGCAGGTTAAGCTTGCAGAGCTTCCCGCCGTCGGGGCCGTATAATGGACGCGTCGCGTCTGTGCTCCAGTAGCCGAAGTTCGCGTACCAGTGGCCGTCGCGCCCGGCGGCACGAACGGCGAAGATCACCTCCTCGACCCCGGCGACGGGGCCCGGCGGCGCGGCGAGGGCGGGCAGGGGCAGGAGAATGAGCACGCCGAGGATCCTGCTCTTGGCGGACATGCGTACGTCTCCTGCGAGTGGACGGATTGCGGTTGCCGACCGACGGGCCTATTGTACGGGAAGGTCTGTGGGAGCGGGCAAGAGCATACGAGAATGCCCACCCGGGAATGTGCCTGCCGTCAGATGGAGAAGGCGATGCGTTGGCTCAAGGTGCTGTGCGCGGCGGTGTTGGCAGGGACGTGCTGTTCGTTTGCGGAAGAGGGCGCCAAGCTCCGCGTGCTGGGCGACGAATGGCCCCGGGCGTTCTTCTTCCGGTCCGCGGAGGGGTGGGCGGCGAACCCGCGGGCGGACTACGCGCAGTGGGACGCGACGTTCTCCCGGCTGATGGGCATCGAGGGCAAGGCGCTGGACGAGGAGGTCCTCGGCCGGCAGCGGCGGAACCCCGAGTTCTTCACGCGCTTCAAGAAGGCGCACCCCGAGCAGCTCGTCCTGCTGCACTTCAACGGCAACGCGCGCGATCCGCGGTACCAGTGCGAGGCGTTCTTCGCGGGGCACTGGGTTTACCGGCCGGCGGTGAGGCTGCTCGCCGACGTGCCGGCAGAGGACGGCGAGACGGACATTCGCGTCGCCGACGTCCGCGGCTTCCGCGTTAGCATCGGCCGGTACCGTACGAGCAACGACGACGTCGGCCTCTGCGCGCTCGACGCCGCCGGCCGGCCCGATTGGCACAGGTCCGAACAGGTGCAGCTCGTCTCCGTGGACGCCGCCCGCAAGACGATCCGCGTCCGCCGCGGATGCTACGGGACCCGCCCGCGGGCCTTCGCGGCCGGGAAGGCGGCGGCCGCGGCGCACGTCACCGAGGGCCCGTGGGGCCGGCGAAACCACCTGATGTGGTTCTACAACCACTCCACGCGCTGCCCGCGCGACGCCAAGGGCCAAACCTGCACCGACGTGCTCGTGGCGGACCTCGCCCGGCGGTTCGCGCCCGGGGGGGAGTTGGCGGCGTTCGACGGCCTGGAGTTCGACGTGCTTTCCCACACCCGCGGCGGGGGCCTGGACTGCGACGCCGACGGCCAGGCGGACGACGGGTACTTCGACGGGGTCAACGAGTACGGCGCGGGCGTGGTGGCGTTCCTCCGCGCCCTCCGCAAGGCCCTGCCCGGCAAGCTCCTGCTCGCCGACGGCCACGGGCCGACCCACCAGCGCGGCTTCGGCGTGCTGAACGGGATCGAGTCCGAGGGCTGGCCCGCCCTGCGGGACGCGAAGATCGACGACTGGTCCGGCGGGCTGAACCGTCATCTGTTCTGGGCCGCCAACGCCCACGCCCCGGCCTTCAACTACATCAACCACAAGTTCAACGAGCCGTCGGGCGAGCCGGGCGTCACCCGCCGGCCGGACCTCCCCTTCAGCACGCACCGGCTGGTCTTCGCGGCGGCGATGTTCACGGACGCCGCCCTCTGCTACGCCTTCCCGCCGCCCAAGGAGCCCGGCGAGCGGCTCGGCGTCTGGGACGAGCTGTGGATGGGCCGGGAGAAGCGCCTCGGCTGGCTGGGCCGGCCCGTCGGCCCGCCGGTCCGCCTCGCGACGCGCCAACCGGATCTGTTGGGCGGACAGGGGCTCGTATCCAGGCCGAACACGCCCTTCGGCTGGCAGGGCTTCAACGTCCGGATGGAGTTCGGGGACACGGCGCTCCTCGTCAAGCCGGCCGAGCGCGGGCAGAAGGACCTGCGCTTCCGTTTGACGGGCGTGCCGTGCGACGGGCGGGACCTGTTCGTCTCCGTGACGATGTCCGCCGAGCCGATGGCCGGCTATCCCAGGGACGTCGCCCGCCTGGTGCACGGGGGGATTGCCGCGCCCGCCGGCGTGCTGGTTCGCTCGGAGCTGCCGGAGACGGCGATGGGCCTGCGCGGCCGGGCGGAGGCGGCGATCGACCCGAACAGCGGGGCGTCCGTCCGCTTCAGGCGGCGCTGCAAGCTGGGCGGGGCGGCCCACGACGCGTACCTCGTTCACCCGCCGTACCGCGCGGTCAAGGGGTACACGGCCTGGTGGCGGGACTGCACCGTTCCGCGGCGCGGGCGGCTGGAGCTGTTCACCGGCATGGGCGAGCGGTCGCCGCAGCGAAGCGACGGCGTGCTCTTCCGCGTGGAGGCGGCCGAGCTGACCGACGGCCGGCCGGGTAAGCGCGTGCGGCTCCTCGAGCACACGCAGAAGGCCGCCGAGTGGGTCCCCCATACCGTGGACCTCGCCGACTGGGCGGGCAAGCGCGTGCGGTTCCGGTTCGTCTCGGATTGCGGCCCGAAGGACAACGCGACGACGGACCACAGTCACTGGGGCGACGTGTGCGTTCTCGGCCCGGCGGGCCGGAAGGGCCTCACGCCCGCCAAGCGGTACATGAGCTGGGCGAACCACAGAGCGTTCGCGTCCGGCTTCTACTTCCCGGACGTTCGCTCGAAGTACGTGGACCTGGAGTTCGTCGTCGAGGGCGGCGAGCCGGTTCGCGTGCACGGCATCTCGGCGCACGCGCACCCCGACGCGATCTACCGGGAGTACGCCCGCGGCCTGGTCGTGGCGAACCCCTCGCCCCGGCCGTACGAGTTCGACCTCGCCAAGCTCCTGCCCGGCCGGCGATACCGCCGCCTGCGCGCCCAGCCGCACCAGGACACCGCCGCCAACAACGGCGCCCCCGTCGGCGCGAGCCTGACCCTCGCCCCCAAAGACGCCCTCTTCCTAATCCGCCAGACGCCGGAAGACTGACCCGCCCCGCCTCCCCTATCCCGCCGGCTGCGGCCGCCGCGTTTCCGCTTCTGCCTCACCCGCATCCCCACCGTGGGACGATAGGGGCGACAGCGACCCGCTATGGTAACGGACTCAAACGGACCGGTTCTGCGAAACCGCGGAGCGGCGGAAGGCAATAGCCGGCGGCGTAAACCGCCGGTTAACCGGCATTCACATCCCTGATCCCCAGCGCGCCGAGAGGAGTCCGCCCCAAAGCGCCTCCGCAGCTTACGTTCCTTTCGCCCCGTCAGGGCTCTCGGCCTGCTCGCCGTGTTACCGGGGGCTTACGCCCCCGTCTATCCCCTTCCGGCCCTCCGGGCCCCCCAGATCGGTCCGTCTGAGTAACTGAGGCCGCGTACGCATGAAGACCCCTTCCGGTCCCGTTGGGGATCCCGCCGAATAGACCTCCCTTCCGGCAAGGCCGTTGTTTCGGCTCCCGCAACACGCGTTCGCTGCCGCTTTGGCACAAACTCGCTCACGGACGGCCCCGGAATCCGAATGCGTTTGCCCTGGGTAAGCTCCCGGCAGTGTCTGGGCCGTGAGAGGCAACAGCGCTGAGCCCAACCTCAGTGGCCTGGGCATTGCCTCAGGAGGGACTACTGCCCTCGGGGTAGTTAGAAGTGGCGGTTGCGAGGCTCTCCAGGCGTTTCTCCAGGAACTGATAGACAGCCGCGACGAAGCCCCAGACGTCGTCGTCGCGCGCATCAACGCCCTCGATCTTCTCCGCAGCGAGCATCGCCCACCTGCTCTTGTCTTGGCGGGGCACGCCATTCATCAGGCGGGGCAGCCACGACTCTAGCTCGCCAACCGGGACCAGAAACAGGCCGAAATCCGTGAGATCGCTGAGAAGCCCTTCCATCTCGCCTCTCAGCGTCTTCCCGTTCTCACCAATAGTCACTGTCGCTCGAATCGCCTCGGTGCCCCTTTGCTTGAGCTCGTGGAGCTTGTAAGCCTTGCGGATGATCTTCTCGAGTTTGCCACGAAGTTTGGGACTACCATCGCTGTCGAAGTCAGCTTCAGCGAGAGTCTTGAGTTCATGCTGTATATCACCAACATCGGTCTGCTTGATGCACTGACGGATCTGTTTCACTGCGTTACGGGCGCGCTTACAGAGGTCTTTTGCCGCATCTTCGGGGGCATCCAATGCAGCCAGCACTCTCTTCAACTCCCCCTCCTTTGCCAGGAAATCCAAGTCGGCTATCACAGCGGTCGGAACTTCCAGCGCCGCATAGAGGTGTAGTGGGTCGACGAACCCGCCCGTTCCTTGACACGGAACGAACCGCAGGTCAAGTCGGCGGCTGGCAAGAGCTCGGTACGTTGATGCGTACACAAGGCGGTCACCTTCCGCTTCGCACAGCACGACAGCATGGGAGAGAAGGCCTTCGAGGATCACTTCCGACCGCGACCGTGGCTTTAACGTTGCCTTCTCAAGCAGATCAGGCGTCAGCGTTCGAGCCTGGAAGGCTGAATCGACATGCGTCAGTCGGATGACGTGAGCTTTGGGGCATGTCTCCAGTATCCCTCTTAGGACGTGGCTGCTGTGTGTCGCAACGACAGTGCAAGTCTGGTCTGAAGCGTTCGCGCCGATGAATCTGCCCATCGCATATGCCTGCGGAGGATGAAGACACATTTCGGGCTCGTCCACAAGGCAGAGAGGGCGGGTCTCCAGGAGAAGGGTCGCGCAGATGGCGGTGTAGGAGCGCAGTCCATCACCTTCTGTCTCGATTGTTCGGTACTCCTCCATTGCGTCTGGCTCCAAACGGTGCTCTGGTGTGGGTGGGGCGATGGAGTCGGATACACGAAGCACCAGGTGGGGATGACGCGTCTGGTCTACCCAGACTGCTCGTTGGAACACTTGGGCCGTCTCCTTGCAGAGAGCATCTTTGGCGTCTCTGCTCAGGTAGAGGGCGTGAAGCGTCTTTGAGGGGCCTTGCTTGCGGCGATCGAAATTGTCGCATGCGTCCATCAGGGCGAGTCGATTCTTGAGAAACAGAGCTGAGCAAGAGAGCGGTCCGAGCGCGTCAAGGTAAACGCATCCGGGAAGAAGGCCCTTCACCTTCTCCTTTGCAGCCGTCTGGAGCTGGTTGTACTCGCCCTGAATGCGGGACTTGCGGAAGGACCCGCTGCCTGCATCTGCCCCGTATTGAAGACTTCGCTTCTGGAATTCGTCTCTTTTGCTCCTACGGATCTTGCCTCGCGCTTCGAGAAACTCGAGGTACTCCTGAAATGGCGGAGGTTCTCTGAAGGCAACAGACGAAGCCACAACCAACTGGCGCTGTCTACCGCAGACGACCTCATTGATGTCGTGGAGGAGTTGGGTCTTGCCGGACGAGTTTGCCCCAACCACAACGAGTAAGCCCTTGAGTTCAAGGTCCGCTACTCCCTGCAGGTCTATGGCGCGCACAGGACACTCGATCTTCATTCGTCATTCCCCTATCAGGATCAAACCATGGGGTGGCCGTTTTTGGCGCAGAAAATGGCGCACACTTTCTTGTCTCGGTTTGACTCAGGTTCCGCTGACGCCATAGATTATTTGGCTTTGTTCTGTGCTTGGCCAGGGGATTCTCGGTCTGTTTCTTGGGCAGGAGGGGGCGGTTCGGGAACGGGTGGGGCTTCGCGGCAGGCGGCCGGGCGGCCGGGAGCCGGTGCTTTCGTGTGTCGTCGGAGGCGTTGTGGGCCGCCCGCAGCGGCCCGTTGCGGCCGGAGAGGGAACGGCGCATGCCGTTGCGACTCCTGCGGTCGGCTGCCATGTTCCTGGTCCTGCGGGGGGGTGCGTCTTCCCGATTCCATCGTAGGGCCGGCGAGGCAGGCGGGGGCCTGCGCCCCTCCTCAAGCCCTCGGTGGCCGCCGTCCCATCCGTTAGACCGCCGGAAGGCCGGGGCCGGGGATGGATCGGGCTCTGATAGTAGAATGCCTATATTCCAAAAAAATCACTTGACAAACATACAACTTCCCCTATGATGCTATAGGCGAATGAATGCCGCCGCGGTGGTTCTTTGCGCCGACCGGGGGCGACGGGCGCGGGTGCGTCGCCGGATGAGGGGACGT
>Ga0272441_10015496_pt1 | contig 10669 bp, 10 predicted proteins | sample SSMProp6N_FD_193582 | JGI IMG/M metagenome (GOLD analysis project Ga0272441, IMG submission 193582) | Marine sediment archaeal communities from Little Sippewissett salt marsh, Falmouth, MA, United States - SSM-Prop-6N | ecosystem: Environmental > Aquatic > Marine > Wetlands > Sediment ...
TTTAAAATGTCGTAGGCGTATCAGAATTTCTTCATGGAAGACAGTCTAAAGACCGGTGATGAAGTCATGTGTGGTTAGTCGATGATCGGATAATCGTCGGTGGGGCATGTTATCGGTTTAAAAAAAATGCGCCGGGCGGATGGCCCCCGGCGCATGGTTGGTTTATAGCGGTTTTTTTTACTGGTTAGGGCAGTTACCCGGTCCGTATCCCATTCCCTGGCCCATGCCATAGTGGCCCATGCTCCGGCCTTGCATCATCCATCCTCTGCCGGCATCGGGATTGATCTTGCGCATGGCCATGATGTGGCCCAGGTGTTTCTGATCCAAACTCGCCTGCAGGTCGGAAACCGCCTTCTGCAATGCTGAGGCCTTATCCATATCCGGCTGGCTTTTGGCCATCTCGGCTTTCAATTCCAGCCGCTTGGCATAAAGCTCCTGCCGTTCAAGTTTGGTGGCATCGAAAAAGGCCTGGCGCTCGGTCTCCATCTGCTCACGCTGCTCCGGTGTGAGGTCTGCCTTCATCTGCCCATAGGCGCAACCTCCCCTTCGGTTCTGGTTGCCGCAGTCTCCATATCCCCGCCCATCGTCTCGATCGCCCATTCTTTTGCCCGCAAAGGCGTTTGCCCCGACGACCATGACGGCAGCGGCTGCCAGGCTGACAATTACGGTTCGCATGGTGTTGGTTTTCATGATGCATTCCTTTCAGGTTTAAAATAAATGTTGGGTTTGCCGAACGGATATCGGTATTTCAATTTCGACAACCCCCTTGAGCAAGGCCGATGCCAATTCCATTTGATTTTTGGCATGGAAAATCGTAACCTTCTAAAACTAATAACTAAAAATTTATTTTCAACTCTTGGCGGGAATGGCTGCCGGGATCAGCCATGGGTCAGGGTGGGTCGAAACGATCCAGATTGGACCGTCGATCCGGGTAAAAAGGTTTCAGGTACCTTCGACACGTCCCAAGCCTTTTTGGATGATCGACACGGCCGTCCGGGCTTTTTAAATAATCGGACAACCTGGCAGCCTTCTTGTATTCTTTGGTCGGGATGATGACGGACAAATACCAATTCAAAGTATTTCTATCGGGTTTCTCGCCATGGATCATCCTCGGCGCCGTTCTGGTAATGCTGCCCATCGTGGCCTTGATGACCCTGGAGACCATCAATCGCCAAAAAAAGCAGAGCATCCACCTGATGTTGGAAAAGGGCGCCGCCCTGATCCGATCCTTTGAAGCCGGCACGCGAATGGGCATGCGCGGAGGGCACGGCAGCGGGTTCCAACTGCAGCGGCTGTTGGTCGAAACCGCGGCCCAGCCGGACATTGCCCACCTGCTGGTGGTCGGCATCGACGGTACCGTGATTGCCCATAGCCAGGTGGATCGGGTGGGCAGCCATTATGGCACCGGTCTGGACCTTGAATCTGTTTATGCGTCTGCCGCGCTGACCTGGCGACGGACCGTTGCATTGAATGGTCAGGCGGTTTTCGAGATCTTTGGAAAGTTTGCCCCATTGACCAAACCGCCGAATCGACCCATGCATGGCCACATGATGCGCATGATGGATAGGCCGCCTCCCGAACGAGAGGCTCAGCCCATGGTAATTTTCGTGGGATTTCGAACCGATGCCGTCGATGTCGCCCACGCTGCCGATGTGCGGCATGCCGTGATGATGGGTGCGGTCCTGCTGCTGGTGGGGTGTGCCGGTGTGATGCTGCTTTTTCTGGCCCAGAACTACCGGTCCACCCGCGCCTCCCTGGCGCGCGAAAAGGTTTTTTCCGACAACCTGGTGTCGCGCATGCCCATCGGTCTGGTGGCCGTGGACCAGGACGGTCGGGTGACCGCCGTGAATTCCGTTGCCGAAGCCACGCTGGGAATCCGTGCCGTGGGGGTGATCGGTCTCGCTGTCAAAGAGGCCATCCCGGCGATACTGGCAGATACCCTTGCCGGCACCGACAGCCTGGTGGAAAAGGAGTTGCTTTGCCCCATGGCCGACGGGCGTCGCATCCCCATGGACGTGAGCGCCGCCAACCTGACCGGTGAAAACGGCGAACGCTTCGGTCAGGTGATCCTGTTCAAGGATCTTACCGAAATTCGCGCCCTTCGTCAGGAATTGGAAAAGAACCGGCGTCTGGCATCGGTGGGGCGTCTGGCCGCCGGTGTGGCCCACGAGATTCGCAACCCCTTGAGTTCGATCAAGGGTTTTGCCACTTACTTCAAGGAGAAATATCGAGAGAGCGACAGGGATCAGGAGATCGCCGGCATCATGATTCAAGAGGTTAACCGGCTCAACCGGGTGGTGGGCCAACTGCTGGAATTTTCCCGCCCGATCCGGCTTCATTTTCAGCAGGTGGCGCTGAAGCCGTTCGTTCAGGATGCCTTCAGGCTGGTGGAACCTCAGAGCAGCCAAGCCAATGTCACCATGGCCCTGGACATGGCCGATGAAAGCCTTTGCGGCGTTATGGACACCGATAAAATGAGCCAGGTGATGCTCAATCTCCTGCTTAACGCCCTGGATGCCATGCCGGGCGGTGGTCGTCTGACGGTCCGGGTGTCCACCGACGGAGATGGCAGCATCGCTATCCAGGTCATGGATACCGGAACGGGGGTCGATCCCAGGGATCAACCCCACATCTTCGAGCCCTATTTTTCAACCAAAAAAACCGGGACCGGGTTGGGGCTGGCCATTGTTCACAACATTGTCAAGGCCCACCAAGGTGACATCCTGGTGGAGCGTCAAACCGGTGGGGGCACCATGGTTGAGATCACCCTGCCCGCTGACAAGGAGGCATGATGCCGGAATTATACCGGGTACTGGTCGTGGATGACGACACCGCCCACCGTACCATGCTGCGCACCCTGGTGGGCGATTGGGGATATGCCATCGTGGATGCGGATGACGGTGAGGCGGCCGTTGCTGCCGTCCGGGCCCAGCCGGTGGACCTGGTGCTGATGGATATCCGCATGGTCCGTGTCTCCGGCATAGAGGCACTGGAACAGATCAAAGCCATCAACCCCGCCATCCCTATAGTGCTAATGACCGCCTACGCCTCCGTGGAGATGGCTGTGGATGCGCTCAAAAAAGGCGCCTATGACTATCTGATCAAGCCCCTGGATTTCGACAAACTCCGGCTGACCCTGGAACGGGCCTTGGAGCATATCCGTCTTACCGCTGAGAACCGTCAGCTCAAAAGGCAGCTGGAAGCCGGGTTCCAGTCTCCGGACATCATCGGCAGCAGTCCGGCCATGGTTCGCCTGATGGAGACCGTGGCCCAGGTGGCGGTCTCCGAGGCTACGGTGATGGTGACCGGCGAATCGGGAACGGGTAAGGAGCTCGTGGCCGCGGCCATTCATGACAACAGCCCGAGAAAGGCCGGTCCCTTTGTCAAGGTCAATTGCGCCGCCATTACTGAAACCCTGCTCGAGTCAGAGCTTTTCGGCCATGAAAAGGGGGCGTTCACCGGCGCAGACCGCCGCAAGGAGGGGCGGTTCGTTCAGGCCGACGGGGGCAGCCTGTTTCTGGATGAAGTGGGCGAGATGCCTGTTTCCATGCAGGTGAAGCTGCTGCGCGTGATCCAGGAGCGGGAACTGACCCGGGTGGGTGGGGAGCAGACTATCCCCGTGGATGTCCGGCTCATCGTGGCCACCAACCAGGACCTGGCGCAGATGGTCAATGCGGGTGCCTTCAGGGAGGACCTTTATTATCGGCTTAACGTGGTGGAGCTGAAAACCCCGCCGTTGCGGGAGCGCCGTGAAGACATCCCTCTGTTGGCCGCCTATTTCCTGACACGCTTTGCCGAAAAAAACCGCAAATCGGTGGAACGGTTCACTCCCCGGGCCATGGATTTACTGATCCGCCACCCCTGGCCGGGAAATGTTCGTGAACTGATGAACACCATCGAGCGGGCTGTGGTGCTGGCCCGGTTGGCCTGCCTGGACGAGAGCGATTTTGCCGCGTTGACTGAGCGACTGCACGAAATCGACGCAGCCTTGCCCGGCAGCGCCTTTCCTGCCAACATCACCTTGGAACGGATCGAGCGGGAGGCCATCGTCTATACGCTGGCGTCCGCCGACGGCAACAAGAGCGAGGCTGCCAGACGGTTGGGAATTACCCGTAAAACATTGCGGGAAAAGTTGAAAAAATACGACCGGTCCCTTTAATGGCCAAATCCGTGTTCAACCCGATCGCAATGAACCATGTCGCCCGGCGTAAGCCTGCTTGGTCCGGCACCATACCCATGGCAAACAACGAAACGCGTGTTTTCTCGACGGAGGCAGGATGAATTTTAAAGCATTGGGAGAAACAATCGGTCTGGAAGAAGATGAATACCGTGAGTTGGTCGAGCTGTTTCTGGAAACAGGCATGGCGGATTACAACCGTTTGAAGGGTGCATTCGAAGCGGGCGACACCCAGCAGGTGGCCCGCAGTGCCCACACCATCCAGGGCGCCGCCGGCAATTTGGGAATCATGAACGTCCACGAAGTGGCCAAACGAATCGAGCTGGCGGCAGGTGAAAACCAGCTGAGTTCCGTTGCCGGCGAAGTGGACAGCCTCAAAGGGCTTTTCGACGAAATTGCCCGATTGGTTGAAGCATAGCTCTCGTCTGTTTCTTTTTGCCCAAAACTGGTATGGTCGGGCCATGACGCAACCATTCAATGATACGCAAGGGGATGGCCTTGTCCGGATCATCGAGGCGCTGGAAAATGGGGGGTGCCTCACCGATGCCATTCTCGATTACATCGACGCGGCCCTCTTCTCCCCTGAACCCGACCGGCTGGCGGCGTTTTTATCCGGTGATACGGACAGCCAGCGGGACAGCCTGCTGGACCTGATTTTTTTTCCGGATCAGGCCGTTCAGATTGACCTGGAAGCGCTGCTGGAAACGGCCCGATTTTCTGCGCAGGATGAAAAGCAAATGCACGACCGGCTGATGGCCCGAACGATCCATGCCCGGGTCAGCATGCCTGACGGCAGACAGCTGGTCCGCATTCGGGTGCCTGGTTTTATCAAGTCCCAATACCTGGCGCGGCTGAACATTTCCTGGCAGATGGATCTCCATGTGGCGGCGGCCATCGAAAAGGGCCTGCCGGCGTCAATCAGGCCCATTGTCAAGGTGCGGCTCAGAAATGCCGGCATCAGCACGGCATCCGGCCAGCGGGTTTTCCTTTGCCGGTTCTTCCAGCGAATGATGCACAACGACCCCGATTACCTGGCCTGCCTGGATCTGGTGCTGCCCCTTCTGGAAAGCGCCGGCAAGGGCGTCGAGGTTTACGACCTGCTGGTCGAACACAAACGGTCCCTCTTTCGCAGCCTGCAGCATGCCAGGCGTTTCGAAACCCTGCTGGGCCGATCCAACATGGAAACCCTCATGCTTCAGGGCCTGCGTGCACCCCATGCCTCGCCGGATGCCCTGATGCGCCACATGCGCCTGATCGATCTGATTTGCCTAAGGATTTTCGGAAACACCGAATCCATCGATCTGCCCGTGGAAGCGCCGGTCCGGCAGGTGTCGGGAAGGGATACGGCCGAGGCGGCCATACAATCGTTGCTGCGTTAAGGTAGCATTGCCCATTATATTTACAAACCGGATGAAATGGGATACTCAGGTTATCGCTTAACCGGGGTCGCCCAACTGGCGCCATATCAGAGACCGCAAAGGAGAGGGGCACTATGGACAGTTTGAAAACCGATGGACCCAAACCCATCTTTATGATCATGGCCATGATGATGCTGGCGATCGCCTGCGGTCTGACGCGGCCCTCGTCGTCGGCTGCGGCCGACCCGACGATCGACACGATTATCGCCGGTGTGGAGGCCCGCTATAATGTCCCCGGGTTTACGGCGGATTTCGACCAGGAATCGATCCTCAAGGCCATGGCGGTGACCGATACGGCCTCCGGCAGGCTGATGGTCCGGCAGCCTGGGAAAATGCGTTGGGAATATCTGGTGCCGGATCCCCAGACCATCATCACCGACGGGAAGGAGCTGTGGGTTTACCGGCCCCAGGAAAACCAGGTGCTGGTCGGCAAAGCCCCGTCGTTTTTCGGGGAGGGCAAGGGCGCCGGATTTCTCTCCAACATCAAAACGGTTCGAAAAAGTTTCCAGTTGTCCCTGGCGTCGTCCACCGACCCCAATCTTTACCGCCTAAAGCTGTTGCCCAATAAGTCATCGGTGGAGCTGATGGCGGTTGAGCTGGATATTGTCAAAAAGACCTACGACCTGGTGCAGATTACCACCTTTAACGTATACGGGGACGAAACCCGCATCGAACTGAAAAACGTCAGCTTCGACAACCCGCCGCCGGAGGTGCTCTTCCGTTTCGACGTGCCGGAAGGGGCCGATGTGCTGCAGATGAACCCTTAATGCGGACGGTCTCGTTCAAAGCCCGATATCTGCGTTATGCTTTATCCCTCATCTCTGCGACGTACTTCATGTACGACTCGTTCCTCGGGACTCGCAAGCCTTGATCTCGGGCTTTGTACAAAACCGTCCTGACTGCAGTGGCCTATGGATGTATTTATTCTAAAAAGAACTAAAATAGGGGAAGCCTGAAAAAGGAAATGATCATGCGAGAAGCCATTAAAAAGCTGCTCAAGGAAAAAAATGCCATCATGCTGGCCCACAACTACCAGCCTCCCGAAATTCAGAATCTGGCGGACATGTGCGGGGATTCCCTCGAACTGAGCATCCGGGCCGCCGACACCGATGCGGAGACCATCGTTTTCTGTGGGGTTCACTTCATGGCCGAAACGGCCTCCATCCTCTCGCCGGACAAGACCGTGCTGCTGCCGCGCGCCGATGCCGGCTGCCCCATGGCCGACATGATCACCCCCGGCGCGTTGAGCGCGCGTCTGCAGACAGCACCGGAGATGCCGGTGGTGACCTATGTGAACTCCTCGGCTGCCGTCAAGGCGCTGTCAACCATCTGCTGCACGTCGGCCAATGCCGTCGAGGTGGTCAACAGCCTGGCGGGCGATGAACTGCTCATGACCCCGGACCGCAACCTGGCCCGCAACACGGCCAGGCATACGAACAAGAAGATCCACCTGTGGGACGGCTGCTGTCCCATCCACGACCGGCTGACCGTGGCCGATGTGGAGGCCGCCCGGGCTGCCCACCCGGGCGCCGTGTTTATGGCCCACCCTGAATGCCGACCCGAAGTGGTAGAAATAGCGGATGCCGCCCTGAGCACTTCAGGGATGATCCGGTTCGCCGCCGAATCCGATGCCACCGAATTCATCGTGGGAACGGAGATCGGGCTGCTCTATCCGCTGGCGCAGAAAATACCCGGAAAGACCTTTTATCCGGCCTCGGACAAGATGGTCTGCCCGGACATGAAAAAGATCACACCACAGGATATTTTAGACTGTATAGAGAACTTGTCCGGGCAGGTGAAGGTCCCCGAGGATATCCGTATTCCGGCGTTGGCGGCGGTGAGCCGGATGATCGATCTGTCGCGGTAGGGTGTTTCAGCTAAAAATAAAAAACGGCCGGCAACCGCATTGTTAGCGGCCCGGCCGTCTTTGTGGTTCTATCTTGATTCGTTACATGGCATCCACCATGTCATCGGGAATGTCGGCGTTGGTATAGACTTTCTGGACATCGTCACAGTCGTCCATGGCCTCCATCAGTTTGAGCATGCGTTCGGCCTCGTTTCCCTCCAGCGGGCTCATGTTCTGGGGCAGCATGGTCACCTCGGCATCGCTGAAAGGGATGGCCGCCGCCTCAAGGGCTTCCTTGACGGCATCGAAGTCTTCGGGTGCGGTGATGACTTCGAAGCTGTCGTCCTCTTCGCGGACATCCTCGGCACCGGCCTCCAGGGCGACTTCCATCAGCTTCTCTTCGCTGGCGGCGGCCTTGTCCACATTGAAATAGCCCTTGTTGTCGAACATCCAGGCCACGCAGCCATTTTCGCCCATATTGCCGCCGTATTTATTGAAGATGTGGCGGATTTCGGCCACGGCACGGTTTTTGTTGTCCGTCAACGACTCGACCAGGATGGCGGCACCGCCGGGGCCGTAGCCTTCATAGGAGTTCTCCTCGTAGCTGACCCCTTCCAGCTCGCCGGTGCCTTTTTTGATGGCCCGCTCGATGTTGTCCTTGGGCATGTTTTCAACCTTGGCCGCGGCCACGGCGGTGCGCAGCCTCGGGTTGGCGTCCAGATCGCCCCCGCCCGTCCGGGCGGCCACGGTAATTTCCTTGATCAATTTGGTGAAGACCTTCCCCCGCTTGGCGTCCTGAGCGCCTTTGCGGTGCTTGATGGAAGACCACTTGTTATGTCCTGACATGTAAGCCTCCTGTTATTTTTTTCTTATTCCGATGACGTACACCTCGCGGCTGGCTTTTCGTGTGCTTTGCGGCCTGAACGCCGCCTGCCGGTCAAAACGGCTTTTCACGGCATCCGTAAAGGCCTTGAAATCGCTTCCCTGGAAAATCTTGCAGACGAAGTCGCCGCCGGGAACCAGGGTCTTTTCGGCAATGTCCAGGGCCGCTTCGCACAGGCCCATGGACCGGGCTTCGTCGACGTGCCGGTTGCCGGTGGTGGCCGGCGCCATGTCACTGAGCACCGTATCGAAGCGGGTCTGCCCCAGCCCGGCGAGGTGCCCCTCGAGATCGGCCACGTCACCCGTGATCACGGTTACGTGGTCCGGCAGCCCGATGGAGACCGGCGTCAGGTCGATGCCCACCAGCCGTCCTTCCGGACCGGCCGTCTGGGCGGCAAACTGCAGCCACGACCCCGGTGCGCACCCCAAGTCCAGAACCCGCGCGCCCCGTTTGAGAATCCGATACTTTTTCTGGATTTCCTGGAGCTTGTAAACCGAACGGGCCGCGAAGTTTTCCTTTTGGGCCTGACGGGTGTAGTGATCCGCCCACGGGTTCTTTTTCCGATTGGTTCGTTTCATATCTTTTCGCCCATTTCAAGTCAAGTCAAACCATGGGCGTGAGGAGAACTCAATACCCAATATAATGAGAGTGTTGTCATCCCGCTTGGCCTGGTGGATGCCGCCCTGGCGGAAAGGCGGAGGCGTAGCAGCCGACGTCGGCCGGGCGAGAGTGCAAGGCGGCGTCAGAACAGCAGTTCAACGGCCGCGCCGACGGTGTCTACCCCTTCGAGGGTGACGTCCTTGGGGCGCCGCAGCCGCTTCAGGCTGCCCGCCGGGGCGACGATGCGGGTGAAGCCCATTTTGCGCGCCTCGGAGATGCGGATGTCCACGTTGCCCACGGCCCGCACCTCGCCGGCCAGTCCGACCTCGCCGACCACCATGGTGTCCTTGCGAATGGGCCGATCCAAAAAACTGGAGGCGATGGCCGATACGATGCCCATGTCTACGGCCGGCTCCATGATTTTCACGCCGCCGGCCACGTTCATGAAAATGTCGTGGCCCATCAGGTGCATGCCCAGCTGCTTTTCCATCACGGCCACCAGCAGGGCCACCCGGTTATGGTCCAGGCCCAGGATCGTGCGCCGGGGGGTGCCGAAGCTGGTGCTCGACACCAGGGCCTGAAGCTCCACCAGGATGGGGCGGGTGCCTTCCATGCTGGCCGCCACCACAGATCCGGGGGCGTTTTCCGGCCGTTCGGACAGGAATACGGCCGACGGGTTGGTCACCTCGCGTAAGCCGCTCTCCTTCATCTCGAAGACGCCGATCTCGTTGGTCGAGCCAAAGCGGTTCTTCACCGCCCGCAGGATGCGGAACACATGGTTGCGGTCGCCTTCGAAATAGAGCACCGTATCCACCATGTGTTCGAGCAGCCGGGGGCCGGCAATGGTGCCTTCCTTGGTCACATGGCCCACCAGGAAGGTGGGGATGCCCGTGCGTTTGGCCATGAGCATCAGCCGCATGGTGGACTCACGCACCTGGCTCACGCTGCCCGGTGCCGATGTGATCTCCGGGCTGAACACCGTCTGGATCGAATCTATCACGAGCACATCCGGCTTTTCGCTTTCCACCATGACCATGATCGCGTCAATGTCGATCTCCGATACCACCAGCAGGCCGGGCGCTGCGGTCTTCAGCCGGCGGCTGCGAAGGCGCAGCTGGCGTACCGACTCTTCACCGGAAACATACAGCACCCGGTGGCCATTGCTGGCGATGCCGTGCAGGACCTGGAGCATGATCGTGGATTTGCCGATGCCCGGGTCACCGCCGATCAACACCAGGGTGCCGGCCACCAATCCGCCACCCAGCACCCGGTCGAATTCTTGGATGCCGGTGGCCATCCGTTCCTCATCGATAATTTCAACGGCGTCGATGGGAACCGGGCGATTGCCTTTTTCGGCCATAATTTTGCTGCCGGACGCTGCTGCCCGTCGCACCTCTTCGGCAAAGGTGTCCCAGGCGCCGCATTCGGTGCATCGGCCCATCCATTTGGCGGATTCGTACCCGCACGACTGGCAGACAAACAGGGTTTTTGCAGATTTCCGTGCCATGTTAATTTTTCGTGCCTATTTTGGGCGTAGGAATGAAGCATAACGAAGATATCGGACCTTATACGAAGCCTTCGTCAACCATGATCGACTACCACGTCCACACCAGCCTTTGCAACCACGCCACCGGCAGCATGGAGCAGTACATTGAAATCGTGAACACCTTCGATCTCGATGTGGTGGGCAGCAGCGTTCATTTTCTCGACGGTGAAGATGTGGTGACCCGGAACTCAGCCTGGAG
>Ga0272441_10015497_pt1 | contig 10669 bp, 4 predicted proteins | sample SSMProp6N_FD_193582 | JGI IMG/M metagenome (GOLD analysis project Ga0272441, IMG submission 193582) | Marine sediment archaeal communities from Little Sippewissett salt marsh, Falmouth, MA, United States - SSM-Prop-6N | ecosystem: Environmental > Aquatic > Marine > Wetlands > Sediment ...
TATTTCCATACTTATCTGGTGTTATACAATGAACTTCTGTATGGGTTAAACCTTCCATTTCATCATAATATACAAGATTTTCTCCCCAATTTAATATTCCTCCTGTTGTTCCAAACCAGATTGAACTATCTTTATCTTCGGTTATGGCTTTAAATTGATTAAAGAGAAAGTATCCTTCTTCATCTTCTTTATGCACATATTGATAATCACCTTTTATCCATAACAATCCTTGTGAGGTTCCACACCATGCTCCGCCTCTTGAATCCACATAAATTGTCCATACACTATTTGCTAATATCGAATTAAAATTCTTATCATAATTTTTAAATTTTTTACCATCAAATACACTAACCCCTTCCAAAGTACCAATCCATATTTTTTCATCAGGTGCTATAGAAATTGAAGTAGTGTAATTACTAAGTAAACCATTATTAGTAGTATAATATTTAAATACTGGTTTGTTATTATTAAAAGTAACTTTAATTAATCCTTCATCTTCAGAAGCAAGCCAAACATTTCCATTTTTGTCTTGTTCTATTCCAAGAATTTTATCGCTTAATAAGCCATCTTTTTCGGTTAAATGAATAAAATGATCACCCATATATTGACTAATTCCACTACCAAAAGTACCAGCCCATATAGATTTTTCTGTATCTTCGCATAATGAAAGTACCTGGTTACCGGCTAATCCATTTTCACTTGTATAATATTTAAATCCCTCAGAAGTTTTCCGTATCAATCCATTTTTATCTGTAGCAAACCATAAATCTCCTTTTGAATCCTGAATAATGTCCCATACCGTATTATCATTAAATCCGTTATGGGTATAGTAACTTATAATATCTCCTTTATTTGAACCTTTCATTATAATTTTAAAAACGCCAACATCATGTGTTCCGAACCATAAATTTCCATCTTTATCAGGACATACTGCCAGTATGTAATTACTTGGTATTTGATCATAATCAGCATCTAACTGGTACAAATCGGAAATTGATGTATCATTTGAAATTGTTGCAATATTGATTCCACCATATAATGCCAAATATAATTGCTGGTCTAACTCATAAATACCAAATATGTAATTTGTAGTAAAATCATCTTTAGTTTTATTAAAAAACCATATTTTCGCTGAATCGTCAGTAATTAATTCAACTTTATATAAACCACCACCGGCAGAACCAATCCATATATTATTTCTTGAGTCTTCATATATATCATATATTGGAGCTTCAGGGAGGTTGTAAGATGTATCAATATTAAAAAAGTTTTTTCCGTTATAAACACTAATACCATCATCTGTGCCAATCCAGATATTACCTTTGTTGTCTTCAAGGATACACCTTACAGTATTTCCTACTAAACCAGTTTTTGTGTCGTAGGTTGTAAAAGTTTTTCCATCAAATCTGCAAATTCCTCCACCATCAGTTCCTAACCATAAATATCCTCTGGTATCCTGAATAATAGAATATATGGTTGACTTAGGTAAACCTTTATCAAGAGAAAAGTTCCTGAAATTGTATTGTTGTCCTGTTAAATTATATGAAAATTCAATAATTATGAGGAGAATAATAATTTTTTTCATTTGCATTGATTTATAATATTGAAATTTGAATTGAGTAACAAATTAGTAAAAATGATATTCCTGTCAAAATATATAGTATATTTTATATTTTATAATTTATTCATATTAGTAAATAAATAATTTTTATTTTAATTTTAAGTCTTAACATAATATATACTAAAATGCAAAAAAAGATAATTATAATTAGTATCATTCTGGTTAATACATTGAATATTTTATCGCAGGGTAAAATTGCTGAACAATACAAAGAAAAAGGCACAAAATTAGCTAAGGAGGGAAGGTTTATTGATGCCATTGAAAATTTAAACAGGGCTATTCAAATTGAACCAAACTATGCTGCGGCTTATAATAACCGGGGAATTGTTGAAATGCAACAGGGTAAATATAAACTGGCTATTTCTGATTTTAGTAAGGCAATAAGTATAAATAATCAGGATCCTGCTTTTTTTATTAACAGGGGAATGACTAATGAAAAAATAGATAATTATAATAAAGCTATTAATGACTACGGCATGGCAATTGATCTTGATCCATATAATGCTGATTACTACGTGAAACGTGGGCTAATTTACCAGGAATTAAAAGAATATAAAAAAGCTGTTGAGGATTTTGATATAGCTATTAAATTTGATATTGACAATTACGACTACTATTATTATAGGGGATTAGCGAAGTTGAGTTCAGTTAAATATTATGATGGGCATAAAGATTTGTTTAAAGCTGCAGAAATGGGAAGTTTTAAAGCTAAAAACATGATTGTGGATGTATTTTTTGATAATTATTCTGATGATGAGGAGTTGGCTTTAAATATAAGGAGTAGTATGAAATTATATTTAAAAGAATATGAAGCTGCACTAAACGATTTAGATGAATTGATTAAAATATCTCCTAAAAATGGAAAAGCATATTTAAACAGGGGTATAGTTAATATTAAGCTGGGATATAGAAAAGATGGCTGCAAAGATTTAAAAAAAGCAATGAATTTAAAGGAGTTTAAGGCTAATGAAGAATATGAAAGGTATTGTGGGGATTAAAAAGAAAAGACGAGGTTGTCCGAAAAGTCTCCCAAGTCGTCATTCTGCATTTATTTCAGAATCTCAACAAATTGGTTATCATGCGAATTCAGATCCTGAAACAAGTTCAGGATGACGTTTCATGGCCTTTTCGGACAGCCTCCCTGTGCGTCTCTTCTCTTTTTCTTTTTTATTATTTTGTTACAAATATAAACTGTCCGCCTTCATCACCGGTATTTTTAATAGGAGAGAAGTTAGGTGATTGTTCTGAATTGTTTACAACAGGAATTTTAATTTTTGTAAATAACTGGCCGGCATCAAAATATTTATAATCGTTATTCTCCAGGGTTTTTAATAGGTAATAGGCAAATACAGAGTGCCCGTCTCTACCACCATCCATAACAGGTTCAATACCACCTGATGTTATTGCCTGACGAGAAGCCAAGCCATTAACTTTCTGGTAATATTTTTCGGAATTTTCGAATGGAACAGATTCTGTTTTTCCACGGAAAATATCACCGCTAAAGCAAGCATCTGAAATTAATAAGGTATGTTTTGATCTAATACCTGCTAAGAATGTTTGTAAATCGGAATTTGAAATATAATCAATAGTTGAATTTGATGCTGCATTTACCGGAACCCAATAACCTTTATTTAATTGTTGTTTAAAATCGCCATGTCCTGAATAGTATATTAGTACATTATCTTTTGGTTTAACATTTTGTACTAATGTTTCTAATTCTCTAATTATATTAGCTCTTGTTGCTTCTTCATTATAGAGGGTTTTAAAGTAATCAAATTTGTACTTTCTTTTAAGTACTTCTTCAACTGCCTGGGCATCTCTAACTGCATTTTGCAAAGGATTCCAGTGGCCTTTATATTTATCTATTCCAATTATTAGTGCATAAAACTCACCAATTTCCATTTCTTTTTGGGCAGAGTACATGTCAATTCCTTTTAATGGATCTCCACGGAATATGGGTTGATTATTTGCAGTTTGCTGGGCAACAAACACTTCCTTATTCACTGGTAATTCTTCATTCATAGTAATTGATAAATCAACATCATCCAGGTTAGTGTATGCGGCTCCTTCAATTTCAACAGCAATATTTAATTTATCTAAATTGAAATTTTCATTTGGATAAAATTGCATGCTTATTTCTTTTAACTCATTAGGTTGCAATACAGGGATCATTTCCATTAATTTATCAACTGCAATTACATTATCAGGTAAATTGTATTTTACTAAAATATCTTTTGCTTCAGCAGCTGTAGCATTTTTCAGAAATAGCTTTAATGTGATTGGTGATCCAATTTCGGCTTTACCTGTTGCCGAAGTGTATCCATAATCAGCAATCATAATAAATGCATTTCCAAGTCCTTTAGTCTGGAATGCTAATTCCTGTAAATCAGCATCATTTCCATTAGCTTCAGTTACTGTAACATTAAACTGACTAAGGGTAGTTTCCATATGTTGCCCGGGATATAAATTAATCTCAATTTTTTCATTTTTTCCAGGCCCTAAATTTCCCAGATAGTATTCTTTATCATACATTAAATCGCGAACCGGAGGATCCATTTCTACATGGGCTACAACATCATATGCCTGGCCTTTGCCTTCATTTGAAACAATAAAACTTAATGAAATAATATCTGAAGTTTCAATAATACCATTTTTTTCTTTTTCATTTAACATTAATGGTGAACATGTAAGATAAGGTTGGTCTATTTCTGTTACAAATTTCTTTTTACCAATTTCTAAATTGGCCACATCCCACACTTTAATACTTTTATCAACACTGGCAGTAACCATTACATTGTCTTTATCGCTAAATACTATTGTACTAATGGCATCTGTATGAGGAGAAAAGTTTTTTGTTACCTGTCGTAGTTCAAAATCCCAAATAATGGCTTTTCCGTTATCTCCAACAGCGGCAATATATTGTACGTCGGGGCTGAAAACAACTTCATTTACAGGAGCACCCATTTCAGTAAAATCAGCTATTTTATTGCCTGTATTTGCATCCCATACAAATACTTCACCGGTTTTGCCTCCGGCAGCAACAAAGTGGCCATCGGAACTGAAACTAACACAATATACTTCTTTTAAACCAGCATTAATTTCAACATTTATTCCTCCTGCATTTACATCCCATACAATTACTTTATCATCAGAGCCACCAGAAACCAGTAGGTTTCCATCGGAGCTGTAACAAATATCGTTTACTTGTTTTGTATGGCCATCGAGTGACATTAATTTATAGTTTCCTTTCGAATCCCAAATAATTATTGAGTTATCTTCTGAAGCACTGGCAATATTATCCATAACCGGATTATACTCAGCACAGAGTACTCCTTTTGTATGACCTTTAAGAATTCCGAGAGGAGAATGCTTTTTACTGTCCCAAATAATAATTTTTCCATCAGAGCCGGTAGTTAAAAATGATTTATTATCAGGGCTATAGGCCACATGCGTAATGGCACCGCTATGTCCGGCGAAAGATTTAAGTTTTTCTCCTTTTTTTAAGTCCCATATATAGGCCCTGGTTTGATCATCACTGGAAATCATCATAGTTCCATCATTATTCAATGCCACACTAAGAATCTCACCTTTGTGTGCATTTTGAAATGCTTTTTTTAGCTTCTGACCATATCCAACCTGGATAATAGTAAAGCAAAATGTAAATAATAATAATTTTTTCATATCATAAAATTTTAAATTATTTCCTTAGGTTAATTTTAACAAATTTAGCTAATAAGTATTTAAAAGAAAAGCACTTTCATTTAAAGTGAAGAAATTATATTTGAAACTACAATATTTAAAAAAACTTCATTACACTTTTTTAGAACCGTGCTTAATAACCTTCTAACTTTGCCGAATAAGTTACAATCTGTTCCAACTTATTTTTACTTTGTGCCGAATTCTTTTCCGTGTTTATAAAATGAACAGTTTTTATCACACTTAATTAATCTTCATTTTTTACTTATTCCTTTTCAGCTTCGGCTTTTAATTTTTCAGCCTCTGCTTTAAGTTGTTCGGCTTCGGTTTTAAGTTTTTCGGCTTCGGCTTTTAATTTTTCAGCTTCGGCATTTGCAGCAGCAGCTTCTGCATTAGCTTTTTCAGCTTGTGCTTTAGCAGCTTCAGCTTCAGCTCTATATTTTTCTGCTTCAGATTTTGCTTTTTCGGTTTCGGCTTGAGCTTGTTCAGCTTGTGCTTTTATTTGTTCTGTTTCAGCTTTTAACCTCTCAGCTTCTGCCTTTGCTGCTTCTGCCTCTGAATTAGCTTTATTTGTTTCAGCCTCCGCATTTGCTGCTTCAGCATTTAATTTCTGAATTTCAACTTCAGATTGTTCTATTTCTAGTTTTACTTTTTCTAAATCGGCCATTTTTAGATCAGCTTCAGCTTTAATCTTATCGGCTTCGGCTTTTAATTTTTCGGCTTCAGCTACAGCCTGGTTAGACTCTGCCTTTGCTTTTTCTGCTTCTGCTTTGGCTTTCTCAGCTTCAGCTTCAGCCTTTTGCCTTTCTTTCTCAGCCTTCTCAGCATCGGCTTTTGATTTTCCAACATCAGCCATTTTTACATCATATTTAGCTTTTTTACGCTCTTCCTTTTTAATTGCAATATCAGCTTTTGCTTTTTCAGCTTCGGCATTAGCTTTTTCAGCATCGGCTTTAGATATTTCAGCCTGATGAATAAGTGATTCGGCCTTTATCCTTTCGGCTTGTGCCATTAAACTATCTACTTCAATTCTACGGGTTTCAGTTTCAGCTTTTAATTTTTCAACTTCGGCTTTTAATATTTCGGCATCGGCTTTAGCCTTTTCGGCATCGGCCAGTGCTTTTTGTGCTTCAGCTTTCATTTTTTCCGCTTCAGCTTTTGCTTTTTCAGCTTCGGCTTGTGCTAATTCAGCTTGCGCTTTTACCAATTCCGGATTTAAAACTTCACCTTGATCATCCAGAAACTTAATTACTTCAACTTCTTTTTCCATAATAATTTCTTTTTCAATAATTTCCTTAACTTCAACTTCTTTTTCAATTTCTCTTTCAATTTCGACAATATCCATAATATCAAGTTCCCTGCTGGCTTCAATATTTGTTCCGGGCCTTAAATTAGAGGCTTCAAATTCTCCTTTAACAATTTCAAATAAATCATAATCCAGCTTATCGCTAATAGCAGCACAATATCTTTTACCCTCAGCACCAACATAATAATACATATCATCAGCTGTAGTGTTTATAGGATAACCTACATTTTTAGGTTTGCTCCATGAACCATCGCTTAAAAGATCGCAATACATAATATCATATCCACCAATGTTTACATTAGCATGGCCATCTGAACTAAAAAATAGTTTTTTACCATTAGGATAGATATATGGGTTTAATTCATTACCCGGGCTATTTACATTTAATCCCAAATTTTTAGGCATACTCCATTTATTACCAATTTTTTTACATACATATAAATCTGTTCCGCCAACTCCATTTTCGCGATCACTGGCAAATATTAGCAAACTTTCGTCGGCATTAATTGTAGCTCCTGTTTCATTAAAAAATGAATTTATTTTTAATCCCAAAGATTCAGGTTCGCCCCAAACACCATTTTTAAACTCTGATACATATATATTTACGTTGGCACCATCGTCGCGTCTTAAATATAATTTTGTTGCATCAGCTGAAATACATAATGGAGCATCATTTCCTTCTGTATTATAATCGAAGAATACAGGTTCGGTCCAAAAACCTTTATATTCGGTATAATAAATATCTTCGTAAAACAATCCCATTGAGTTATCAATCATATTTTCGTTACTCTGATCGGGCCTTAACCTTCTTGAACTAAAGAACATAAATGAATTATCAAAGGCAATAACAGGATTCGATTCCGGGAAACCGGAATTGATTTGTTCGCCAAAATTTTCATATTTTACCATTAATGGATTGCTAAACATATTTATAGCATTCAGGCATTTTCGTATTTTATCATCTATTTCCATAGTAGGTTCGCCAATAAACTGATCTTTATATTCGTAATAATACCTAAGTGCACTATCGGGTTTAGATAATGCTAAATAACTTTCAGCAAGATAAAATAAAGACTCTGCAGGTGCAGACCGCTCTCTGTTGTTGTAAAAATCATAATTATTTGTAATATTTCGGCTTGCAATTTTAAAATAAGGAAGAGCTTTTTGCTGTTTGTCAAGTGTATAAAAATAACAAAGGCCCAGTTTAAAACTGATATTGGCATTTGATGGGTTTTCCTTAAATAAGTTAAGCCACAGGGGTAATGCTTCTCTTAATTGTTTTCTTCCAAGTAAATCAGTACCTTTCGACATAAGGTTTGAAGAACTTAAGTTTTCGGTATCCTGAATTTGGGAAGTAAAAGAGAATAAACTTAATACAGAAATAAGGCAAAATAGTTTAATTAGTCTTTTCATATCGTTTATTGTTTTAATTATTCTTTATTTTATATAAAATATTTTTTTACTGAATACACCGTCCCGGGTATATATTTGAAGCATATAGGTTCCTGCTGATTGATCCTTCATATTAAATACGTGATGGAAATATCCATTAACAGGATAAATTTGTGTAACAAATTTTTCTTTTCCTGTAGCATCAATTAATTTAACAAGAACTTCTTTATTTACAGGAATTGTAAACTCAACTTCGAATATTCCATTTGTTGGATTAGGATAAATATTGAAATCTTGTACCAAAGTATTGTTATTAATTTGAGTAATACGAATATCTGATACATCAATATTTACTGAGCTATAGCAGCCGTAAACGTTAGTACCAGTAACAATATATTCATTAATGTCTGAAGGCAATAAGGTAACAACAGAGCCATCTGTTTTGTCTAAGCCTTCTGATGGAGACCATGAGTATGTATCAGCATTAAAGGCTTCTAATATAGTTGCTTTTACTCCATTGTTGGTTGTTGAAATATAATGTCTCCAGGTTAGGTAAGGAGTTGGATCAATTGATATTTCGGCTTTTCCTGCTTCGCTTTCGCAACCATCTGCTGATGTTTGAGTAATATAGAAAGTGTATGTTCCTATTCCATCAATATAATTTTCCGGATTAAACGAGCTGCCTTCATATATATTAAATATTAACGATGGATTTAGGTACCATTTAATATTATTTCCTGAAGAATTAAATTGTGGAATATCATCGCCATCACATATTGATAATGCAATATCGTCAGGGGCATCAGGATTTGGAAGTACATCAAGCTGAACGGTTGCTGGTAAACTTTCACAGCCACCACTATCAACTTCAGTGGCATAGTAATAATAGGTGCCTTCTGATAACCTGCCGGCATTATACCTTAATCCTTTTGATCCTGATATATTAAGATTTGAATCAATATACCAAATAGTATTCAGGTTTATGCTTTTAAGGATTGCCTCATTACCATCGCAAGCTGTTTGATCTTGTATTACAGGGGCTGCAGGTTTTGGATTAACCACGAGTAAAACTGAATCAATTTCGCTTTCACAACCAGATACTAAATTAGTGATGTAATATGTGTTTGTACTTACAACATCACTTTTTACGCCGGTATTATAGGTTTTACCTGTATTTATCAGATTATTAACTGTTCTGTTTGCGTACCATTGTACATTGTCACCAATAGCAACTAATTTTGGAACAACTTGTCCGATACAAATTTCGACATCTTGTGCTGTTGGCGCACTCACTTCTTCTTTTATTAATAATTTTACGCGTTTAAAAGAACTTTCACAACCATTTTTAGTTTGAGTTACATAATAATTATATTCTCCAGCCAGAGTTTCAGTGGATGTAAGCGAGGCTCCTGTATGTATTTGATTTGTTAATGATTGTTCATCATACCAGGTTATGTTAGTACCGCTGGCAGTAATAACTTTATTTCCATTATAACATACAATTTTATCAGAAGCACTTGGTGCAACAGGAACAGAGAGTATACTCAGCGTAACAGTATCGGACATACTAATACACCCTGTTGTATTATCAATCTGATTAATGTAATAATCATATTTTCCAACCTGTGTTTTTCCTGTGGCATAACTATTACCTTCGTATATAACAGATTTTAAATTACTGTATTTATACCATCTGGTATTCGCTATATTAGAGATCAATTCAGGAGTGGTTTCACCATAACATGAACTTGCATCAGTACCAATTGGCTTTTCGGGTAAAGAATGAATGGTTAATGTTACTGTAGTTGCACTACTTTCGCAACCTTTACCAGAAGTTTGTGTAACATAATAATTATAATCACCGGCTTGTTTATCAGGTGGTGTTAATATGGCACCGGAATAAATTGTATTTGTTAATGATTCATCATCATACCATTTAATATTCAATCCAGTTGCTGAAAGCAGTGGCAGATCATCTCCAAAGCATGCTGAATCACCATTAGCAACAGGGGCTGTTGGGATTTCGTAAATTACTAATTGTACTGAATCTTTATAACTGGCACACCCTGTTGTATTATCAATTTGATTAAAGTAATATTTATATGTACCGGCTGCAGTTACACCAGAGGCATATGTATTTCCGGTACCCAGTAAGTTACTTAAGCTATTATCATTATACCACCTTGTATTTACTGTATTTGATGTTAACAGCGGAGTTGATTCCCCGTAACAAATGCTTTCATCCTCTACAATTGGTTTTGATGGCAAAGAATGAATTTTAAATGTTACAACACTAGCATCACTTTCACAGGCGTTACCAGGCGATTGGGTAGCATAATAGGTATAAGTACCTGGTTTGCTAACCGGGGGTGATAATGTATTACCAGACTCTATTATATTATCCAGATATACATCATCATACCATTTTATATTTGTACCTGTTGCAGATAATAATGGAACTGTTTCGCCAAAACAAGATGAGTCATTAGCAGTAACTGGAGCTGATGGAGCTGTAATAATAGTAAAGTTAACTGAATCGGCGCTACTTTGGCAGAAGCCAATAGTTTGAGTTAAATAATATTTATAGGTGCCGGGACTGGTGTTTGGTGATGTTAAAACATCTCCGGTTTGAATGAGATTTGTTAATGCAGCAT
>Ga0272441_10015498_pt1 | contig 10668 bp, 4 predicted proteins | sample SSMProp6N_FD_193582 | JGI IMG/M metagenome (GOLD analysis project Ga0272441, IMG submission 193582) | Marine sediment archaeal communities from Little Sippewissett salt marsh, Falmouth, MA, United States - SSM-Prop-6N | ecosystem: Environmental > Aquatic > Marine > Wetlands > Sediment ...
GCCACGATCACCGCGGTCCGCGCGTCCAGGTCGATGGAATCCCCGGCCACGGCCTCCTGGAGTCGATCCACTACTCGACGCTCGGGCGCGCCGTCCAGGGTCGGGTAGGCAGTGCGCCGGAAGAGGACCAGGATCCGATCTTCGCGCTCTCGCAGGATGCCCCTTCGGCAAAGACCCACGGCTGAGCGCCGCTTCAGATCTTTGAGCTGGCCGAATCGGGTGACCCACTCCTGCGGCGCCCGGGCCTTCTTCGAGGTCCCGACCCGGTGCAGACACTCGTCCAGTACCGGGTCCGCCAGCGGCTTGGGATTGTCGACTGCCACCAGGTAGTCGGGTTTCTTCCCCGGCTTGAGGGGCTTCTTCCTGGGCTTCTCCTCGAGAACGAGACGCTCGCTCAGCAGTAGTTCCGCCAACATCGCGCCGCCCATGGCGATGGAGTACATGCTGGCGTGTGGCGTTCCCTTGTCGTCCTTGAGAGCCAGCAGAAGAACTTCCTCATGCAACCATAGCTCGGGCCTGTCGTTCATCGATCCTCCGTTTGATGCGTGATCCTCCGTTCAGGACACACGCAAGCCGGATCAGCATTCGTCGTGATAGGAAAGCAGGTCGGCAGCACTAAGCAGCACCAATAGGCCTACATGTGCCAGCGGACGCCGAGCCCCACGGTGTTCGAGCCCGACTCCTGGGCATCGCCGAAGACGCCGAACATTCCCGAGCGGTGGTGGATCCGCCCGACGAGCTGCAGGTACGGAAGCGACGGCAGGGCGAGCGTCATCTCCAGCATCAGGTAGTTGAGCAACTTGCTGGTGCCGCCTACTTCGGTCGTGAGAACCTCGACGTCGGGCACCCTGTTCACGACGGACAGGCCTTCGCCGATCGAAAACGACGTGGCGACAATGTGATTCCAGGGCAGACGCCGCCATCGCAGGGCGAAGTACACGCTCGCCTCAGGGATCCAGACCCCGGACTGCTGGGCCCGAACATTGAGTGTGCCGGCGAGTTGAAAGCGCGCGGCGATGAAATTGTCGAAGAAGCGGCCGAACCCGGTGTCGGGCGAAATCGTATAGCTTACGTCCCCTCCGTAAACATCCTCACCGGCGTAGTCCCAGATGAAGCGGACGGTGCGGCCCAGGGTGTGATAGTTGGACCAGCCCTTGAAGGCCATCATGGACCAGGGAGTCCGATCGAGAGGGTCGTTGGCGTTCGGACGGCGGGCCAGCTCGGGAGCGGCTTCGGACACCGCCTCCGAAGCGGTCTCCTGCCCGATAGCCGCGGCGGGTGACAGCACGGCAAACGCGCCTAGCGTGAGCAAGGTACGGGTGCGGGAAGGAAGCTTCCCCAGGCCGCGGAAGCGGCCGCTGAAGGTGTTGAGCCTCACCATGACGGAAAGTACTGCGGTCTGTCTGTTCTCGCGCGGGGCGGGCAGCGGGGCGTGCTCGAGGGTCAGCCTCTAGCCGCGCGCCCTCACGATCTCATCGAGCCTCAAGCGGGCCGCCTCGACACGCGGCTGCAGATCCGGGTCGGCCTCGGCCCACAGCTCGATGAAGCGGCCGTAGTAGCCGGCGGCCTGCTCGAGGTCGCCCTTCTCGTCGTACCGCTCGGCCAGCCTGATCAGCGTGATGGGGTACTCGCCGGCCTGGCGCTGGGTTTCGAGAAGGTCTCCAAAGCCCAGCGACAACTCGTAGCGGGCAATCGCCGAATCAGCCATGCCGGCGCGGTCGAAGGCCCTGGCCAGGTCCCAGCTGAACAGCCGCATGCCGAAGTCCGGGTAAAAGGAATCGAAATCGACTTCGGCCTGTTTCAGGGCAGCCACGGCATCGGCAAACCGCCCCTCGCCAAACGCTACCATGCCCTCGAAATGGGCGTCCTCTCCCGCGCGAAGGGGTGCCGGCTGAGAGGAATAGCGATTGCTGGCCCTTCGTTCTGCTGCGAGCCAGAACCGGGCGTCCTCCGGGCGGCCGGCGACTGCGTAGAACAGGGCCCGCTCCAGGCTCCCATCCACCGTGTCGATCGCGCCGGCACGGCCGAGGGCGTCATCGAGAATGCGTGCTGCGCTGACTCTCTGCTGCCGCACCTGCAACTGTGTCCTGGCCTGCCAGCTCGCCACGGCGATGGGATCCTCGGTCGAGCGGGAGTCCTGCCAACGACGCTGGGCGAGGGTCAGCTTCCCTTCGGCAAGGTCAATCGCCGACTGGTTTTCCAGGGCCCATCGACGACCCGAGGTGCTCCCACTGCGCATCAAGAGGTCTACCTCAGCCTGGGCAGCCTGGTAGTCCCACTCGGCCGCCAACATGTTGGACCGAACCCGGTGGACCCAGGGCTGACCGGGGAAGTTCTCCTCGAGCAAGTTGATCACGGCGTGCGCCGAGTCTCGCGCCCCCAGCCAGTGCAATCCCCCGGCCAGGTTGATGTACGCGTTGGGAGAGTAGGTATCCAGTTGGATCGCCCGCTCCAGGAGCTGCGTGGCCCCGTCCATGTTGCCCTGTTCGTAGTACAAGAGCGCCAGGTTGTTCAGCGCCCAGGCGTCGTTCGGGTACTGATCGAGGAGACTGCGATACGCGGTGATCCCCGCATCGACATCGTTCGTCACCTGGGAGTTGTACGTCCCGATCGTGATGTACCGCTCCCGATCGGTCAACATATCCCGGAGCTCATAGGCACGGGTCGCGGCGTCCCGGGCGGCGGCGTCATCCCCCATCGACTGGTGCAGGACGGACAGCTTTCGCCAGGCCATGGCGAACGTGGAGTCGATGTCAATCGCCTCGCGAAGGAGGGACTGGCCGAGGTCCTGGTCGCCGGTGTCGATGGCCGTCAGCGACTGCGAGTACTTGCGAAGCGCCTCCAGAGAGGTCGTCGTGGCGCGTTCGAGGGGGGCGCTGGCCCGGATCGAGCCCAGCGACTCGCCCATTCGCTCGCGCATGCGGCGCGAGAGCCGGTCGATCGTCTCCAGGACCTTCGTCGAATCCGCGGCTGATTCGCGGAGGTTGATCAGGTCCTGCCGCGAGTCGGCCGCCACCAGGCGGGCGGTGAGCACGTAGCCTCCGGCGACGTTGGCCACGTCTCCCGTGACGATTGCCTTGACTCCCTCGCGGACAGCCGCCTCGAGCGCCACTTCCTCATCGAGGCGCGTGTCGGCCGGCAGTTCCATGCGTTCCAGCACCGTGCCGATGAAGGCCTGATCAGCGACGGTGATCGTCGGTGACTGCGACAGGTCGACGCGAAAGGCCATCGTGGCCGCCTCGGCCATGTTCGGGTCTCCCGCGAACTCGGCGAGGATGACCCGCTCACCATCGTCAATGAGCCCCTTGGCCACCAGCGTGCCGGCCGACCCGAGACCCGCGCGGCGGGCAAAGGCGTAGCCTCCCATGACGGTCAGGAACAGGGTGGCCGCTGCGGCCCCACCCATGAGTGCGTTCTTCCAGGTGAACAGCTTGCGCTGATCGAGAGGGGAGCCCTCGTCCCTGTCTTCCAGCTTCGGCGCGGCCGCAGTGTGGGTCCGCTGAGCTGCATCGGCGCCCGACGTTACGGCCGACTCCGCCGCACCAGCCCGCCCCTGGATGATGGCCGTGGCCAACATCATGGGCAGCCCGATCAACAGCAGCACCAGCGCGAACGGAAACACCCAGGTCGGGAGCCCCATGTTCTGCGTCAGGACGTCCACTACCTGGAGAACGGCCCACGACACGCCGACGTATACCGCCAGCACCTGCCAGACGGCGCGCCGGTGCGTCTCCCTGAGGAGGTTCTTCATCCGCGCTCTCTCACGATTTCTTCCATGCGGGCCCGGACGGCTTCGACGCGCGGTTGAAGCTGCGGGTCGGCATCTGCCCACAGGTCAATGAACTGGCCGTAGTAGAGTGCCGCGGCCTCGGCGTCACCAAGCTCGTCGGCCAGGGCTCCCGCCCTCTCCAGGGCCATTCCGAGAAGACTGGAATCCCAGAATATTCGGTTCGCCGAGGGGTCGTCGAGGTAGCGCCGCCAGTACACGAGGGCCGAATCGGCGCGGCCGGCTGCCTCCCAGGCAAGAGCCCTGTATTCCAGGGTGCAGATCGTACACTCGCCGCCGTCGGCCTCCGCGTACAGACCCGCCGCACGCACGGGATCTCCTTCGACCAGCACCAGGTGGGCGCGAGCACGCTTCAGATTGTACTCCGCGGCGCGCTTCTGATCCTCGGTGGCACCGTCCTCGTATTGCTCGAAGTATCGGCGCGCCGTCTCCACCTGTCCCGCCTGCGCGTAGAACTCGACGAGCCACAGGTAGGGCCGATCGGCGAAAGGTAGGCCCTCGAGAGGCATCTGCTCCAGTCCACGCGCCACGGCTGCGAGCGCCGCGATCGTGTCTTGCGCGCTCAGCAACTCCATCCACCCGTCGAACACCGCGAATGTCAGCACGTCCTCGAGCTCGCCGATTTCCTCCGTGAGATCGGAGGCCCGCTCCCGGTACCTCGCCGCATCCGCCAATCGGCCCTGGGCCGCTGCATGGTGCGCCAGTCGAGCGGCGACCGCCTTCCGAATCCCGAGGTGGCTCGCGTAGGCGTGATCCAGCTCGCGGACCATCGAATCTGCGACCTCGTATCGGCGCTCGCCGCCGTGGACCGCTGAGATCCACAGGTCGAGCGCCGGGTTGTCCGGGAACCTCTGCTGTGCCAGGCGCAGCAGCTCCCACGCCTCTTCGCGCTTCCCGACCTTGAACTTGATCACAGCGAGGTTGGTGAACGCAATATGCGCGGACGAGTCACCCCTCAGCGCCCGCTCCATGTATGCCTCCGCGCGCTCGTAGTCCCTGAGGCGCTGATACAGGATGCTGGCGTTGTTCGCCGCCCAGCGATCGTTCGGATCCCGCTCGAGAAGCCGTTCGTAGGCCGCAATCGCCTTCTCATCTTCACCGGTCACGACCGTGAAGTAACTGGCGGACGCCAGCTGGCGCTCTCGCTCGGAGAGACGGTCGCGGTGCTCATAGGCCCGGGTCAGGGCCTCGTTGACGCGGGCCGGCGACGCGCGATTGTTCTGAAGCTCGACACCCAGCTTTCGCCAAGCCATCGCGAACTCGGCATCGCGGGCTACCGCCTCCTCGAGGAGGGCGATGCCTCGCTCGTCATCGCCGCGGACCTCGAACGCGTGCAGGGCTTCCGTGTAGCGCTGCAGCGCCTCGAGGGATTCCGTGGTCACCTTCTCGAGCGCGGGATCCGCTCGAAGGGAGGCGTACGATTCGCCTACCCGCTCCCGGATCCGTTTGGAGAGCTTGTCGATCGCATCGAGCACTGATGCGGTGTCGCTCGCGGTCTCGCGGGCGCTCGCGAGAGGCTGCCCACCCGTGGGTTCCAGGACGCGGGCCGACAACACGAAGCCCCTGCCCGCCGGGGTGATCTCGCCGGCGACGACGGCTGGGATCCCCTCCCGCACGGCCAGCTCCAGGGCGACATCGGTGGAAAGGCCATCGGCCGGAGACCGCTCCATTCGAGCCAAACCCGCAGCCAACATGGCGGGCTCCAGCACCTGCACGGCGGGCGATTGCGACAGGTCGATGCGGAACGCCTCCGTAGCCGCCCGGCCCAGAAGCAAGTCCGACGCCGCGAAGTCCGCCACGATGACCGGCGCCCTCTCGTCGAGAAGGCCCTTCGCCACCAGGCTGCCAGCGGAGCCGATTCCTGCGGACCGCAGGAGCATGAAAGCCCCGACCATGGTGCCGAGCAGAAGGAAGGCCAGAATCCCACCGACGATGGCGTTCCTCCACGTCAGGAGGCGGTGGCCAGCCTGCGCGGCGGGCGCGTTCTGAGCCGGGGGCGAGGGCTCGGACGTAGGCTGGGGATCGGGCGACGCTTGCACCTGGCCCAGGGATTCCTGAACGAACGCCGTCGCCATGACGATCGGGAAGCCGATCACCAGGAGCACGACAGCCAGCGGATCGACCCATTCGGGAAGAGCGAGACTGTCGGCCAGCTGCGCCACCACCTCCAGAGCTACCCAGCTACCTGCCGCGTAAATGCCCAGCACCTGCCACAGGGAGCGGCGGTGCATTTCGTGGATCAGCTTCCTCATCCGCGCTCCCTCACGATTTCTTCCATGCGGGCCCGCGCGGCTTCGACGCGGGGCTGTAATTCGGGATCAGCCTCGGTCCATAGCTCCACGAATCGGGCATAGTAGACCACCGCGTTCTCGGTGTCGCCAGCCTGATCATACAGTTGAGCCAGGCGCTCGAGGGCCCGCCCCAGGTAGTTGCCGTCGCCTGTGATGCGACCGAATGAGGAACCGTTTACGTAGGCGCCGAAGTACGCCGTGGCCGAGTCGGCCTGACCGGCCGCATCAAAGGTCAGAGCGAGCGACATGTACCTGCACAGGCTAGGGCACTCCCAGACCCCGGTTCCTCGCCGCGCGAGGGAGATCTCCGAGCGCCCTTCTGCGAGGGCATCCTCATACCGCCCTTCGGCACGCGCGATTCCCGCCCGGGTCGCCGCAGGGTTCCCGGGAGCCCCGTTGATCAGCTCCGGCGGGGTCTCCGCCTTGAGCTCCGCCATGAAACGCCGGGCATCATCCGGTCGCCCGGCGGCCGCATACAAGAAGGCCAGCTCAAGATAGGGCCGCTCCAGCAGGTCCATTTCAACCAGCGGGTATCGCCGCAGGCCTGCCTCCACACGCTCTACCGCTGCCCCGGAATTCAGTCCCACGTCCAGGTCGAACCAGGCGGAGATGATCGCGCTTGCCAGGGCCTCGGGCGGCCGGCCCCGATCCCTGTGGGCCGACTCCGCTCGTTCTAGGTGCGCGTGGGCCTCCCGTAGGCGGCCGCGAGCCGCATCTGCCCGCGCCAGATCCTGCTGAGCGTTGGCGAGGGCGTAGAGGTTGCCGCCCGCGTCGGACGCCAAATCCTCTATCGCCCCATCGTACGCTTCATAATCGCCGGCCTGGTCGAGGGCCAGGAATGCCGCCCACGTGCGACTCGTCGGGTTGGGTTCGAAGTTCTCTACCACGACCCCCATCCACTCGGCCGCCAGATCCACTTCTCCGCCGTCGTATGCGGCGACGGCGCCAACGGCATACGAGCGGGAGGTCGAGTCCGCCGCGACGAGGCGATGCGCGAGTTCCGCGGATTTCTCGAACTGGCCTAGCTGCCAGTACTTGACGGACAGGTTGTTGAGCGCCCAGTGATCGCTGGGATCGAGGGCCAGCATGTTGTCGTACGCCTGAATCGCCAGATCCGTACGCCCCATGACCCAGTCGTTGTACGCGGCGATCGCCAGGTAGCGCTCACGATCGGTGAGCCGATCCCGGTGCTCGTACGCCTGCTGGAACGCTTCCAGAGCCCGGCTACGCTGCTCCTCCCGATTGGCGAGGAACACTCCGAGCTTCCGCCAGGCCATGGCGAACTGGGGATCGATCGCGACCGCCTCTTCGATCAACGCGATGGCCCGCGGACTGTCCATGCTCCGCTCGTCTTCGGCCACGGCCTCGGTGTACTTGCGCAGGGCTTCGAGCGATGGAGTCGTGACGTTCTCGAGGGGCGGCGATGCGCGCAGCGACGTGTAGGACTCACCGATGCGCTCGCGCAGCACTCGCGAAACCCGATTGATCGCGTCGATGACGGCGGTGGAGTCGGTGGCCGTTTCCCGGTGCGAGGCCAGGACCGCGCCGTCTCCAGCCCGCACGAGCTGCCCGCTGACTACGTAGGCACCCCCAGCGCCGTTGATCTCACCGGTGAACACCGCCGGTATTCCCTCTCGCTCCGCAATCTCACGACCCACGGCCAGGTCGATCCGCGTATCTCGTGACCGCTCCATCCGATCCAGGGCGGCGGCGAGAAACGAAGGCTCGGCGAGGCGCACGACGGGTGACTGCGACAGGTCCACCCGAAACGCCTCCGTAGCGGCACGTGCCAGATCCGGATCACCCGACTCGAAGGTGGCCAGGATCAGGGGAGATCGGGCATCGAGGACGCCGCTCGCGATCAACGACCCGACCGGGCCAATTCCGCGGTTCCGCATGAACATGAAGGCGGTGGTGAGCGCCGTCAGCAGCGTGAACGCCAGCACACCGCCCAGGACGGCGTTCCGCCAGGTGAACAGATTGTGGCGCGAGCGGCCGGCCGGGGTGGCCGCAGGACGCTCGGGCGGCTCGTCGGCCACTTGCTCCTCCGACACCCCCCCGGCGATCCCTCGCTCCTGTACGAAGGCGGTGGCCAAAACGATGGGGAGCCCGATGAGAAGAAGCACGATGGCGAACGGCGACACCCAGTCGGGAAGCCCGGCGCTCTCCACCAGCTGGTGCACGACCTGCAGCACTACCCAGCCCGCGGCCAGGTAGATGCCGAGCACCTGCCACAGGGAGCGTCGATGGATCTCGTGGATCAGCTTCTTCATCCGCGCTCCCTTACGAGTTCTTCCATGCGGGCCCGGGCGGCTTCGACTCGGGGCTGCAATTCGGGATCGGCGTCGGCCCATAGCTCGACGAACAGGGCGTAGTAGCCGGCGGCCTGCTCCAGGTCGCCCTTCTGGTCATACAATTGGGCCAGCCGCTCGTAGGCCACGGGCAATTGTTCTGCGTCGTCGGAGATCCTCCCCGACAGCTGGTTGCGCCCGAGCCACGCCTCGTAGCGAACGATCACGCTGTCCGCCTGACCGAGCGCCTCGAACGCCGGGATCGGCTGGTCGGCCCACGTAGCCGGGTCCTGTCCGGAGCTGAGGCGCAGCCAGATGGCCTCCAGTTCTCTGAAATTGGCCAGAGCGGCCTCATACTCTCCCATCGCCATCTGGCGCTCGACAACGTGGCCGAGCTCCCAGAGTGGCAGGAAGCGCTCCGGAATATTGGCCATTCGCACGGAGTCCACGACGAGCATCCGCTCGTAGTACTCGTCTCCGAGGGCGACATCACCTGTTTCGTAGTGGAAACGCGACAAGAACCCGGCGTACTCGTCGCGCACGGAATCGGGTGCCGAGAGAAAACGCCGCTGGACCATTGCCAGGGCTGTCGCCGTGTCCTGCCTCACGCCGAGCATGATCCACGCTTCCCGCCGTGCCTCGTCCAGTGGCTCGAGGTCTTCCTGCGCCGAGCGCCACACCTGGTTACCCTCACGGAGCTTGCCCTCTCGGATCCGGAGGTCTGATACGACGTCGTTCGCCTGCCTGCGCAGACTCAAGATCTCGCTGTCGAGGAGCGGCTGGAGCGCTACCTCGCTGGCTCGAGTGTCCCCGTCTGTGTAAGCGAAAAACGACCGGTTCCAGGCTACGTTCGGGTGGTCGGGGAAATTGTCGGCAAATCGACCCAACACCACGCGAGCCGAATCGATCTCACCAATACGGTAGAGCAACTCGATCAGATTGTTGTAGTAGTGCGCACTGTACGGATCGGCCGCGACAGCGCGTCCATACATCTCCGCTGCCAGCTCCGACTGTCCCTGCTCCGCGTAGTTGACGCCGAGGTTGTTGAGGGCGGTCCCGTCATCCGGATAGGCGTCGAGAAGCGCCCGGTAGGTCGTGACCGCCTCGTCCACGTCGTTCGTGACATACGTGTGATAGATGCCGACCGTGTGATACCGTTCCCGCTCCGTGAGACGATCCCGCAGCTCGTAGGCCCTGGTCGCCGCGTCCTCCCGCCGATCAGGATCGGTGACCGCCAGCTTCCGCCACGCCATGGCAAACGAGGAATCCAGCGCAATGGCCTCGTCGAGGAGTGCAATCGCCTGTTCGAGGTCCCTCGCATCGAATGCCTCCTCGGCGCGGGAGTACTTGCGCAGCGCTTCGGTGGAGGAGGTCGTCGCGCGCGAGAGCGGAGCCGCCGCACGGATCGAGCCGAGCGATTCTCCCAGTCGTTCACGCAACTTCCGTCCGAGCCGGTCCATAGCTGTCAGGAAGTCGTCCGAGTTGGAAGCGGTTTCCCCCACCGTAACGAGCTCATCGCCCGACGAGGTCTCGATCACGCGCACGGTCAGGATGTAACTCCCCCCCGCGCCGGCGACATCGCCAGCGACGACAGCGTTCAGCCCCTCCCGTTCCGCCACTTCGCGGGCGCGTTGCATGTCGAGCGGCCCGTCTGCGACTTCCATCCGGCGCAGCGCCTCCGAGATGGTGGACGGCTCGGCCACCGTGACGATCCCAGACTCCGCCAGCTGCACGCGCAGCGCCATGGTCGCGGCGACCGCCAGCGACGAGTCTCCGCTGAAGTCGGCCAGTACCACGCGTTCGCCATCTTCGATCAGGCCTTTCGCCACCAGGGTGCCGGCAGATCCGACTCCGGCGCCGCGAAGCACCATCCAAAGAGCGGTTGCGGCCCCGAACAGGGCCAGCGCCGCGATGCCACCCGCAATGGCGTTGCGCCACGTGAACACGTTGCGCTTGAGCCAGCTGGAGGCTTCGGCCTTCGTCGGTGCGCTGGATGCATCCCGTGGAGTCAGGGAAGCCCCGTCGACGGCTGGAGCCTCAGCCCGGGCCGGTGCAGTCTCGAGTGCCTCGTCCGCTTCGACACGCTTCCGCATGCCCACCTGCACGAACGCCGTGGCCAGGACCATCGGAAAGCCAATCAGCAACAGCACGAGCGCCAGCGACGGCACCCAGTCCGGCAGCCCCGCGCTCTGCACCAGCTGGTCCACCACCTGCAGCACGATCCAGGAGCCGGCCGCGTACAGGCCCAGCACCTGCCACAGGGACCGTCGGTGGATCTCGTAGATCAGCTTCTTCATCC
>Ga0272441_10015499_pt1 | contig 10667 bp, 10 predicted proteins | sample SSMProp6N_FD_193582 | JGI IMG/M metagenome (GOLD analysis project Ga0272441, IMG submission 193582) | Marine sediment archaeal communities from Little Sippewissett salt marsh, Falmouth, MA, United States - SSM-Prop-6N | ecosystem: Environmental > Aquatic > Marine > Wetlands > Sediment ...
TTTCGAACGGTACCAAAGGATGCTAAAATCGTGAGAAACCTGGAAGAACGGCCGCAAAGGCCCATCACGGCGACGCCGCAGGCAAGAGAGAGTTAACAACGAAAAGCACGAAAAGCACGAAAATGGGAGGAGTAGGAGAGTACGATGGAAGAGTACGTGGGTGAGTCCCGTTTTGGCTGCGGCTATTCTTCCCGGTTTCGTCTGTTCCGTTGGGCGGCTGCGATCCCGATCGCCTTGATGCGGGCGGCGTAGAGCTCTGCCGGATTGTCTTCGTCGGGGGACAAGGACTTGTTGAGTTCATCAGCGGACCTCTTGTTTTTCGCGGCCGCGCACAGGAACGCGGCGTAGTGTTGTTCGACGCCGCGCAGTGTTTTGAGCCGCAGCGACATGAGCATTTTGTCGCTTTTGCCGAACGGCGTGGGGTCGTAGTGCACGGCTTGACTATTGGCGGGTTGTTGCGCTTTGGGGTCCGGGCGGAGTTGTGTGTGCTGGATTCGTCCGAGTCGTGGGGCGTAGAAGAACCGGCCGCTTGTGCGATCCTCGAACGCCTGGCATGCGATGCCATAGATGGCCATGGCCGACTGATCGTAGGACGGGAGCGACCCGTAGGTGTAGAACACGTCGTGCTCTTCGGCAATCTGACGCCAGGCGATTTTGCGTGCGGGGTCGTAATGGCTCGTGCTTGGCACCCAGACGCGGATCGCCTCGAGCATGGCGCGCGCGTTGGATTCGTCCCATGTCTTGTCCGGGCGGCCCCGTTTCGGGCAATGGGCTGCGTCGCATTCCCAGTGCCCGACCTCGATCTTGTAGTCGACCTTCACGGCGCCGGGCTCTGCGAACGCTTTTTGGAACAGCCCGTGGAAATAGCGGTGTGCCAGGAAGTCCTTGTGTTCGACCGGTTCGTCGCCTTTCCACATGACGAGGTTGTTGCCCCGGTCCTTGGGATTGAAGTAGACGAAGAACTGGGTCTGCGTCCAGCCTCGTTCGTTGGCGTGGGCCAGGAAATCGCGCGCGACCTTGACCCAGATATCCTCGTACATCTCGCTTTGTTTCGGATTCTTGATCTCGAATCGATCGAGCGGGGCGGGCCAGTTGAAGTTGAACGGCAGCTCGAACGATGCGATCGGGATGCGGTCATCGAACGCGCTGCCGTCCAGGACCGGCCCGTAGAGCCGGTCGAACCCGGTCCAGTCGGTGATCCCGGCCCCGCGTCTGCGGTACACGCTCGTGGCTTCCCGCAACAACATGTCGTGCATGGGCATGGTTTCGCGGAGCCGTTTTCTCAAGGCATCGCCGGACACGCTGTGCGCGGACGGCTTGCGCAGTGGCGCGAGTGCCGGCAGGAAGCGATACTGTCGGCGCGCGGCGTCATTCATCTTCTGCGCAGTCGCGAGGAATTTGTCGCAGCGTTCGAACACGGGTGAGAGCGTGGTGCGCGGGACGGCTCCTTCATAGGCCCAGCCGCGCTGCGAGGCATAGGGCAGGTCGTGGATGCTGAGCCGATGCGCCTGCATGCGGGCGAACGCGTCGGCCCGGAGTTCCGGTCGCTTTCTGGCGAACATGCCGTACTGGATGATCGCCAGCAAGTAGGACGGCCGCGCGGGGATCGCGAGATCGGCGATCCGGAGCGTTACCACGATCCGTGCGAGCGGCCGGCCGGCCGCGGTGACGCTCAAGTGGCCGCGCGTAATGCCGGCGCGCGCGTCGCGCGGGACCCGGACGTCGATCCAGAGCGCCTGCATCCGTTTGTGCGGAACGGCCGGCAGTGGGGCCGGCGGCGTCCGCACGTCGAACCGGCCGCCCACCCAATCCATGGGCAGGGCGACGTCCGGCGCGTACCGTGCGGTGTCGGACCCGGCGTCATGGACGGGCAGGTATCCCTCATAGAACAGTTCCGTTCGGCCGGGCATCCCCGCGAGCTCGACGGTCACGTCCTTGTGCGCACCCTCGATCATGAGCTGGAACGCGACCGTCTCGCCTTTCATGGCGAGCAGCAAGACCTCGTTTGCGTCCGCCTTGTACACGGAATTGGAGCGTTTGAACTCGGCGGGGACCGGTGCGAACCCGAGCTCGGCGACCGCGCTCGAGACCGGGTCGATACGGTGATACTCCGGGAAACACCAGACCGCGTCTGTCTGTACGGATTCGAGCGCGCTGTGTGCCGGGGCCGCGGCGATTGCCGCGAGCATGGCGGCGAACACGACCGCGCGTCTGCTCCTGTACCTGTCCGGAAGTAGCATATCGGCCTCCCGCCATGTCGTAAACCGAACGGCTCGTCTTGTCGAGCACTTCGTCGGCTGCACCCCTGAGCACGCGCTCTGGGGTCTGGCGGTACCGCAGCCATTCCTGGCTGCGGGCAAGAGGAAATCGCGTGCGCGAGGCGCCGCAGGCAGCCGCCTTCGCCGGGAGGCTGCGGCGGGCCAAGGGAATGCCCGCGGTACTGCCCGCCCCGTCAAGGAGGCCCTGAGCGGTATCGTGCGCTACGGCAACGAGGTCATGTCCAACCCCGTCGGCTTCGCGGGCGGCGTTGTGTCGGTCCCGACTCGAGATACCGTGAACGGTCCGTCTTGTGCGAACGCCACATCCCAGTCTCCGAACTGAACGTGATGATCCGAGATGCGCGTCACGGCCAGCGGCGTGAGGTCGCTCACCTCGACGACGACCAGGAACTCGAGCTGCTGCGGCGGGGCTTGCGGCTGCACGAACAGGTTCCCGATCCCATAGCGTTTCGCCTTGGCCGGGTCGGTCGAATAGCCCGGGGTGTTGCCGTCCTTGTTGTTCCCGTACCAGACCTTCTCCGGCGGCGGGCTGCACAACTCCTCGCCCACGCCGCCGACCCAGGTGATGGTATAGTCGAGCGGCGCCGCGACTGTTGCGTGCATGCCGGGGATCGAGAACCCGCTGGCGCCGATACTCGGCGTGACGGCGAGGCGCAGGGACCATGCGCGCTTTAACGATGCAGGCACATCGGAATAGTCGTAGACCACAATGAAATGTCTGGTCGGCTCTATGATGTGGACCAGTGTCCGCCTTACGGTCCGGACACCGGGCGCGTTCAATTGCCCGCCATACTCCATGCTGGCGCCGCGATACGCGGCGGTCAACTCGATCCGGTCCGGGCCGCCGTGGAAATAGACGGGTTCGCTCGCCACGGTGCAGGCGTCGTATGCGCGGTCGCCGGACCAGTAGGCCAAGCCGTCCAGAATCGTGCCGCTCACATCGTTCGGGTCATAGACCCAGAACCCCGAATAGGTGCCGGCCGCTATGCGCTGCTTCAGCGGCTCGGCCGGCACGGCAAACGGCTCCTGGCCGCGATGCACGGCGAACACGGCGCTTGCCGGTTCGAACCGGCTCGTGTCCAGGTACCTGAAATAGGCGGTGACCGTCAGCGCGTCGTCCGCCCAGCTCTCGGAACTCACGAACAGGTCCGAGCCGCGGATATACGTTGCGGTCGGCAACCCGAGCTGCTCGGGCGACACCGGGGCGACCCGCAGATCGCCCAGGATCAGGCGGTAGACCAGGTTGTAGCGGCCCCTTCCGAACTTGTTCAGCAGCCACCGTGCCAGCCCCGCGGAATCCGGCTCGATCTGTTTGTACAGCCCCGAGATGAACTCGAGCATCGTCTTCCCGTAATCCTGCGGCAGGTTCTTCTTGTCGTAGACCCAGTAGCGCGGCAACGCCCTGAAGAAGTTGCACCGTGCCCACATCGGCTGGCCCGTAGCCGTCTCCCAGGCGCCGAGCGGCAGGAACGCGTGCAGGAACATGCTGTAGTAGTTGACGCCGAGCCCGCTGTACGAACCCGCCTGCGCGCCGCCGCCGTCGTCGAGCGCGAGCGTTGCGAGCAGGTCCAGAAAGCCGGACCCTTTCGTGGCGCCGTACGGGCCGAGCGCGCGCGTGCTCTCGTTGTAGGCGAGGTCCAGCACTTCGGCCGCCCACGCGTCGTCGATGCCGTCGCCGGCTATGGCCAGTGCGAGAATGGGGTAGTGCAACTGCGGGTGTCGGGCCCACTTGTCGTTCCAGTACCATTCGACTCGGCTCGCCTCCGTCGCCGCGCGGTGATCGTAGTTCTGGCGTGCGAACACGATGCCGAACGCCTGCGTCTTCTCCGACGCCGACAGCAAGGGCATGACCCAGTCGAATACCAGCATCGGCTCTACGTATTCGCCGGCTTTGTCCAGGCCCGGCACGTCGCCGAACGAATCGGACAGGAGCAGCGCCTTGGCGCGCTGGCCGCGTGCCGTGTCGCCGGTCAACTGGTACAGGAACGCATTTGCCAGGGGATCGCCATTGTCCGCCATGTGATCCAGCTCCGCCATGTCCGAAGCATAGACCGGATCCTGCAGCTTCGTGCGCAGCGCGGGCAGGTTGTCCAGCGTCAGGAACAACCGCGGATGCGACGAGCGCACGGTGCGCTGCGCCGGTGGTGGTGGCGGCGTGCGAAACGTCCAGAGCTCGCCGTTCATGACCAGGTTCGTCTCGGCCAGAAACGAGCCCGGCGTTGCCGCATGGACAGGTCCGAGAATGCCGGCCTGGACGAGCAAGAGAAGGAAGAAAACGCTGATCTTCATATGTGCCACTCCGATATGCCCTGAGGACTACTTGAGAGCCAGACCCGCCGGCTTGGCAGGCGGCACGGTGTCTGCGCCGAACCGCGCGCCTTGCGCAACGACCGCATCCGGATCCGACAGATCCCGCATCACCACGAAATTGCGGAACCAGATGTATGCATCCGCGCCGCCCGTCCTTGACTGGCTCGAGTTCCATTCGAACCAGAACGCATTGAGCGGGGATGTAATGACCAACGGGTAATTGTCGAACAGCTGTACGGGAGCACGATTTTCGTCCGCGACCCACAGGCTGAATTGCGCGCTCTCGAAATCTACGAACGCCCAGAACCGGGTCCAGGTTTCCGGCATGACGGTGAACTCGTTGAGCTGGCACTGCCCGCCGCAGCCGCCTCTGCCCATCGGCGCGGAATCCCCTTCGCCGCCCCACACATACCGCCGGACGTCGATCTTCGCGATCTCGCCCGCGCCCGCATCGCTGAACCGGGTCCTGATCTCGATCCTGCGGCTGTCGCCGCCTCCGTTGTAGGAGAGCTGATAGGCTTTGTGGGTACGGATGCCTTCGGCCGGGAACGTGTCGAAGGTCTGCGAGTATTGCACGTCCCAGGTGAACAGGACGTTGCCGGAATCGACATGGAAGAAGTTGCCGTAGAAACCGGGCCGGATCTGGGTTGTGCTGTAGGAGCCCAAGCCGGGCGGAAAATGCGCCCGTGCAGCGTCTCGGCCTGCATCATAGCTGATCAGCGCGTTCGGTCTCTGGTTCCGACCGGTGTCCGCCTGGATCTCCGCGTCCGTCCGGTAACTGATGGCCAGGGTGGTCTGCGATTGAGCGGCGAGCCAGTCGAAATAGGGATACTGTGCATCGGAGCTTGTGGTCGCGCAGCTCAAAAGACAAGCCGCCAGAAATGCACTTGTTCTCATTGTCCCGCTCCTGATCTGCCCGCTATTCAACGCAGGTATACCGGTCCTTGTCACAACACACCGCCGTTAGGGATCCTGCACCAAGCGGGTCTTCGCCCGGAAGAAAGAAGCGCCCGGGAAGTCGTTGGTGAACACGACGATCCCGCCGGTTGCACGGATGTTCGTGTGGTCAGGCACACCGGTCCATACGGGGACCGTGGACGCAGCCGATCGCTCCAGCCAATAGCGGCGCACGCAGCCCGTATAGCCCGGGCCCGCGGCGACGACGGTGGGAAAGGTAACAAGCAACTGCCCGCCGGCCGCGCGTACGTCGCAGACGAAGTAGCTCGTGCCGCCCGCCGTCGGGTCGGTGCCGGCCACGAACTCCGCCCAGTTCGCGACCCCGTCAGCGTCATAGTCCAGATGGGCCGCGCCGCTCGCTGTGTTCGTGCCGCCGAACTGCGCAAGCTCCCAGCCGTCGCCCATCCCGTCGCCGTCGCCGTCGTCGGCAATGCCCGTGTCGTACGCAACGATCAGCGCCGGCGCGTCGGCAACCGAACCGTCATAGGATTCCGCCGTGCGCCGGCCGGTACCCGTGATCAGCAGTGCGAGCGCGTTCCCGTTCAGCCAGTCGGTCCGGTCCACGACCTCCTGGATCACCGCCGATAGGTCCGGCGTGCGCTGCTCCGCGCCCGCAGCGCCGACCGTCGGCCAGCCGGGTACCGTCCAGCCCACCGACGCGCTCGTCGTCTGCCGCGACGTCACGTCGCAGTCATTGGTCGTGAACGCGCGCGCGTTGCCCGATAGCTCGCCCCGAATCTGCACGCTCGTCGACGATGTCGTCGCCTCGTCGACCGTGAACTGAACGTACGCCTCTCGGATCGACGCGCCGCGTGGCAAGTCCAGCACCGTGAAACGCAGCCCGATCGTCTGCGCGCCAGCTGTGTCTTCCGTCAGCTCCAGGTCCGTGCTGTCCATGTACATCGAACCGTCCGGCCGTTCCTCCACGTCGTCCCAGCTCGCCGCAATCCCGAGCCCCTTGGAGAAAGGGACCGCAAACGGAACTTCGTCCGAGTACAGGCTCACGTTCCCGCTCAAGTCCCGCGCCGTTACCGCGAAGTAGTACGTCACGCCCGCCAGAAGGCCCGTCACCGTCGCGGTCGGGCTCGCGCTCACCGACGCCGACTGATCGTGCGCGTAGCTGAACTGCGTGACCTCCGTCGCCACACCCCGCGAATCCGTGCCCCAGTGCAGACGGTAGCCCGCCAGATCGGACTCCGTGTTCGCATGCCACGTCGCCAATACCGTGGCCGCTTCCACCGACCTGAGCGCTGCCACAACGAGCAGCACAAATATGTACGCGTAGCGCGTCGTGCACAGCCGCTTGTCTTTCACTTTCCCGATCCTCCTCTTTGGATTAACAGCTTCAGCCGTTCGCCCGCCGCTCTGCACAGCCCACACGCCCGTCCGTCTCCCTGAGAGCATAACAGAAGCAGAACAGTGGGCAGGTTACAAGTGGCACCGGAATCTGTCAAGAGCTTTTTGAAGGGAGAAGTAATTACGGTAGGGAAAAGGCTTGATTTGTTAGCAATCTGTTCTATACACTGGCGTCATGTTGGGAACGAAAGCCAGGAAGTTGTTACCGGAGCGGGTAGGGGAGCGGATCTTTTCGCACATACGCAAGCGCGGTTTATGGGGCGAGCGGCTACCGTCGCAGCGGGACTTGGCGGAGCAGCTCGGGGTTTCGCTGGAGACGGTGCATAAGGGGATGCGTCACTTACGCGAAGCGGGCGTTCTTGTGAGCGTTCCTCGTCAGGGCACGTACGTGGTGAACCATCCTGTCGAGACGTTGGCCGTGTCCTCGCGAGCGAAGATGTTGTTGCTGGTCGCGCGGCAGCAGGATCCGCGGAGCAACCTGATTTTTCGGGGGATCCTTGGTCCTTTGGATGCTCTGGCAGTGGCGCGCGGTTTGGACTCGGTGGTTACGGCGTTGGACGAGGGGATGGAGCAGCGCAGTTTCACGACGACGTACCCGCCGGTCTCGGGCGACCTGCTGGTTTTCTTGGGCATCACGCATGGGTTTGAGCGCATCAAGCGCCTGCTGCGCGTGTATCGGAGTCCGGCCGTGTTGCTGGATCATTTCGAGCCGACGCTTGGGATTCCGGGCGTGTGCGACGATGGGCACACGGCGATGCATCAGCTCGTGGCGCATCTTCTCGGGCAGGGCCGCCGTCGGATCGCCTATCTGGATTATGTGAATAGGTCGAACAACCCGTGGAAACGGGACGGCTACCAGTCGGCATTGAAGCAGGCGGGTGTGGCGCCGGATCCTGCTCTGATCGTACCGGTAGCAGCGAAAGACGAGGCGGTTGCCGTTGTGGTGCACGACCTGATGGGGCGCACCTCGGCGCCCACCGCCTTTGTGGCAGTGGACGATCGCAGGGGGGTCGCCGCCGTTCGCGCGCTCGAGCAATTGGGGTTCAGGCCCGGCACAGACGTAAGCGTTACGGGCCATGGCGACCAGGCGTTTGTGGAAGGCACGTATGCGGAGTTGACTTCGGTTCGGATCGACTGGACGAAGGTGGGCGAATTGGGTGTGGGGCATCTGTCCGGGGAACGCCCGCTGCCGTCGGACCGGATGGTCACGGTTCCCGGCCGGCTCGTGCTCCGCGCTTCTTCCGGCGCGCGCGTCGGCTGAGAAAGGGCGCATGGCAGTTCTGCGGGGCGCCCGGCCGTTCTGATGTGTCCCCAGGCTGGCCCGGCTTCATCGAAGCCGAGGCCGGGGCTGCGCTTCGGTGAAGCGCGCCCTACTGAGAAAGCCGCTTGCGCTCTGTGCACGCGGGTGCTAGACTCCCTGCGATTTCCTGGCGATAGGAGGCATCGAATGGACAACGAGCAGGGCAAGCAGCAAGCGGAAACGAAAGAGTCCTGGCATCGTCCGGAGCTCACGGAGATCTCGGTAGCGCGGACGGAATTCGAGGTGGGACCCGGCCTCGACGGGATGCAGGGCGCCAGTGTGGGGATGAGCGCCTTTTAACGATGGTGTCTGACGCTTTTTCGAGATCCTGAAGAGTGTGCGCAGGCCGCGCGCAACGCCGACGTTCTTTGTGCATAGCGGGAACAGTCCATGAGCAACGAAGAGACAAGAGAACGGGCGCAGCCCGACGGTGCCGAGAAGCAGCCGTGGCATCGTCCGGAGCTGACGGACCTGTCGATTCTGGGCACGGGCGCGGACATGGCGCCGGGCGACGACGGTTGGACGGGCGGCTTTCTGAACATGAGTGCCATGTAGTGCGGCGGCACCGGTCCGCGGCTTGCGTCCCACAAATCCGGATGGTTGCCGAAGATTCCACCGATCCCGGCCAGCGTATGCATCACTACCACGCCTTCGGGTTGACGTTTCGATCGTGTTTACCCTTGCCTCAGCCCTCGCAGGCGCCGGTCGAGCCTGACGTAACGATCCGTTGCGGTCCCTGTCCTTCCTCGCTTCCGGGGGTACCCGACCCGAGCTCCGTTTTTCAGGCGACGCCGGGCAAATGTCTCATGACGGCAGCCAATGTGGCGCGCTATCATGTTGTTGCCGGCCGAGACGTGTGCATCGAACGGGTGCCGGGCGCGACGGACGAAGAAGTGCTGACCTATGTCACGGGCGTGGTGATGGGAGCGCTTCTGCATCAGCGCGGGGTCCTGCCTCTGCACGCGGGCGCCGTTGTGCTTGGCGACCACGCCGTGGCGTTCTCCGGGTCGGGCGGCGCGGGAAAATCGACGCTTGTGGCGGCGCTGCACCGGCGCGGCCACGGCTTGCTGGCCGACGACGTGTGTGCCGTGCGCGTAGACGACGGACCGGCGGCTCTGGCGATGCCCGGGTTCCCGCACTTGAAGCTCTTTCAGGAATCCATCGAGCGTGTGGGCATGGGCAGCGAGGAACTGCGCCGCATTCTGCCCGACCTGGACAAGTATTACGTTTGTCTCGATGACGATGCTTTGGGCGAGCCGGGACCGCTGACGAATGTCTTGATCATGAACGCCGACGAACAGGTGAACGTTGCGTCGCTCACGCCTCTGACGGGCCGCGAGAAGCTGGAGGCTCTGCTCCGGGCCACCTACGACCACCGTCGGCTGGACGGGCATGGGAACCGTCCGGCGCATTTCGAGATGTGCACGCGGCTTGCGAACCAGGTGGCCGTGCACCGGCTGACGCGCCCCGTCGACTGGGACTCCATGGACGCCGTACTCGAGCTTGTCGAGCAGACCGTTGGCTGAAAAAGCCTTTCCTTTTCCGGTTGTCCCCGTAGAATCGTGGCATGGCGGATCCGACAGAGATAGGGATGAACACAACCGTCGCACGTTCGGGCGAGATGATCGCGAGCGAGGTGGACGGCGAGGTCGTCATGCTCGGCGTTGAGGACGGCAAATACTACGGAATGGACGATATCGGGAGCCGGATCTGGACGCTGCTGGACAAGCCCCGCAAGGTTTCCGAGCTGTGTGCGTTGCTCGAGGCGCAGTACGACGTCTCGGCCGCGCAGTGTGCCGAGGACGTGCTGACCTTCCTGAACGAGCTGCAGAGCCGCAAGATCATCGAGGTCGTCGATGATGCGTCTGGTTAGGTTTGTGCGGCTGCCCGCCCGTCTTCAACGCCTGTACCTGGAGGCAGCGTTCCATCTGAGCATGGCCGGGCTCACGCTTCTGGTCCTGCCGTTCCGTCGGATCGCGCCGCGGCTTGGCGTTGTGACGCACCATGCGGACCCCCCGTCCGCGGCCGGCCGCGAGCAAGAACTCGAAGAGATCGCTTGGGCGCTGCACAGGGCTGCCCGCGTGTTGCCGTGGCGCTGCACATGCCTGCCGAAAGCCATCGCCGGTAGCCGCATGCTCGGCCGGCGTGGGATCCCCTATGCGCTCTATCTCGGTGCCGCGCGCGAGCAGGACCGCGAACTCATTGCCCACGCCTGGCTGCGCTGCGGCGACACGATCGTGACCGGCGGCGAGGAGATGGCAAAGTTCACCATCGTCTCGAGCTTCATCCACGGCGGGGGAGGGGATTAACCACAGAGGACTCTGCGCGGGCCCTTAGCCGGAACCAAGAAGAGCCGCCCGCCAAACACCCTCCTTCGTCCCGAGGCGCCTGCGCGCTCGGTACTACGGAGGGCAAACGCGAAATTACGCGAAAGGTGACTCTCCCATCGCACTCTCCCATCGATC
>Ga0272441_10015500_pt1 | contig 10667 bp, 8 predicted proteins | sample SSMProp6N_FD_193582 | JGI IMG/M metagenome (GOLD analysis project Ga0272441, IMG submission 193582) | Marine sediment archaeal communities from Little Sippewissett salt marsh, Falmouth, MA, United States - SSM-Prop-6N | ecosystem: Environmental > Aquatic > Marine > Wetlands > Sediment ...
CCCTCGCCGACCTCGACATCCAGGCCGCGTTCGCCCCGCCACGCGCCGACGACACGTCCGCTTGCCCTGCCTTCATAGTCCGACGGCTCGTCCCACCTGAAGCCGGCCACGGTCTGCCAGGGGCCCGAGTCGAGTTCCGCTTGGGCCCAGGCGGCGCCCGTCGTCCGCTCGTCCAATCGCTCCCCGGGCGTGGTGGCAGACGCGTCAACATCGACGTCCGCGCTCGATACCCCCAGCCGGTCGTATGCGAGCGACGCCCCCGCGAGGACGCGCACGCCCTCACGCGGGGTCCAGTTCGCATCGAAGTCGAACGAGGGCATCAGTGTCGTGAGGGACTTGTCCTGGACCTTGTGATGCAGCGCGTAGTCGCCGGGGCCCGGGCCGACCCAGACCCACTCCTTCCACTCCTGGTGAACATCCTCTTCCAGCTGATCGAGCGACGCGCGCGCGCTAAAACAGCCCTTTCGGAACTGCGCCTGGATATTGCCTCGCGCCGACGAACCGTGGTCGAGCAGCGAGGACACCTCGTCGTTGCCGAAGGCGATCTGCGAGTCGTCGCGGTCCAGAGGGTCCGCGGCCGGCATCGACCCCGGCCAACCGTTGGTCGAGTCCCTGTAGCCCAAGGTCACGGTGAGACCGTCAGGCTCGGAATGGCTTACGCGGAGCTTCGCGAAGACCTGGATCGAGTCGGCTTCGGAGTTAGGCCGGTGACCGTCTGTCCGGAAGCCGTGCACGCCCAAGACGCCGCCGCCAGAACCGAATGGCGCGCCGGCGAGAAGCGAGAGCGTGGCCGTGGAGAAGCTCCCGAGAGAAAGGTCTGCCCTGCGCATCGGCGTCTCGGGTGGGTCAACCGTCAGTATCTGTACGAGCCCGCCAACGGCGCCGGCCCCGTAGAGCGCGGAGGACGGGCCGCTGACGATCTCAATCTGGTCTACGAACGCGGGGGCGAGGCCCGATATGTCCGCCCCCCCCTGGGCCGGCGCGTTCTGCGGCTGCCCATCCACGAGGAAGAGCGTGTGGATGCCCTTGGTCCCGCGGATGTGCGCGCTCGATACCGCGCCGGGACCTCCATACGAAAGGATACGAATGCCCTCGACGTCGTCGAGCGCGGCTGCGATGTCCGTCCCGCTCTTTCCCCTGGCCTCCGAGCCGTCCACGACAGCGACACTCCCCAAGGCCCGCGAGAGTGGCTTGTCCGTCCGCGTGGCCGTCACGACGATCGGGTCGAGCATTCCCTCTTCGTCAACGTAGTCCTGCGCGAAAGAACCTCCCGCGATCGCAAGGCTCGTCGCCAGCTCGATCATCCCGCTCTGCGTGATCGAACGGCAAGATCGACCAATCCGCCTTCGTGTGCGCGTCATTCTTGCGGCATTCATCTGCGATTCTTCCTTCCCGCCGCGCGGCTCGGCGCGGCCCTCCCGGTTGTCCTTCACAAAACGAACAGTCACATGTGCCAGACGGGCCGCGCGAGAACGAAGGCGGCCCGGCCCCCGGGTCGAGCGGGAACCGGGCCGAAATGCCTATGCTCAAAAAGGAAGGCGCCCAGTGTCCGCGCGACCCCGGCTAGGGGGCGCGTCGTCGAGTCCGGGTCCGGGGGACGGTCTTCTGGCTTCCGGGCCGGGCTCCGTCGCCCGGCGGCCGCACCTTCCCGCGCGAACGTAAGCGCAGTGGCTCAAGCGGCTCCCTCGGGCGTCCATTTGCATGGACGCCGAGGCCGATCACAGCGGCGGCCCCGCGGCGGTCTCTCACCGCCTTCCCGTCACCCCGGGCCGCAACGTCAGACGTCAATCGATGTCCTTCCCACCTCCTCTCGCACCGGCATGGGCCAATACTCTCTCCGCAAGGCGCATCTCGCCGTCGGGGTCCGCTATCGAGCAGAGCCTCCCGAGATCGAGGTGCGCGCGGAAGTGACCGGCGAGCAGATCGTACTGCCTGTCGCGAAAACCGATGCCGCCTTCGCCATGAGCCGCTTCGTTCTCGGCGTCAGCAGCGAGGTCCGGCCGGATGTCCTCGATGAAAGCGCGGCGGAAGGCGGGCGAGTCGAAGAGACCGTGAAGGTACGTGCCCCAGATCCTCCCGTCGGCCGAGCGCGCGCCGTCCTCGTACACCGGCGAATTCCCCCCGCCGCCCATCTCGGCAAGAGACGCTGAAGGCGCGAGTCCCGAAGCGCGCTCCGTCGCCCCCACGTGTATCTCGTACCCCTCGACGCGGCGCGATGTGACACCGCCCGCCAACCACTCGCCGCCCGAGCGCCGAAGCACCTTCTCGGGGCGGATCTCGGTGGTCACGTCCAGGAGCCCCAGGCCCCGCGCCTCACCGGGGTCGCCCTCGATCCCGTAAGGGTCGCGGATCACACTCCCCAAGATCTGGTAGCCGCCGCAGACGCCGCCGATGCGACCGCCCAGACCAGCGTATTCCCGAAGGACTCGCGCCCATCCGGTCTTCGCGAGCCATTCGGCATCGGAGCGCGCGTTCTTCGTCCCCGGCAGGACCACGAGGTCGTACCCGCCGAGCCCGCGGGGGGCGCTGAGGTAATGGAGATCAACGCGCTCGTCGCGCCCGAGCGGCGCGAAGTCCGTGAAGTTCGAGATATGCGGCAGCCGGATCACGCCGCACGCGAGCCTCGAGCCGTCGGGCCTTCGCGCGGGGTCGAGCAGGTCCTCGAGCACGACACCGTCCTCGCAGTCTATCTCCAGATGACGGAAAAACGGGGCGAGCCCCAGGACGGGCAGACCTGTTCGCTGCTCCAGGTAACCAATGCCGTCTTCAAAGAGTGTTGCTTCCCCGCGGAAGCGGTTTATGAGGATTCCCTTCACGAGCTCCCGGTCCTCGGGCGGCAGGACCTCGAGCGTCCCGACGACCTGCGCGAAGACGCCGCCGCGGTCTATATCGGCGACGAGTATCACCGGCGCCCCGGCGTGGCGCGCGATCGAGAAGTTCACGATGTCGCGCCCGCGCAGGTTCACCTCGGCACACGAGCCCGCGCCCTCCATGACGACGAGTTCGTAATCATCGCGGAGCCTGTCGAGGCTCGCGCGCGCCTCGCCGAAGAGCGCGCTCGTGTCCGCGAAGTACTCCCCCGCGGCGCGGTTGCCCACGACCTTCCCGTGGAGCACGACCTGCGATACCGTGTCGCCCGAGGGCTTGAGGAGAATGGGGTTCATGTCGACGTGCGGCTCGACGCGCGCTGCCTCCGCCTGGGCGATCTGGGCACGGCCCATCTCGCCGCCGCCGCGTGTCACATAGGAATTGTTGGACATGTTCTGCGCCTTGTAGGGGGCGACTCGGACACCGGCGTCGCTCATGATCCGGCAGAGCGCCGTCGCGACGACGCTCTTGCCGACGTCGGAGGCCGTCCCGAGGACCGCCACGCATCGGGCGGGGGCTTCGGGCGCGCGGCTCATCCCGCCATCCCTTCGCGGAGCATATCCAGGACAACTCCCCAGCCGGTCCACGAGGCAAGGCGCGCACCCGCCGCGGCGCAGGCGAAGAGGACGACCGTCTCGACGATCTCGCTCGCGGCGCCGAGGAGGTCGCCCGTCACGCCGCCGACCATCTTCATGAAGTGCCACCCGAGCGCCCGCGCCACGGCCCACCCGGCGAGGAGGACCACGGCGCCCGCGGGTCCGAGGGCCGCGACCGTCATGAGAACTGCGAGCAGCCACGCGCTCAGCCGATGCGAGAGACGCGCGCCCTTCACGAACCCCTCAGCCGTCCCACCGCCTTCGCGAGAGTAGGGGAGCGCGCACGCGAGTTCGACCTGCGCCGTGCGCGAGACGACGCACGCGGCGACGATCCAGACCGCCGTCCCGCTCTCGACGAGCCGCGCGACGGCTATCCACTTCGCGGCCAGGGCGACCACTATTGCCAGGACGCCGAACGTCCCGACGCGCGAGTCCTTCATTATGGAAAGCATCTTCTCGCGCGACGCAAGGCTGCCCCACGCGTCCGCCGCGTCCGCGAGGCCGTCGAGGTGAAACGCTCTTGTAAGGAACACCCCACATGCCACGACGAGCACCGCCGTCCCCCCGGCCCAGACTGGGCCGGGCACGAGCCCTGCGAGCATGGTAAGCCCATAGAGGCCGGCGCCGAGGACCAGCCCCACGCAGGGAAACCACGGGAGGGCAGCTGCCATGCCGGAACGGGCGTCGCCCGCCTCGCCCGGCAGGGGCAGGATCGTGAGCGTTCGGAACGCCGTCGTGAGGCCGCCGGTCTTCATCGATGCTCCTGCCGTCGCCACGTGGTCTCTTCACCACAGAGATCACGGAGGACACGGAGACGGCAACTGATATTTCTTCGGTTGCCGTTCCCCTGCAACTCGTCGTTCTCCGTGCTCTCCGTGTGCTCTGTGGTGAACACAGCCGTTTCTCTACTCTCTTTTCTCGCTCACGTCGGCGGAATCGAACGTCGCCATCTCGTTGTAGACCTTCACCGCCGCCTCGATCACGGTCATCGCGAGCGCGGCGCCCGTTCCCTCGCCGAGGCGCATGCCGAGGTCGAGGATCGGCCGCGCGCCGAAGCGCTCGAGGAAGACCGCGTGGCCCGCCTCCTCGGAGCGGTGGCTGAAGAAGAGGTAGCCCTCCACCGCCTCCGACATCCGGCACGCGACAAGCGCCCCGGCCGACGAGATGAAACCGTCCACCACCATCGGCACGCCCGAGGCCGCCGCGCCGAGCGCCATCCCCGCAATGCCGGCGATCTCGAGGCCGCCCACCGCCGCGAGGGCCCCAAGCGGCGTGTCCGTCAGATCGGCGTTCACCTCGAGCGCACGTCGGACAACCTTTACCTTGCGCGCCAGCGCCGCGTCGTTGATTCCCGTGCCGCGCCCCGTGATCTCCTCCGGTTCGCACGGGAGGAGCGCCGCGAAGAGAGCGGCCGAGGGCGTGGTGTTGGCGATCCCCATGTCACCGGCGCCGAGGAGCGTCGCGCCGCCCGCGGCCGTCTCGCGCGCGAGGGCGATCCCGGCCTCCAGGGCGCGCGTCGCCTCGGCCTCCGTCATCGCGGGCCCCTTGGCGATGTTCCCCGTGCCGCGCCGGACCTTCCTGTCGAGGAGCCCCGTGGCTTTTGAGAGGTCGGCATCGACTCCCATGTCGACGACGCGCACGTCCGCCCCCGCGTGCCCCCCTAGAATGTTCACCGCCGCGCCCCCGGCGAGCATGTTCGCGACCATCTGCGGCGTGACCTCTTTAGGATAGGCCGAGACGCCCTCCTCGACCACGCCGTGGTCGCCCGCGAACGTGAAGATCGCCTTCTTTCCCACGCGGGGTTTGGCGGTTCCGGTCGCCAGACAATACCGGACGGCGATGTCCTCGAGGAAGCCGAGGCTGCCGCGCGGCTTCGTGAGGCTGTCGAGCCGCGCGCGCGCCGCCTCTTCCAGCGACACGTCGACCGGCTTGATGGAGGCAAGGGTCTCGTCGAGCAGGCTCATGTCGCGGCGGCCCCCTCTTCCTCTGAAAGATCGACCGCCGCGCCCACGTTCGCGGGGGCGCCCTTCACGAAAAGCGGCATGCCGCTCACCATCAGGATGACCTCGTCGGCAATCGCCGCCACGGCCTGATTCACGGTCCCCGCGAGGTCGCGAAAGCGTCTCGCGAGCTCGTTCGCGGGCACGATCCCCATCCCCACCTCGTTCGTGACGATCACAAGATCACACGGCGGATCGCGCAGGGCCTCGACAAATTCCGGGACCTCCGGGAACGCGCCCTCCTCCCCCTCGTGGCGGTGGACCAGGTTACCGAGCCACACCGTGAGGCAGTCGATCACCGCGACCTCGATCCCGCGCGGCAGCGACCCGATGGCGCCGGCGAGATCGAACGGCTCCTCGACGGTCAGAAACTCTTCGCCCCGGTCCTCGCGGTGCTTCTCGATGCGCGCGCGCATCTCATCGTCGACGGGCTGGGCGGTGGCGATGAAGGCCTTGCCGTTGCGCGGCAGTGCGATCTGGAGCGCGTGGCGGCTCTTGCCGCTCCTCCCGCCGCCCGTCACGAGCGTCGTCTTCATGATGCACACTCCTCGATTGCCGCGACGGACCGGGCGTAGTTGGCCTCGCTGAAAACCTCCATCGTCAGAACGCGCTGCGCGGCGGCCTCGCGGGCGAGCGCGCCCACGACCTTCGCGAGCGTTCCCTCGGGCAGAAGCGACGCGTCGCGGTGGTCCTTCCCGTCGGCTATACCATGGACATGGAGCACGCGCACGGAACCGATATGCCGCTCCAGCCACGCGGCGCACTCGTCGCGACCCCACCCATCGACTACCGCGTGGCCGACGTCGAAGCAGAGCGACGCCCCCGCGTCGGCCGCGAGCGATACAATATCATCGGTCGGCGCGGCGAGGTTCTCGACACATATCGCCGCGGAATCGCCCGCCAGGCGCACGAGTTCGGCGAGGGACTCCCGCGCCGAGCGGCCGTCGTCGCCCATCACGTGCGCCACATAGCCGAACGGCTCCACCGAATTCATGAGCCGTATCACGCGCCCGCAGATGGCCACCGCCCTCTCGCGTTCGGCCCCGTCCGGCGACGCAAGGCGGACGTCCAGCGGCAGGTGGATCGTGTACGAGACGCCGTGCTCGGCCGTGGCAGCGCGCATGAGGTCGAGCGTTGCATCGTCCGGCAAGGGCGATATCTCGTCCGACTCGAAGACGACGACTTCAATATCGTCCACGAGCGGCGCCAGGGCCGTGACGTTCGTCGCGAGGTCGGCGTGCAGGACGAAGGACGTCGCCCCAACGCGGAACGGGAAGCGAGCCCTGACGTCGGGGACGTCCGCCAGGGCCGGCGATGTCGGCGCCGCCTCTGTCACGAGCGGCCTCCCCTCAGGAGCCCGCCCTCGGAGCCCCCCCCGAGGAGCAGCCAGAGGAAGAAGGGCCCCCCCAACAGCGCCGTCACGACGCCCACCGGCACCTCGGCCGGGGCGATCACGACGCGCGAAACCGCGTCACAGAGAACGAGAAATCCCCCGCCGAAGGCGAGCGTCGCGGGCACGAGCCTCCTGTGCTCCCATCCGACCATCAGGCGGCAGATGTGCGGGACCATCATCCCCACGAATCCGATGGGGCCGCACGTCGCGACCACTCCACCGACCATGAGCGAGACAGCGAGGAAGACGGTCTTCTTCGTGCGGGAGACGTTCACGCCGCGGCTCGCGGCTATGTCCTCGCCCGTCGTGAGGAGGTTGAGCTCGTGCACGAGGTAGACGGCAATGACGCTCCCGCCCAATACGAACGGCAACACGTCGAGGACGGAGCCGTATCTCACCGCGTCGAGGCTCCCCATCAGCCACCTGATTATTTGGAAGGAATGCGTGAGGTCCGCGACGTACTGCACGAAGAGGATCAGGCTCGAGAAGAAGAAGCTCAAGGCCACCCCCGCGAGGAGCATCGTCGCCGTCGAGAAGCCGCGCTTGAGGCGCGTTAGGCCGTAGACGATCGCAATGGCGAGCAAGGCGCCGCAGAATGCGGCCACCGACACCCCCGGCAGTCCCGGCACCGCCAGCGCCATCCCGAGCACCGTGTAGACCGCGACCCCCAGCGACGCGCCGCTCGAGACGCCGAGCGTGAACGGCGTGGCGAGCGGGTTCCTGAAGAGGGCCTGGAAGGCCATCCCGCTCACCGCGAGCCCCGCGCCCGCGAGGAAGGACAGGAGGACCCGCGGCAACCGGATTTGCCAGAAGATAGCCGAGTCCATCTCGCCAAGCGCACCCGTCATGAGCCTCCAGGGCGATATGAAGCTCGCCCCGACGAACGGCGCCGCCGCCGTCACGACCGCGACGGCGGCGAATATGCCGACCAGCCGCCACGCGCGCCGACCGCGCGCGGCCCCGGCCGCTGAGGTGCCTTTCGACAGGGCGCTCATTCCTCCACCCCGTCCGTCACGGTGACCGGCATGCGCGCCGTCGGGTGCTCGACCATGACGAAGCGCTTGCCGTAGACGCACTCCAGCACGTCATCCGTCATCAGATCCCTTCCCGGGCCGGAAAAGACAACCGACCCGCCGACCAGCGCGACGACCCGGTCGCTTCTGATGGCGGCCGCGTTCACATCGTGGGTCACTGCCACGACGGTAACGCCGCCCTCGCGGTTCACCCTCCGCAGTACCCGCGAGATGTTCGCCTCGTGGAGAGGGTCGAGGAACGTGGTGGGCTCGTCGAGGAGGAGGAGCCGCGCCCCCTGCGCGAGCGCCGCCGCGACGAAGGCCCCCTGGCGCTCGCCCCCCGAGAGCGTGTCCAGATGGCGGTTGGCGAAGGGCGCGGAGCCGGTCATCTCCATCGCGCGGGCCGCGGCCGCCTCGTCCTTGGGACTGGTCGACGAGAAGGGACTCAGGTGCGGGTAGCGCCCCATCATCACGAACTCGCGCACGGTGAAAGGGAACATCCTGCCGTCGGCCTGCGGGACGTAGCCCACCAGACGCGCGAGCTCGCGCTGGGTGTAGTCGCCCAGCGCCCGGCCGGCGACGCGGATCTCGCCCGTGCCGCCCCCGAGGATCCTGATGATGCTCTTGAGGAGCGTCGTCTTCCCGGCGCCGTTCGGGCCTATGATCGAGACGTATTCCCCTTCGGCGACATCGAAAGACACGTCGCGGAGGATGTCCTTGCCCCCAAGGCTCAGGCAGAATCCCGCGACCTCGACGAGCGGGGGGCGAGCGTTATCCGTCACGGGCGTCCCCAATTCACACAAGGGTGGAGGATGCGCGCGAGGTGATCGACGAGGAGGATGAACCTCGGGCCCGGCCTCACGGCGTACACCTCGGATATCAAATGGACGCGGCCCTCGCCGACGGCCCTCACGCCGGACACGCTCCGCCAGTGGGCGAGGACCGCCTCGCGTTCCAGGCCCTTCGCCTCGAGGTCCGCGACGATGTCTACAATGACGTCGGGATCGATCCTCAGCACCCCCTCGGCGGAAAGCCTGGGATACTTCGGCCCGCCGCCGCCGCAGGCGTTCTCTCCCCCCGCGAGCGTGATCGCCTCGTCGTAGAGGGTTCCCTCGCCCGCGACGCATACGTCCCTGAGCGACCCCGAGCCCATCGCGCGCCCGACGGAGACGAGCGCCCTTGAGCGCTTCAAGCCGCGCGTCCGCTCGGCCACCCGGGCGAGCCGCGCGCGGATGTCCACTACGATCTCGGCGGCCTTCGTCTCTGCTCCGCAGCGCGCGCCCACAGCTACGATCGAGTCCATGATCTGTCTCGTGGTCCTGTTGCCGACCGAGAGGGTCTCGATACCCAGACCGCGCAGGTACTCGCGCGACTTCTCGTGCTCGGGCAGGAGGACAACGAGGTCGGCCTCCAGGGCGACCATCGCCTCGTAGTTGGGATCGTAGTAGCCGCCGACCGTTGGGAGGGTGGCCGCCTCGGGCGGATGATCGCAGAAGCGCGTGACGCCAACGACGCGCTCGCCCAGTCCGAGGGCGAAGAGAATCTCCGTGATGCTCGGTGCGAGGGAGATAATGCGAGCCGGCGCGCCGGGCGCGGACGACTCGCGCGGCGCGGGGGTAAGGAGCGCCTTCGCTGCGAGGCTCGCGACGAAGACGAGCGCGACGAACACGACGCCGATCACGCGCACGAGCGTTCGACGCCGCTCCGGCGACGGCGTTATGCCGGATCGCGCATCGGGCGCGGAGTCTCGGGGTGCGTCCATGAAGAAACCTTCCCAAGGGGAAGGTATGAAGGCATACGCGGCGAGCGCATGCGTGCCTCGCCGGACAGCCTCACCTTCCCGGACCACGGGGAAGTCTGGCCGTCATGACCTTTCTCGGCCGAAGGGCCGAGCGGCCACAACATCCTCCGCCGACAGGCAGGTCTTCTGGCTCTCGCGCGTTGTCCGTCGCGGCCTTCCCGGCAGTCATGACCGTTCGCGGCCTGCGGCCGCTCCCCTGGCTGCGTGCGTGCGGCTCTCACGCACAGGCAGGCAGCCCCCCTCGTCAGCCGTCCGCATGGGAGGCCGGCGAGGGCCGAGTGGTCAAGACAAAGCCAGTGGCCTTTCTCGCGACCGACGCGCGATCACAGCGGCGGGTCCCGCGGCCGACTTGCACGGCCTTCCCTATTCTCCCCCGCGAGTCAACATGCTCCATCATGGAACGGACGTAGCTCGCATGCGAGGGCACCTGTCGGCGACCCGTCAGACCGCAGATATGAGAATGGAATGGCGAAGACCTGTCAAGGCTTTCCGTGACGTATACACCGAGGTGGTCGGTCGCAGCTCAACCGAGGGCCTTCACCGCCCAAAGCGCCACGAAGACCGACATAATGGCCATCGTCATCATGATGGCGATGACGACGTGGCGGCGTGAGAACGTGCGCAGCTTCTCGCGCCATCTCCTCGGCAGTACGCAGGCCACGGGCAGGATGACGAGCGCCAGGAGAAGGCTCCCGAGGATCGTCCGCAGGACATAGACGAAAGCGATGCCCGGCAGGGACAACCCTTCCTCAAGATTGATCGTGAGCCAGAGGAACACGATCGTGGTCGCCGTCGCGAGGAGCCATCCGGCGATGATGAGGGCCAGACGGGCGGTCCCGATGCCGCCCCTCGCGAGCAGATGCATGGTCTTCCCCAACGTGCCCCGGCGCCGGCTGCCCTTGTCTTCGGTGTTGCGCTTTCGCATGCGTGGAATAGTATGAGACGGATTCATCGGCGACAAGAAACCTAGACGGCAAGAGAGGCCCACGTAAACGC
>Ga0272441_10015501_pt1 | contig 10666 bp, 7 predicted proteins | sample SSMProp6N_FD_193582 | JGI IMG/M metagenome (GOLD analysis project Ga0272441, IMG submission 193582) | Marine sediment archaeal communities from Little Sippewissett salt marsh, Falmouth, MA, United States - SSM-Prop-6N | ecosystem: Environmental > Aquatic > Marine > Wetlands > Sediment ...
CCACGAAACTGATGAATGCCGCGCAAACCAGAACCTTGTCGGCGACCGGGTCCATGAGCTGGCCGAACAACGTGATGCCGTAACCGCGCCGCGCAAGGTAGCCGTCGAGATAGTCGGTCAGACCGGCAGCCGCGAACGCAATGAACGCAAGCGTGCGCCCAAACGGGATGTGGAACGTCAGGAACACGGTCATGGCGAACGCCAGGAAAAGACGACTGATCGTCAGAATATTCGGAACACGCATCGGTTGCTCATTGTCGGACGCTATTCTGGTTTCTCGCGAGACTCCGAAGCTGGGCACGGGCTCAGTTGCGCAAGCATGTCGTATTCGGCATGTTCCGTAAGCTGCACGGTCACGAACTGTCCCACACGCAGCACACTGTCGGCACGCCGATCCGGCCCGCGCTCGAAGCGCACAACACCGTCCACCTCCGGCGCCTCTCGCTCGGAGCGGCCCACCAAGTGTCCAGCCCCCAGTTCGTCCGTATGTTCTACCAGAATTTCGGCCGTTGTACCAATCCGTTTTTGCGCCTTTCCCGCGACAACCCCTTTCTGGACCGTCAAGACCCGGCCGCGTCGCTCTTCTGCCCGCTCGCGGGCGACCTGCCCGCCCATCGCGGCGGCAGGCGTGCCCTGCTCCGGCGAGAACACAAACGCGCCGAGATGGTCGAATTCCGCGCTTTCTACAAAGGCGAGCAGATGTTCGACATGCCGCTCGGTCTCGCCCGGAAACCCGAGCAGACAAGTGGTACGCAACGCGATGCCCGGCAATACCCGGCGTGCCCGCCGGGGAAGTTCAAGGACGTCCTCCGGCCGCCCGGCCCGGCCCATGGCACGCAGCATCTCAGGATGCGAATGCTGGATCGGGACGTCCAGGTACGCGCAGACCTGCGGGATCGCCGCGATCGCGGCCAGCAGCGAATCGTCGAGATGGTGCGGGTGCCCGTAGAGCAGCCGGATCCAGAACCGGCCGCCGATCCCGCCAAGCCGGCGCAGGAGCCCGGCCAAATCGCCTGCGTCTGCACGGTCACTGCCGTAAGCCGTGACGTCTTGGGAGACCAGATTCAACTCGCGCACGCCGTTCGCCAGCAGATGCTCGGCCTCCGCAACAATCGCGTCCGGCAGGCGGGACCGGTACCGGCCGCGAATCGACGGAATCGCGCAAAACCGGCACCCGTGATTGCAGCCGTCGGATACTTTCAGGTAGGCGTACGGGCCGCCCGTGAACAGCACACGCGGCAGATCCGGCTCGATCGTCGACTGCGCCGTGTCGCTCACACGCAGCGTGCCCCTGCGGCCGGCCGCCACCTCGCGAACCACGCCCGGCAACGCTTTCAGTTGGTCGACCCCCAAAAACGCGTCCACCTCCGGCAGCGCCTCGCGCAGTTCCTCGCGATAGCGCTGCGGGAGACAGCCGCTGACGATAACGGCGCGGCACGCGCCTTGCTCCTTCAGCCGGCAGGCATCGAGAATCGTGTCGATCGACTCTTCCCGCGCATCCTCGACAAACGCACACGTGTTCACGACCACGACGTCGGCCGCCTCCGGTGCCGGCGCCAGCGACAGGCCCGCCCGCAGCAACGCGCCGGCCATGATCTCCGAGTCGACCAGGTTCTTCGCGCAGCCGAGACTTATGAACCCGACAGATATCTCTTTTCCGTTGTTGGATATGGGATATTCCTCCTCCACCATTCACCCACCACCTACAACCCAACACCTCCCCACGAACTTCCGACTTCCGACTACCGACTTCCGACTTCGCTTCCGCCCGGCCCGCACCGATCCGGCGGGACCGTCTTGGGGAACAACGCGCAGTGGCGCAGCCCGAGCCGTGCCAGGAAGTAACGCCAGGACACGCCCACCACGCCGAGCCCGTACCTGCAACTGCGCCGGAACCCGATACTCGAACTGTCGGTCGCGTAGCGGGTCGGACAGCTTATCTCCCCAATCCGCCACCCGAAGTAGAGCGCTTGCGCCAGAATCTCGTTATCGAAAATGAAGTCGTCGTCGTAGGCGTCCAGCGGAAGCTTCTCGAGCACGGCCCGACGAAACGCGCGGTAGCCGGTATGGTACTCCGAGAGCTTCTGCCGCATCAGCAGGTTCTGCACCGCGCTCAGCGCGCGATTCGCCACATACTTGTACCGCGGCATGCCGCCGGCCAACGCGTTCTGCCCAAGAATCCGCGAGCCCAGCACGATGTCATACTGCTCGCTGGCGATCATGGCGGCCATCGCCGGCACGAGCCGCGGCTGGTACTGGTAGTCCGGATGCACCATCACGACAATATCCGCGCCGCGCTCGAGCGCGGCACGGTAGCATGTCTTCTGGTTAGCGCCGTACCCGCGGTTCTCGCGATGCACGATGGTCGGAATACCAAGCCGCTGCGCAAGCGCCGCGGTCCGGTCCTCCGACGCGTCGTCGACCAGGATCGTGTCGTCGACCACCGTGCGATCGATGCCCTCATACGTCTGCGCCAGGGTCGTCTCCGCATTGTATGCGGGAAATACAACGATCACTCTGTTGCCGCCAATCACCGCGTCGCCCTCGGGAAATGGAATTCTGAGCCACGAACCAAGCAGAAAGTCTTCGCGGCTATGCTCGGGGAGCCGCGAGATGATGTCAAGGTCCGGAAATGAGCTTTTGACAACCCGGCCGCGCAGGAAATAGACTGGGCCCGGCGCAAACATACAGCGAGGCAACAAACCGGGAGCTTCCTGAATTGCCCGACCCCGACAAATGCAGGCGGCTGGTCCCCATGCTGGTCCGAATCTTGCTGGGTGCGACCTTCGCTTTGATCGTCTGGCGCGTGATCGGGCTGGGCTTTCGCCCGCAGGATGACGCCCTCTTCCACTCGGCCAAGGCGATATCGGGCAAGAGTTGGCACGAAATCCTCGTGCTGCGCGACTCGAACTGGGTCGATCCCTACCCGGGCTGGCATGCGATCCTCGGCGGCGTATACGGACTCTCCCGCTGTTCGGTCGATGGGCTCGTCGTCTTCTCGATCGTAGCGCTCTTCCTGCTGTTCGCCCTGACCCCGATCGCATTGTTGCGCCGACCCGAGGCCTGGGCGCTGGCACTGGTCCTGATGCTCGCGGCACGGCCCGGGTTCACCACGCGCCCGCTGCTCGGGCGCCCCTACGTGTTCAGTATGGCTGTGCTGCTCGCCATGCTGCTGCTCTGGCGTCGCGTCCAAACCGAGCCTCGCCCGCTCACGCCGCTCATCGCAATCTTCGTGCTCGTCACCGCGCAGTCCTGGATCCACGGGAACTGGTACCTGCTCGCGCTGCCCGGCCTCGCGCTGCTCATGGCGCGGCGCTGGCGCGCGGCGCGCCGCATCGGGCTCGTGACCGCGCTCGGCGTGTTGGCCGGCGCGTGCCTCACCGGACACCCCTGCATGTTCCTGCGCCAGACCCTGGTCTCGCGCATGTTCTCCCTGGCACACCCCCAGCTTCAGTCGATGTTGCCCACGGAATTCCAGGCCCGCTATGCCGATTTCCAGAGCGCGTTGGCGGTGGTCTCGATCGTGATCGCACGCAGAATCTGGAGCCGGGCCCACGCCGAACCGCTCCACCGCAATCCCGCCTTCCTGCTCTGCTGCCTGGGTTGGGTGCTCGGACAACGCGTCCTGAGGTTCTGGATCGACTGGGGCATGCCGGCCGCCATCCTGTGGACGGCCCAGGAGCTCCAAACCATGCTCGCAAGCCGCCTGCCCGCGCTGTCCTGGAAACGGGTGCCCGCAGCAGTCGGCCTCGGCGCCGTGCTGTTTGTGACGGTTACCGCGGATACCGGCAGTCGGTGGTCCAAACCTTGGCCGCACGAACCGCTCCGAGCAGACCGCCCCGAACATAAAGGCCTGCTCCCGGAGCCCGGCGGCATCGTCTACAACGATATGCTGCAGACCTTCTACATGACAATCTACGGCAACCCGACCGGGCCCTGGCGATATCTGCAGGGCTCCGATGCCACACTCATGCCGATGGACGACCTGCAAACCCTGTTCCGCATCCGGTGGAACGATGGAACCTCCGAGTCCTATATGCCATGGGTCCAAAAAATGCGGACCCAGGACAGAATGATCCTGCTGCGACCCCGGGACAGACCCCCGAATATCCCCGGGCTCCAGTGGAAATACGTGCCGGGCGACACCTGGGTCGGACGCGTGCCGGCAGGGAGTGGATAGTGGATATTCTGCGGGAAAGGGATTGAACAGCCAGCAGCCAACAGCCAATATCCAACATCCAAGTGGGAGGACATCTCAGTTGGGCGTTGGCTGTTGGGTGTTGGCTGTTGGGTGTTCGATCCGAACCGAACCGGTCGGGCAGCGCCAGGCACGCAACGACGCCTGGCGCAGAAAGCCGGATGCACGCGACGGCTTACAGCCGCGCGTGATCCGCACGGTGGATAGTGGAAGATTGGCCAAGTTTCAAGTTTCAAGTTTCAAGTTTCAAGTTTCAAGTTTCAAAGGACCCTAGCCCCATCAACCATCAACCATCAACCATCAACCATTCCCCCTCCCCCACCTGGGTGCCGTTCGCTGTACGCATGCTGTTGTTGGCCGCGATCCTGCTGATCGTGCTGAACGTACTCGGACAAGGCTACCTGCCGCCCGACGCCGCACTGATGCATGCGGCCAAGGTCGTTTCCGGAAGGAGCTGGCATGAAATCCTCGTGTTAAGCGACCCGGCGTGGCTCGATCCCTGGCCGGGCTGGCATGCGCTGCTGGAGCTCGTCCATCGCACGGTCGGCGGCGGGCCGGACACACTTGTCGTTTTCGCGGTCGTGGGCCTGTTCGTCGCACTCTCACTCGCCCCGCTCTGCCTGATGAAACGGCCCGAGGCGTGGATCCTCGCGCTCCTCGTCGTGCTGGCCGCCAACCCGCACTGGCTCGAACACGTTTTGCGCGGAGCCCCCCATATCGCAAGCATGGCCGTGTTGCTCACAATCCTGTTTCTCTGGCCACAATTCGAACGCCCCGCACGACCGGGCTGGCACGTGTTCGCGCTCGTTTCCGGCCTGACCGCCGTTCAAACCACTTTGCACGCAAACTGGTGTCTGCCGGCGCTGCCCCTGCTCGCGCTGGTCATGGCACGAAAATGGAGAGGCGCGCGCCGGTTGGCAATCACCATGGGGTCGGGCGTCCTCGCGGGCGGATGTCTCGCCGGCCAGCCACGCGGCTTTCTCACACAATCCTTTCTTGAGCCGCTCCGTTCTGGCCTGCAGCCCGGCGGGCCTCTGCTTCCGACCGCCGCGCTCCATGCTCAGACCCCGGACTTCCGCATCGCCGCCTGTGTCCTGGCCCTCCTCGCTTGGGGCGCTTTCACAAAAAAACGGCGCGACGTTCCGCTCGCGCGCGATCCCGTGTTCCTGCTCGCCTGCCTCTGCTGGGTGCTCGCACAACTTGTCCCGATGCTCTGGCTCAATTGGGGAATGCCGGTCGCCGCCCTCTGGATCGCCTGCCAGCTCCAGACATGGCTGGAACAGCGTATCCCCACCTATGCTCATGCCAGGCTCGCACTCACGCTCGGCGCCGGCGCCATACTCTGCCTCGCCACAACCGCCAATACCCAGAACCGCTGGACCGCGCGTCTCAAACACCAGCATCTGAAGAAAAACAACCCGCTGCACGCGAAGTCCCTCCCCGAAAACGGCGGTATCCTCTACTCGGATGCTCGCAGCGTCTTCTACCGCACCTTCTACGCCAACCCCGCCGGCGATTGGCGATATCTCCTGGGCCCGCAACGCGCCCCCATCACACAGGAACTCCGCGCCACGCTCGCCCGTATCAGGCGCGCCCGCGGCAGCCCTGCCTCCTATGCGCCCTGGATCGCCAAAATGAATCCCGAAGACCGCCTCGTTCTCATGCGCCCCTTTGCGCTTAAACCCGATATCCACCGCCTGCAATGGCTCTATCCCGCATCCGGTACCTGGGTCGGACGACTGCCGTCGCCACAGCCGAATCGCGTCAGCACGAACCTGCCCGCACACAATCGACCCTAAGTACTCGAATTCATAGATACGGTGACGTACTCATGAATTCGAGTACTAAAGTTGGCACACTTCTTGCATCGACAAGAAAGAACCGCAACACGCTTGGAATACAGATAAACTTGACTCACAACGCATGTATGCTAGTCTGTGATAGAAAAGCTGGCAAATCACGGCAATCGGCCGAAAGGCAGGCGACAAACTCATGAAGGTTCCTCGCGAACGGCAGGGCTTTACGCTCGTCGAAATCATGGTCGTCGTCGCAATCGTCGGACTCCTCGCCGGACTGGCAATTCCTGCCGTGATGAACGCACGCAAAGAAACCAGGACCAGCATCTGCACCAACAACCTGAGGCAGATCCATCAGGCCAAGGAACAGTGGGCTTACGCCGCGTCCGTGCCCACCGATGCCTTGCCAACATGGACCGATCTCGCACCCTATATCAAAAAGAGCACCAAAAACTGCTATTGCCCCGCCGACCCAACACGGTCCTGCTCAAATTCATACGATATCAACGATCTCGCCACTGAGGCCACCTGCAAAATCGTCAGCTGGCACGCCTATTGAGACTGAACACACCCGCTGTCCCACTTAACCCCAAAATCACCAGAATTCAAGTCCTTGCCTGCCCCAACTTAGACTTTTTTACCGCCCCACTCACCCTCCCCTTTTCGCATTCTCGTTTTCGCCAATTTGCAAAAACGAGAAGAAGAATTGGGGAACGGTCACCTTTTTCATGATTCAGCTTGACTGTGATTCCTAGAGTTTAGTATCTTTTCCAATGATGTGGGTTCTGGAGTCGGTCTTGGCACGATTCGTGCTTCTAATAAGAAGTGCTTAGTCCGGGAACTCTGAGAGTGTGGCGAAGGACCGAGACAAATACCGCTCAGAGCTCACACCTCGGGAAGGGCACAGCGCCCTTAGGACGCCACGCGCGAGGGTCCCTGGGTTAGGACGGCCGAGGCGGCCGGAATTCTGAAGGGAAGGAGGTGAAAGAAAATGCGTAAAGGTTTCACATTGGTGGAAATCATGATTGTGGTGGCCATTATCGGGCTGCTTGCCGCAATCGCGATTCCGTCCTTCATCAAGGCTCGTACAACGTCGCAGCGTAATGCCTGTGTCAACAACCTCAGGCAGATCGATGGTGCGAAGGAGCAGTGGGCGATGGCCGCGAACCAGCCTCCGACAGCAGTGCCACAGGAGGCAAACGTCGCGGAGTACATCAAGGGCGGCACGGTCAATTGCACGTGCCCGGCCGATCCCACGGAGATCTTCAGTACTTCGTACGCGATCAACGACCTGGTGACAGACCCAGCGTGTAAGATTGGGTCTACATTCACGCCGGCACATACACTGTAAAGGCGTGATGGCGTCGAAAGCTAAGAGAGCAGCTCTCTTCGGAGAGCTGCTCTTTCTTTTTGGGCGCGCGGTTTGGGACTCCAGGCAGTACCGCAGGCATTCCTGCCTGCGGCATTCGATGCCCACGCATGCGCCTGTCTCAAGGCCCTTTGGGCGAAATGCGGTCTACTGCAAGGCGCGGGCAGCCCTTGCGCGGTATGCCGCGGCGTTGGTGTTGGCGGGTTCCTGGTCGAGAACCGCATCCAAGTGCGCGACGGCCTCCGCGAACCGACCGAGCTCCGTCAGCATGAGGCCGAGATTGTAGTGTGCGCGTGCGAGGCCGGGCTCGATGTCGAGCGCGCGTTCATAGGCCGCGACGGCGGCGCCGCGGTCTCCCCGCCGGACGAGCGCGTTCCCGAGGTTGTAGTGGGCCTCGGCATATTCGGGACTGATGCGCACGGCTTCCCGAAAGCAGAGCAAGGACGCTTGCAGTCGCCCGTTGCGGGCAAGGATGACCCCCAAATCGTTGTAGGCGCCGGCATGCCGCGGGTTTGCCTCGATCGCGGCCCTCAGATGGTGTTCGGCCTCTTCGACGCGTCCATCCGCATCGAGAAGATTGGCCAGGCTGTACCGTATACCGGCAGCCGCGGGCGCCTTGGCGAGTGCGGCACGGTAGAACTTCTCGGCCTCCCTCACCCGGCCGCTGCCGGCCAGGACCGAGCCGAGCCGTGCGTAGGCCGTAATCATGTACGGGTAGACTTCGATCGCGCGACGATACTGCGCCATGGCCTGCTCGCGCCTGTTGAGCCGCTCGAGGCCGAGCCCGATGTTGTAATGTGCGCGGGCCTGCTCGCGCCGGGGCAGCCCGAGCTCGAGCGCGTGCCGGCAGGCCGTGAGACCCCGCTCGAACTGGCCGAGCTCGATGAGCGCGCGGCCCAGGCTATTGTGGGCGGGCCCGAACTCCGGGCTGATCCGTACGGCCTGTTTGAAATAGGGCAGAGCACCCATGAAATCGCCTTCGTCGCTGGCCAGGCAACTCCCGACATTGCAGTAGGCACGCGCGTTTCGCGAACGTTTCGCCACAACGTCGAGCCACAGCCCTTTCTCCGAGCGATAGACCTGGTTGCGCCGTAAGGTGGCCGCAATCAGCACGAGACAGACGGCCGCCGCGAGCGCGAGGCGCAGGCGCGCCAGCCGCATTCGTCCGAGCAGTTCGTATCCGCCGACCGCACCGCACGCGACCACGGAGGCGAGCGGCAGATACATACGATGCTCGACGGCCAAATCGGCGATCGGCATGATGCTCGAGGTCGGCACCAGGACCACGAAGAACCACATTCCCGCGAATCCCACGGGCGGCATGCGAACAAGCGCCCACAGGACAGAAAGCCCGACACCGGACAGAGCCAGAACCTGCGGCCAGATTTCGCGCAGCCCGCGAACCGGCAGCCACGCATAGTCGAAACACAGCGGATGCGGCCACAGCGCAAGCCGGAAATAGTGGGGTATGACCTGGAACTGGGTCATGGCGTAGGCGATCGGGCTGACCCGGCCGTACGCGAAACCGCCCGACGTGCTCGTGTATTCAGCCGGGGTCCGTCGAAACAGCCACAGCAGCCACAGCCAGCTGGCGGCCATCGCCAGATGCAGGAGCCAGCGCTTGCGTAGCAGGCGCCGTACGGAGCCGTCCGACAGGAACACCCAGTCGTACAGCAGAACCATGACGGGCGCGGTGACCATAATCTCCTTGCAGCCAAGCCCCAGCATGCACGCCAGCACCGCACCGCCGTACCATGCCCGCGCTCTTGCCCCTTCGGTGCCCGCGCCGCGCACCACGCAATACAGCGTAAGCAGGTAGAACAGACCCGTCAGCGATTCGCTGCGCTGCACGAGATACGTCACGCTCTGGGTCTGCAGCGGGTGCACCAGCCAGAAGCCGGCCGCGGTTGCGGCCAGGCCCGCCGCGGCCCGTCCGTACCGCGCCGCGAGCGGCGCGCTCCCGAACGTACGTCGCAGCACACCGTAGAGCAACAGCCCGGCCCCCAGGTGGATCGCCAGATTGGTCGCGTGCCAGTCGGCGAGCTGGAACCCACTGAGCTTGTGATTGAGCCAGAACGTCGCATAGATCAGGAACCGTGGATGCAGTCGGATCTCGCCAAGCTGCACCGCACGGTTGTGGACCAACCGGTCCATGTCGTCGAAAAGGAACGGAACCGCAAAGGTGTTGACATAGGCGAATATTCCGCATACGACCAGCAGCAGCGGAAACAGCCGCTCGAGAGCGACATGCGCTGAGGACTCGGGTTCAGGGCTCATCCGCGGCCTCCTTTGGTTTGTCGCGATAGGCTTGGCCCGCCCGGTACTGCGCGCGCCGCGCGCCAATGGCTGCAGCCAATGCCGCAGCCTGCGAACCCGGCCCGGCCTTGCTCGAACCCGCCGTACGCGCGAGTTGCACGAGGGCACGGTCCGCGGTCGCCACCGCCTGCTCGTACTGTGCGCATTCGGCCTGGGCCGCGGCCAGCGCATCCAGTGCGTGCACGCTGCGGTACTGCGTGGCCCGGCATGCAATCTGCGCCCAGCGCAAGGCCTCGGGTCCGTCGCGCAAAGCGGCATCCGGACTCGTTGCAAGCGTCCACGCGAGCGTGTACGCCGCCTCCGTCCATTCCGGCCGCTGCCGCAGGGCACTGCGCAGATGGCGCAGGGCCTCGGCTGTCCGACCGCGGCTCAGCTCGAACCCGGCCAGCGCGTGGTGCGCGCTGGGATTCTCCGGCGCCAAGGCCAAGACCTCGCGCCAGAGCCGGGCCGCAAGATCGGGCTTGCCGCGCCTCATCGCGATGCGGCCCAGACAAATGCGTGCAGGCACAAAGCCCGGGTTCGCCTGCAGCGCATGGCGCACGTGCCGGTGCGCCTGCTCCGTGCGGCCGCCGCGCAGCAACAGCATCGCCAGGTTCGTTTCCGCTTGCAGATAGGTGTTCAGCAGGTTCTGGAAGTCGCGCAGGCTGCGTTGCGCGAGCCCGTCGCGACGGCCCGCCTTGACCTCCGCGGGAACCCGCGCAATGCACGCTTCATATGCAGCCACCGCCCGGTCCAACTCGCCCGCTTCGCTCAGTGCTGCCGCCAAGAACGCGTAAGCCCGGACATTCCCGGGACAAGTCCGGGTCACGTCCGCCCAGATCGATATCTCCGAAGCGTACACGCGGTTCCGCGCCAAGGTTAATCCGGTGTATGCGGCCAGCATCGAGACAGCCGCAATCGGCCCCAAGATGCGCGGCACGCGCGGTCGCCGGAGATATCGCGCCAGGCAGCACGCCACTTCGCGGGCCGCCACAAGCACCGCGCACA
>Ga0272441_10015502_pt1 | contig 10666 bp, 7 predicted proteins | sample SSMProp6N_FD_193582 | JGI IMG/M metagenome (GOLD analysis project Ga0272441, IMG submission 193582) | Marine sediment archaeal communities from Little Sippewissett salt marsh, Falmouth, MA, United States - SSM-Prop-6N | ecosystem: Environmental > Aquatic > Marine > Wetlands > Sediment ...
ATTCTGACCTGGATGATCTGGGTAAGGTTAAACTGGTGAGTCATTGCAAGGATGAAGAATTGTACGATACATATATTATGAGGGAATATATAATATACAAACTATATAATCTGGTTACCGACTTTAGTTTCAGGGCGAGATTGTTAAACATAAATTATTATGATTCAGTCTCAGACAGTCTTTATGCCAATAAGCTGGGCTTTATTATCGAGCCGGTCAATACACTTGAGGACAGGTTTGGTGTGGATGAAATTGAAGATATTGAAATAAGGCCTGAATCAATTGAAATGGAGCTATTGATGAAACTGGCTGTATTCCAGTACATGATAGCAAACTCTGACTGGTTTATTGATACAATGCATAATCTGAAGATATTTGGTGATGAGGATAAACTGGAAAATCTGATAGCTGTACCTTATGACTTTGATTATACCGGCTGGGTAAACACGTATTATGCCTACCCCAGGGAAGATCTGGGCCTTGAGGATATCAGGGACAGAGCTTTTTATGGACCCACAAGGACCGAAGACGAATACAGGGCTATTCTGGATTATTATCTTGAACTTGAAGATAAGATTATTGATACTATCAAAGATTTTCAGTATCTTAAGGGCCACGAAAGGAATGATCTTGTAAGGTATGTTAGAAGTTTCTACAGGCTTTACAGGGGAGATGAATTATTGAAGATCTGTATGGATCCACATAAATAGTAATTAGTATCCAGATGACTGATTTGACAGTATTACAGTTTGGTGGTAGTATTAACCTTGAGGAAACCAAAGATTTTCTAATCCGTTTCTCTCTTAATATTGTTACACTTGTCATTCTTGTAAGATTCCTTTATTATGAATACCGTAAAGAAGGGATACCCGAGTATCTCTTTGGTTTTTTCCTTATGGGAGTCTCCGTTTTTATGATATGTACCGTCCTGGATATGGTGGAATTTGGCCTTGAGCTGGCGATCGGACTATTTGCCCTGTTCGGGATATTACGTTTTCGAACCCAGGCCATACCGGTCAGGGAAATGACATACCTGTTTTTGGTGATAGCAGTTTCGATGATTAATTCGCTTGTTAATTTCGCCGATCCTGTAAATGGTATAATACTCTATAATACTCTTATAATCATACCCGCCTGGATAATGGAAATTTTCCTTTGCACAAATACACGCATGAAGAAGGAAATAATATATGACAATCTTGAAGATGTTTATAAGGGAGAGAAGCACCTAAAGGACATTCTCAAAGATCAAACAGGATTAAATATTGTAAGGATAAAAATAGGCAAAATTGATTTCGTAGCACAAAAGGCAACCCTCACCGTTTATTACCTTCGGAAGTAGTATCATAATTCAATTTATTTTCCGGCCAGTTTCTTAAGGTGTCATAAGCCTGTTTATGGCCGGGTGTTGACCTACCTGAAAATATTTGTTCATTCAACAGTTCTTTAAGTTCTTTTACAATTTCAGGGTTATCTGCTACAATATTATTTTCTTCACCTGGATCATTGTCAAGATTATACAGTTGCAACCATGGTAATCCAAGCTCCTCTGCTTCACTTTCTGTTGGATAGCTCCATCCTCCTGAACCTGCACATACATTAAGCTTCCATTTCCCTTTCCTTATGGCAAAGAACCCATTTACAGAGTGATGTATAATTGATTCACGACGAAAGTCAGATGGTTTGCCCTTTAATACCGGCAATAAACTGTAGGAGTCTTCTGCAGCATCATCGGGTATCTCATAAGAGGTGATATCTGCCATTGTGGCCATGATATCATTTAAAGAGACAGTTTTGAGGCTTGTCCTTCCGGAGTTAACTATTTCAGGCCATTTTACGATAAAAGGAATGCGATGGCCACCCTCGAAGATATCAGCTTTATGACCCCTGAAAACGAAGCTGGGAGAATGCCCGAGAGCTGATAGCTGGTCGAAGTCTGCTTCGGGAGAACAGCCATTGTCAGAAGTAAATATTATTATGGTATTATCTTCAATCATATTTTTCTCAAGAGCATCCATTATCCTGCCAACCATATGATCTACCATAACTACAAAATCACCGTAGGGATTGGTATTGCTTATCCCAATAAAGTCTCCCGTGGGTAATATTGGAGTATGGGGTGCAGGAAGAGCAAAATAAAGGAAGAAGGGTTTGTCTTTACCTGCCTGTTTGTTTACCCATTCAACAGCCTTGTCCGTCAAATGAGGGAGCACCTTTTGATGTTCAAAATCAGCACCGGTGTTTCCCTCTCTCCACCATCCGAATTTTGAGGTATCTGAGGTAAGCCTGTCAGGCATAGCTGTTAATTCAAGGTCTTCGATATACACATAGGGAGGTATATCAAGAGAAGCGGGAATGATATAAGAATAATCGAAACCATAATCATTTGGTCCTGCGGTGAGCGGCTTGCTGAAATCAGCCACACCTTTTTCTTCATCCATCACCCAGCCAAGTCCCAGGTGCCATTTACCTATGCAAGCAGTCAGATAACCCTTCTCCTTGAGCATCGAGCTAAGGGTGAGCCTGCTGGTTTCGATAAGAGGTTGATCCCAGCTCCATGTAACACCCTGCTTCAGACCCGTCCTCCATGAGTATCTGCCGGTAAGTATTCCATACCTTGTTGGGGTGCATACAGCAGAGGCCGAATGAGCATCGGAAAACATAATGCCATCCGAAACCATCATATCGATATTAGGAGTGATAATCTTTGATGCCGGGTTATAAGATGATATATCCCCGAAACCGAGATCATCGGCGAGGATATAGATAAGATTGGGATTCTTTTCAGGAAGGGGCTCATTACCACATGATAAGGTGAATAAAAGGCTGAGAATAACCAGTAATAAATTCCTCGATATGTTTAGCATACTAAGCTGTTTTTAATCTGTTTGACAGTGCATAAAATGCAATGTAAACAAAACAGGCAAGAGGAACAAAATATGCGAGATTAATACTACCGGTGATATCAGAAACCTGTCCCTGTATAGCAGTGATTACGGCGCCACCAACAATAGCCATTATATGACCTGATCCCCCGATTTTAGTGTCTTCGCCCAGTCCTCTGACACCCAGGCCAAATATTGTTGGAAACATCAGGGACATAAACATCGAAATAAAAACCAGGGCAATGACACCAACCATACCGGTGCCGAAAATTACTATGGCAGTGCTAATAATAGCCATTATCGAGGCAAATATCAGTAGATTAATCGGTTTGATATACCTCATCAGGAAGGTAAAAATAAACCTGGATGAAGCGAAAAGTATAAGCGCGGCTATATAATAACCGGCAGCCACCTGCTCGGGTGTTTTACCTGCTGCGAGCTCAATATTCTCCAGGTTAAGTGTGGCCATGGCATACCTGATGGTAAACGACCATACACCTATCTGTGCACCGACATAGAAGAACTGTGCTATAACACCCATAACATAGTTCTTATTACTCAGAAGCCTTCTGAGTGTTGACTTAAGTTCAACCTTCACCCCCGGGTCTGAAGCCCTGGGCATCCTTGTAATAAATATCAGCAACCAGAGTATCAGAAGCAACAGTCCTATTGACACATATGTTGTTGTTACGGCATTTAGCTCACCGGCTTTGATAAGGTTGAGTTCATCCGGATTCATGGCCAGGCGCTCTGTTTCGCTGGCGGTGTTTAATTCAGATAAAATGAATACCTGGCTAATGACGACCCCGGTTATAGAGCCCAGGGGATTAAATGATTGTGCCAGGTTCAGTCTCCGGGTTCCCGACTCCTCATCACCCATGGCTATTATATAGGGATTGGCAGCCGTCTCCAGCACAGACAGGCCTCCAAACAATATCCAAAGGGCACCCAGAAAATGAAAGTAATTACCGGTGAGTTTGGCCGGGAAAAAAAGCAAACAACCTATAAGATATAAACCCAGGCCAAGCAACACACCCGATTTGTATGAGAATTTTTTTATGTACACAGCTGCAGGCAATGCAAAAAAGAAATAACCCAGGCCGTAGCATGAAATCTGGATAAGAGAGGTCCTGGTATCGGACATACTCATAATCCGTTTAAAGGCAGCAAGCAAAGTGTCGGTCATATTATTTGCCAGCCCCCACATAAAAAAAAGTGTTGTGATAAGAACGAAAGGTAGGATATTTTTCGTTGGCACAAGCCTTACCCGCTGATGCAGATTACTCATTATCATTATCTTTCCTGGTACTTATACCGAAAGGCATATAAAGACCACATGCACTTGTAAGACCGGTAACAATGGGAATTATACCGAAGAGTCCAAGCCATGATTTGAATATTATTCCTGCTGCTATGATCAGGAGCCCCAAAATAATCCTGATAATCCTATCAGTTTTACCTACATTGCGTTTCATAATTGAAGAATTAAAAAGTGCTGTAAAGATATTAATCTCTAAACAAAACACTAATTCTTTTTGTTTCGCAATCTCAATGATTTATCATTATTGTCCTGATTCATCACCGAACCTGGTCAGCAGGGCCCTTACGTCGTCTACAGCTTTAACGAAGTAATTTGCTTTAGTGGTCTTGGTCCCAACTTTTATGGTATATGCTTCCTGGGGCATTGAATCAAAGGTGTATTCATCTGTCCAGTCATCACCAACGGCAAAAATAAAATCAAAATTATCATTACCCATTTTTTGCATGGCGGCTCGGCCTTTATTAATGCCGGAATATTTTATTTCCAGTACTTTATCTCCATCCATTATTTCCAGGTTAAGGTTAGCGGTAAGATATCTCAACTCGTCTTTTAATTCCCAGGCTCTCTGAACACCCAGGTCAGGATCGGCCTTTCGGTAATGCCATACCAGTGAAAAGTTTTTATGTTCGATAAAGGTCTGGGGTGTCTGATCTACAAAAAATTCCAGCAATGGTAAAACCGAATCCTTCCAATTATTATCTATCTGCTCCATCATATGCCAGTTTCCATCCGGTTCTTTTAGCCAGACACCATGTTCTGCAATAAAATGTAATTTCCATTTTTCAGGGAACCAGCGCGAAAGGGTCTCCTTATCGCGACCGCTTATTATCGTCACTGTATTATTTTTATCTGCAGTAAGACGTCCTATGATATCATAGAGCTCTTTGTCAGGCCTGGCATCCTCGGGATTCTTCTTAAACCATGACAGGGTGCCATCGTAATCGAGAAACAAGATCCTTCGGCCGGCATCAGCATAGGCTGAAATGATTTCTTTTCTTTTCGACTCACTTAGCCTTCGTGTGAGTGTTGTCTCCTGTATCTTTTTAACACCTTCAAGTTTAGAAAAGAAGTCATTCGCCCACCTGTCGAGGGTATACCGTTTAAGCCTGTTATTCATTACCTTATTCCTTCTTTTTTGCTCTTCTTCAGGCATCTCAAGGGCCTGCTTAATTGCTTTTACCACGGCACCAAGGTCGTTGGGATTTACCACTATGCTTTCATGAAGCTCTTTCGCAGCTCCGGCCAGCTCACTGAGAATAAGCACACCTGTTCCGTCAAGCCTTGAAGCAACATATTCTTTGGCAGCCATATTCATACCATCACGCAGTGGTAGAATGAGACCTATATTTGAGGAGGCATACAGTCCGATTAGCTCTTCGATTGAAAAGTACTGGTTCAAATAAATGATGGGTGTCCAGGTTATTGTTCCATAGCTGCCGTTTATCCTTCCAACCATTTCATCAACCTGTCGTTTAAGGGTATCGTAGGCTGAACCCGTTTCGCCCGTTGGAAGAGCTATAAGCAACAGACTCACTTTCTCGATATATTCCGGATTTTCCTCAAGGAAAAGCTCAAATGCCCTGATCCTGCTTCTGATACCCTTGGTGTAATCAAGGGGATCAATGGATAGTATAAGTTTCTTTTCCTTTGATTTGTCCAGGTGGTATTCAACCTGTTTGCGTATATTATTCTGGGCTGAATAGCCGTTTTCCCTTAGTAGTTTAAGTTCTTTCTCAAACTGCTCGTAATATATCCCCCTGGGGAAAGCATCAATCATGAGTGTTCTTTCCTCTATCGATATCCTGTTGAAAACGGTATCATAACCAAGCAGCCTTCTCACACTACTGAGGAAATGTCTGACATATCCAAAAGTGTGAAAACCAATAAGGTCGGCCCCAAGCATCCCTTCAAGTATTTCTGTTCGCCAGGGTAAGAGCCTGAAAACTTCATATGAAGGCCATGGTATATGGATAAACAGACCTATCGACACACCCGGCTTAAGATCTCTTATCATCATGGGCAAAAGCAATAGATGAAAATCGTGAATCCAAAGGATATCACCTTCACTCATAGATGCCGTCAGTTTTTCTGCATAAAGCTGATTCACCTTCTTATAAGCTTCCCAGGAAACATCATTGTAAACTGTGTCCTGTGGGAAATAATGAAACAATGGCCATATGGTATTCCTGGAGAATCCGTGAAGAAAATTCCTGTAATCCTCAAGATCAGAATAGACAGGTATACACTGGCATTTCTTAAGCTCCCTGTCAAGATATCCCCTGTCCATGTCGCTGTGTGCATGGTCTTCAATGCCGGTATGACCCACCCATGTGGTTTCAAATTTACTGTAGAAATCCTTCAGCCCGGGAGCGGAGATCCCTCGTGTGTGCTCAATGTCCAGTCCCTGATCGTTAAACGAAACATTTACCGGGACTTTCAGTGATGCTATGAATAATTTTTTCATTATTTTGGGGAATTAAATGCAGATTATCATTTTTGTACAATCAAAGAAGATACAGAAAACTCCTTTTTGAATTTATCAATAAAATACGATACCTGCCTATTATTACCAAATTTTGTAACAAATTGTTTTATATATGTTGAAATTTGATGCAGTTGTATTTGACCTGGATGGGGTAATTACACGAACGGCCCTGGTTCATGGTACCGCGTGGAAAAGAATGTTCGATGAGTTTCTGAAGAAGTGGTATGGGGAAAATAACCTTGATTTCAAGGAATTTACCCATAGTGGCGATTATCTTCCTTATGTTGACGGGAAACCCAGGTATAAAGGTGTTGCATCTTTCCTGGAATCGAGGGGTATAGATATTGAATACGGTGACCCCGGGGATGACCCGTCAATGGAGACCGTATGCGGTCTTGGAAACAGGAAAAATATCATGTTCAATAAAATACTGGACGAGGAAGGGGTTGAAGTATATGACTCAACAGTGACAATGATTCATCAACTGAAGAAGCTGGGAGTCAGGATTGCCGTGGCCTCATCCAGTAAAAATTGTAAACCGGTGCTCGAAGCAGCAGGATTGCTCGATCTTTTTGAAGCAAGGATAGACGGTGTTGTATCAGCAGAGATTGGATTGCACGGTAAACCTGAACCAGATATTTTTACAACAGCCTGTGACAGGATGGGTACGAAATACAGTCGCTCGGTAGTTGTTGAAGATGCTGTGTCAGGGGTGCAGGCAGGCAGGAACGGTAATTTCGGACTTGTTATTGGAGTTGCGCGTGAGGATAATGTTAACGAGCTAAGGATAAATGGTGGAGATATAGTGGTTGAAGATCTTTCTGAAATAAGCATTGAAGATATCAATGAATGGTTTGAAAGCGGAATAGAAAACGATTCATGGCGCCTCAGTTACTTCGATTATAATTTCGACAATGAACGATCGCGTGAAGCACTGCTGACTATTGGTAATGGTTACTTTGGCACGAGAGGAGCTTTTGAGGAGAGCAGGGCAAATAAGGTGAATTATCCGGGAACTTATATTTCAGGATTATATAACAGACTTGTTTCTAAGGTTGCTGACAGGGATATAGTAAATGAGGATTTCGTTAATATACCAAACTGGCTGCCTGTACAGTTTAAGATCGGCGATGGCGAATGGTTCCGATTTGATCCTGAATCAAATATGAAAATTATAAGCCTGAAGCGAAGCCTTAATTTTAAAAACGGTGAATTATCACGTGATATTAAGCTGGAAGACAAAAACGGTAATATTACCATTATAAGATCCAGACGTTTTGCAGGTATGCATTATAAGCATATAGCCGGATTAAAATACACGGTTATCCCGGTTAATTATGAAGGAGAAATCACGATAAGATCAGAATTGGATGGTAACCACATCAATGCAGGAGTTGAAAGGTACAGTGAACTGAATCAGGAACATCTTAACCATCTGTCGGAAAGAATTGAAGGTAATAAGTCATATATTAAAGTAAAGACAACAGATTCGAATGTGCTTATCAAACTGGCAGCAAAACATATTCTTAATGGGAGTGAAGATCTTGATGATCTGATGGATTGCGCCTGTTCGAAATGGAAAGCATGCCAGGACTTCACTGTAAATGCAGAGAAGAACAGTGAAATAGTATTTGAAAAACTTGTATCTATCTACACCTCACAGGATAAGAAGGTAACCCTGCCTGAGATGCATTCACAAAAAGCACTCGACAGGATGACTGATTATGACGGGGAGTTAAAACTTTCATCTGAGGCATGGGCTAAGATATGGGATGAATGGGATATAAGCATAGCGGCTGACAGAATGGCCCAGAAACTGATAAGGTTGCACCTTTACCATACAATGGTTACCGCTTCACCACACCATAGAGACCTGGATGCCGGAATCCCCCCCCGAGGTTTGCATGGGGAAGCTTACAGGGGACATATTTTCTGGGATGAGCTTTATATACTGCCATTATATAATATCCATTTCCCTGAGGTCGTCAGATCTGTTCTTATGTACCGTTTCAGGAGACTTGATAAAGCCAGGGATGCAGCCCGCGAGAATGGTTACAGGGGAGCTATGTACCCCTGGCAGAGTGGAAGTGACGGAAGGGAGGAAACACAGGTGGTACACCTGAATCCAGTGTCCGGCGAATGGGGTGATGACTATAGCAGGTTGCAGAGACATGTAAGCCTGGCAATAGCATTTAACCTGTGCAATTATTACAGGGTTAGCGGCGATAAGCAATTTATGATGAAATACGGCGCCGAAATGCTGTTTGAAATATGCAGATTCTGGGAGAGTAAATGCGAGTATGATGAAAGCTCCGATCGATTCCATATACATAAAGTTATGGGGCCGGATGAGTTCCATGAACATTTGCCGGGATCGAAGGAAGGCGGACTGACCGATAATGCGTATACCAATATAATGGTGAGCTGGATGATGTGCCGGGCCATTGAATTTGTAGAAGTGTTGCAGGACGATGAAGCTGACAAACTACTAAATAAATATGGCATTGACCGCGATGAGCTTGACAGGTGGAAAGATATTAGCAGCAAGCTTAATATAAGGGTCAATAAGGATGGTGTAATTGAACAGTTCAAAGGTTATTTTGACCTGGAGGAGCTCGACTGGGATGCTTACAGGGAGAAATACGGAGATATACACCGGCTCGACAGGATATTGAAAGCTGAAGGCAAATCACCTGACCACTACAAACTATCGAAGCAGGCTGACCTGCTGATGGTATTCTATAATCTGGGATTTGAGAAGGCCGATACGATAATTCGAAAACTGGGGCATAAGCTTCCGGATGATTATATCAGGAAGAACTTCGACTATTATATATCAAGGACGTCACATGGTTCAACACTCTCCAGGCTGGTACATTCTGATCTTGCTTATCGCCTTGGCGATCATGAATCGGCCTGGGAGATGTATATGGAGGCACTGAGCAGTGATCTTGTTGATATCCAGGGTGGCACAACGGGTGAAGGAATACATTGTGGTGTAATGGCAGGTACAGTATACCTGGCCCTGTCAGTGTTTTGCGGCCTTGATCTGTCAGACGATCAGCCTGTATTATGCCCGGATTTGCCTGAACACTGGGAAGGAATGAAGTTTAATTTCACTTTCAGAGAAACCCATTTCAGGGTGAATGTGCTGAAGAATACACTTGAAATAGTGGCAGATAAGAGCGACAAGGAAATAATAAAAGTCCGTATTTGTGGCCAGGAAATACAGCTTGACCGGGGACGGGTATTTAAAATGAATCTTAAAAAGTAAAACATAATGCTGGGAGATATTCTTTTAATAAATGATATGCATAAAAGCGCTGCGGAGTCGATCTTCGAAGTGGTAATGAGGGATCTTGAGAAGAAGAACAACAGGTATAGATATATCGTTGGTATTTCCGGCGAATAAGGATCAGGGAAGTCAGAGCTTGCTCATTCCCTTGGTAAAAGATTGAAAGAGGAGAATATCAGGGTCAAGGTTATACACACTGATAATTACTATAAAATACAACCTCTGCTCAGGGAGGAATGGAGGAGAAACAAGGGATTCGACAAGATCGGTAAAGATGAATATGACTGGGTTAAAATCAGAAAGACCATACGAGATTTCAAGGAAGAGCAGGAATGTGTAATTCCCTGTATCGATCTTATTCCCGAACAGGTTGACAAGCTTATTACCGATTTCAGCAAAATAGACCTTCTCGTTATTGACGGGCTTTACGCTATTGATGCTCCTGATATTGACCTCAGGGTCTTTATCGACCTCACCTACCAGGAAACAAAGATTAACCAGATCATAAGACTAAAAGAAGAGCTTAATACCTTCAGGCTCAAGATTCTCGATCGTGAGCACCAGGCTGTTACCTCTCTCAAGCCACAGGCCGACCTGATTGTCAACAAGGCCTACCAGGTTGTTACGGCAGAGGAGCATAAGGGTGTGGGGACGTAAATTGTTGCTCGGTTCCCGGCCCC
>Ga0272441_10015503_pt1 | contig 10666 bp, 8 predicted proteins | sample SSMProp6N_FD_193582 | JGI IMG/M metagenome (GOLD analysis project Ga0272441, IMG submission 193582) | Marine sediment archaeal communities from Little Sippewissett salt marsh, Falmouth, MA, United States - SSM-Prop-6N | ecosystem: Environmental > Aquatic > Marine > Wetlands > Sediment ...
TATATCCTCAATTTTTTTCTTTTGCAAGTGATCATCGGTTCCTTGATTTGTTTCAAAAAGAAACCATCGTTGCACACCTGGGACACGTAACATTCGCATGGCTTTTTTGAGCTCTTTTTCGTTGTCACCCCTAACTCCATAAATAACGGGTCCAGGTGCATGGGGCATTATTTGGACATGCCTATTTTCATAATCATAATTATCAAAGGTTGAGGGACAACAATAATCCATCTTGATGACATTTTCCTTAGATAGCTGAGCTTTCTTACCATAAACGAGCAATTCATAGGTTTTATCAGTATAGGGCCTCCATGCCACTGCCGCCGTTGCCCCAATCAATCCTCTCTCATTCTTAAATCCAAAATAATATGCCCCCACAATATCAAGGACATCACGGGTTTCTTTTAGGGTGACAATCTCTTTTACTGTCTTATCATAGACACCATAGGGAGGCTTTTTCTGGGTAACCACCAAGCCTGGATTTGTCCCCTCAGCATCCAATTCAGCATGGTGTTGAATCACATTCCGTAATCCTTCTGTCACTGCCTCAACATCAATAGATACAGATTTGGCAGTGCAGCGATAAATTTTTTGTCCCATCCACCCAATCTTTTCTAATTTTTTATGGGGGACACCCACCTCAAGAGCAACAGCCCCGTTCCCCCGTGTTTTCCAGGGGATATTCGGATTTAACCGAATCAGGCGGGGATATCTAAGAAGTTCTAAACCATAATTCCAGAGTTCCTTGAGGATATCTCCGACAAGATATGTGGTACACATCCCCCTCTTTGAATCAGTATCATCTATTCCAATCCACATGGTGCCTCAGTCTTTTTATATAAAGACAGTATTTTGTGTTATGATGAACAGGGATGAATTGGTGAACTCCATTCGAACCCTTCTAACAAAGGCAGGTTTTTTTGTATCAGACATATGTAGTATTCGTCCCTCAAGCTTTGATTTCTTTGCCAGGAGAGATAATTTATTGCTGATACTTAAAGTTTTAAACAACATCGATGCCTTAAATGCAGAGGTAGCCCATGAACTATGTAACCTAGCCAGTATTCTCAAAGGAATACCCCTGTTAATAGGAATACGCTCAAGCAGCCGACAACTGGAGGACAGCGTTGTCTATTATCGATATAATGTTCCCATTGTCAATTATGCAACCTTCGAAGAATACCTCAAGGGAGAAGAACCACTTATCTGCGCTGCACCCGGAGGACTTTATGTAAACATTGATGGTGAACGGCTGAAACAAAAACGCATTCAACACGGGGTATCATTGGGGAAACTGTCACGCATAGTAGGTGTGTCCCGGCGGACCATACGGATGTATGAAAAAGGAGAACGCGCCAGTATACATGCAGTCACACAAATAGAAGAATTCTTTGGTGAACCCTTCACGAAATCAGTTAATTTCTTACAATTTTCACCATCAGAAACACCACGCACTACTCTCCCCGACAACCCCTTTACTGACTTAAAACACCTAAACCTTCATATTATCCCCATCTTTCGATGCCCTTTTGATGCCATTTCTGAAATACAGAGTGATTCACTTCTAATGGGAATACGACGAGAAAGATTAAGCGAACGAGCACGCCTTTTGTCAAATATATCTCAAGTGGCAGAAAAGCAATCTTTTTTTATTGTTGAACACTCCCTAAAAACAAATATTGAGGGAATTCCCCTTATCAGCAAAAAGGAATTGCAGAAAATCAAAAGCCCTGAACAGATATTGGAACTCATTCTTGAACGAACATGAAGATTGAGCTCTTAGGATATACTCCTGAACCTGATTTTATTACGGGCATGGCAGCGTTCCTCACCCATTCAGAATTAGAACCTCAAATTCTCAAAAAAATGGATAAAAAACAAATTAAAAATATTCTTGATACAGTTATCAAAATGGGCCACACCAGTGTGGTGGAACATTCATTATTTACCTTCTCTATTTCAGATGTTTCCCGAGCCTTGACACATCAACTGGTAAGACACCGTATCGCCAGTTATTCTCAACAGTCACAACGATATGTAAAACTTTCCACTCCCCACTATATTACCCCACCTTCCATTATCCAACATGCAGACATTAAAAAACAGTATGACAAGATAATTAAGGAGTTATGGACATTTTATCAAAATATGCAGAAAAAGGGCATCCCCCTCGAGGACGCACGGTATATATTGCCCAATGCCACTCATTCAAATATTATTGTATCTATGAATGCACGCTCTCTGCTGAATTTTTTCGATCTGCGATGTTGCCTGTATGCACAATGGGAAATACGAAAATTGGCATATAAAATGCTCAAACTCGTTAAGGAGGTCGCCCCTGTAATTTTTTCATATGCCGGTCCATCATGCAAAACAAAAAATATATGTCCCATGGACAAAAAAAAATGTAAATGGTATCCCAAATAAACTCAAACCAATCTTACCATTGTAACCCCATCCCCTTTTCCAAAAAAATAACATTACTTTTCAGTGGGAATATAAATCATCATTCCAAAAAAAAACCAGCCGATAGTCATAGATAAAATAAACCATAATTTTATCAATATAGGATCAGTTACATCACCTATCAGAAAAATGAAGCCACACTTCCCCACCTATAAAAGAAAAAGACTGATTAAAGCCCAGGCTCAAACAAATCCACACTATGGTAAACCTCCTGTACAACGGACTATACCTGAGCTCCTACAGACAGGCATCATTAACCTGGATAAACCAGCAGGGCCCACATCACACCAAGTCACTGCATGGGCAAAAAATATCCTCAATATACAAAAAATTGGCCACGGGGGAACACTGGATCCCAATGTCACTGGGGTTCTTCCCATCGCACTTTCCACTGCTACTAAAATCTTAGGTATTTCACATCATATCTCCAAAGAATATATCTGTGTCATGAAACTTCATCAACGCACCCCTGAAAAAAATATAATAGAAATATGCAATCAATTCATCGGGGAAATAACCCAAATTCCACCCCGGGAAGCAGCTGTAAAACGACAAAAACGCCAAAGAACAATACATTATCTGCAGATATTGGAAATCAAAGAAAACAAAGTTCTATTCAAAGTTGGATGCCAAGCGGGAACATATATTAGAACACTCTGTACGGATATTGGAAAAAAACTTGGAACAGGGGCACACATGAATGAGCTAAGGCGGACAAAATCAGGATTGTTTGCCGAAAAAGATTCTTACACCCTCCAGGACATACTTGATGCCTATCATTTTTGGAAAAACGACGGTTCTCAAGAGCTTAAAAAAATTATTCAACCAATGGAAGCAATACTAGACCATCTACCTTTTATCACCGTGCGTGATTCTGCTATCGATGCAATTTGCCATGGAGCCGATCTAGCCATGCCTGGTGTACTGCAAGTAGACACGGGTATAACATCAGGTGACACCATTGCGATCAACAGTCTGAAAGGGGAAGGCATTGCATTAGCCACGGCACTCATGCCTACAAGAGACATCATACAAAAGGACAAAGGGATAGTCGCTGATACAACCCGTGTGATTATGAAAAAAGGTACATACCCCTCGATATGGAAGAGTTAACAAAACGTCAGCTACACCCATTATATCACCAAGAAAAAAACTTAAATCCAAAACTAATATCCACCCAAGCTGAGGTCGCCTAGTCCGGTAGGGCGCAGGCCTGGAGAGCCTGTGGAGCTTTTGTTCCTCGAGGGTTCGAATCCCTCCCTCAGCGTAAAACTATTAGTATCTAGTCTTTGTTTTAGTTCCCTTAGTCGTTCCTCAAGGAAACCAGACAAATTAAGTACCAGGCTTATCTTTATTCTTGTAAACACTCTACTTACAAATTGATTTATAAATAATGAGTGAATAATAATAAATCACAAGAGGATAAACGTTAAATGGAACATATGGCAATAAAATGTGAGATGAGAACAACATGTTAAAAGAAACCTATGTTGCAAAATTAATAACTCTTCCAAAAGATGCTATTAAAATTGATGTGGGATATCCCGGTATTTTTGCGCCCTCAGAAGATTTACTCTCGGATTTTAATGAACTTAAAGAAAAATTTATGAAAAAAGGTATGGATGAGCACGAAGCACGGAAAAAGGCATGGGGACAGATACACTTTGAAACTCGGTATAAAGAACAAGTTTCATCTAAGCCCAGGCTCATGAATCGATTAAAAGAAATTAAAAAAATAGCTGAAAAAAAAGATGTATACCTCTATTGCTATTGCGGAAGTTTTCCTTGCCATCGTTTTATACTTATGGACATGATTAAAAAGTTGTGAAAACTTCAAAAAATGTATATGGGGATAGTGGAATATGAAAAGAAATCCCATCAAAAGTATAATAATGATTGAATTAATCCGAATATTTACTTTATCATCGATTTTTTTAGATCATCCTGATTCTTCTTGATTGAGTGGCTATTCTGTGGATTTAAGCATATTTCCAGAAAGTAAGTATGTGACAAGATTTTAAGATACGATAATAAAACTTAAATTCTAATTACGGATTGTATAAGGTGAGGCGAATAAAAAAATGAGAAAGATATTAGTGGGAGTAAGTGTCTGTGTAATACTTTTTGTTGCTATATCTCCGTTGGTATCAATCGCCCGATATGATGACCATGAGATAACGGATGATGAAGGTGACACGCGATTTAGCTATGTGGATATGATCTGGGGGTCATTTTATGAAGAACCAAGTGAACCCGAGTACCTTTTTGTAGAATTAAAAATCGCTGATCTTCAAGACAAAATTGGGACTGTCTATGCAATACATTGGTACTACGACGGAGTTCATTATGATGTAGGTTTTCACAATGGCATCATGATTCCCCCCCAGGTGTTTAAACATTTTAGCTGTAATTACTATAATAAACGAGGAAATCCCATAGATACCTGGAATGAATCCTCTAACAGAGGTTCATTTGACCTAGACACAGGGATTATCAAATGGAAAATACTTAAAAACTGTGTAGGTGACCCACAACCAGGGGATAGCCTGACTACACCATACGGCTTTTCAGCTCAACGAATATCAAAGCTTGGACTGATACCACTTTGGTTTATTTTTGGCTCATTTGCCGATGGAACACCTTATGGCACTACCTATATCGTACAATTTTAACGTGCTTAACTGCCGAAGACATAAACAATATATTCGTTTACTCATATTGTGAGTCGTGACTTATAAGAAACAATCCAACCCAATCTCTGCACTTACAAAAACTTTGGGAAACGGAGACTTAATCTGGCTTCTTATAATAGTTTATATTGCATTTCCCATCTTTGTTATATGCTTTATAATGTTAATGTGGATTTACATATCGTGATGTGTACCCTGTCGTAGATGTTCGTTAAATCCTCTTCAGACTAATAATGATAAAGCATGAGACCCTATTTCCCCCAATATAAGTTTTTAATCTTTATCGCTATTATATAATTGGTGAGAGTGTGAATTGGAAAGCCATTACAATAGTTGAGATTTTGGTTATTGCACCAATGCTATGCTCACTGGTCATTAATGCTTGTAATTCTTCAGAAGAGATGAATTTAGGTGATTCATTAATTGTAAGACCGAAAGTGGGTTATCTCTACTTGCATGACAGGGAGGTAGTTCCACTTGGAGGACGAGTCACGGTCATTATCGGACAAATTACCCTTATTGCACAGTCCAGAGGAGATGTTCGATTCGATAAAGTAGAGTTTTGGATTAATCGTGAAATAAAAAACAGGGACTCTAGACCACCTTATGAATGGACATGGAATGAAAGAACTGTAGGATGGGATACCCTTAGAGTTATTGCTTACAAGGGAGATAGGACTATCTCAGATGACGTGAAGGCTTTTGTTTATAACACTGGGAGAATGACCTAATAATCCACTATAATTCAACACATATTTTTTTTATGGGCCAAGTAAATCTGCAAGATTTAAACCATGTGCATTTTATAATGTTGTATACTATTTTTAGGGCTACTGTACGGGATTCTGTACAGTCACTATGCATATCGTCATTTTTCTGGTTAGAATGTATTCCTGGTGTTACCATTTTTCTTGTTGGCATTGTTACATGGTGAACTATTAGAGCCACTTTTTTTTTCTAAAATACGCAATCATGATAAAACCTATGATGAGCATGATAGATAATATGGTAAAATAGGCCCAGTGCCATCCTATTTCTGGCATATAGTGGAAATTCATGCCATAAATCCCGACGATAAAGGTGAGGGGAATAAAGATTGTGGCAATGATGGTTAATACTTTCATAATTTCGTTCATTTTGTTGCTGACACTTGACAGATAAATATCCAGCATGCCTGAAATCATATCCCGATTTGATTCGATGGTGTCCATTACCTGAATGGTATGCTCATAGACATCACGGAGAAATGGTTGTGTGGATCTTTTGATTAATTGTATTTCTCCTCGTTCTAAAACATTGACGACTTCTCTTAGTGGCCATACTGATTTTCGTAAAAAAATCATATCCCGTTTCAGGGAATAAATATGCTGTAATGTCTTGGGAGTGGGATTGGAGATGACTTCTGTTTCAATGTCACCTATTTTTTCCCCGATTTTTTCGAGAATGAAAAAATAATTGTCCACTATAGCATCAATGAGTGCATAAGCAAGATAATCACTAGACATCTTTCTAATTCGGCCCATGTCCTTCCTGATTCTATCCCGGATAATATTAAATACGTCACCCTCCCTCTCCTGGAAAGAGAGTACATATGATGGCCCCAGGATGAGGCTGACCTGTTCACCTATAACCTTTTGTTTTTTCTCATCAAATTGAAGCATTTTTAAGACCAGGAAAAGATGTTTCTCAAACTCCTCCACTTTGGGGCGTTGATCACTAGCGAGAATATCCTCTAGGACAAGAGGATGCAAATCAAAACATGACCCAATTTTTTCAATAAGATTTACATCATGTATCCCATCAATATTAATCCATGTGACAGTAGGTTTATCCTTAAATGAAACACATTCCATGATGCTGTCTATCTCTTGTTCCTGAAAATGTTTCTCATCATAATCAATAATGGAAATTTTTACCTTCCCGACCCTTTTTTTACCAGTATAGATGAGTGTCCCAGGAGGAAGACCCACCGTGGATGATTTCTTATTACTTATCCGTGGCAAGATATCACTCTTTTTACAAAAGTATAAAGATATATTAAAGCCTTGGCAAAATCATGTTTAAGAAGATATAGATATCCCTAAACAGTGGTAGACTATTTGGGTTACACTCTATTTTTTCTGTCTCTCAATCATTGCCATCAATATGACACTGGCAAGGAGAACCCTCCTGTCAAATTGACTAGGTAGTGAATGACACTGGATATCCCAGATATCTCCAACTATCTTGAATTTTTGATTAATCTGTACCACTGGCTTACCATCCAGTTCCATGGTTACCCTTTCCGGTATCAATTTGCCCCCGGGGACATATTTGCGGGCAAGACCTCTACCAGTCCTTTCTGCCAACCGTCCAATGAGTTGACGATCCTTATCATATATTTCCCATTCATCAGAAATGAAACTCGATTTGAGAGCCTTCCGACGAAAGTACCCCAGGAAAGTGTTGGTATCTGAATCAATAACATCAAATTTGCCCCACATATCTATTATTTGAGCTTGTTTGATACAAAAGAGCTCATGATTCATGGAGTCATCAGTATATATTCTAATATCTTCCTTAATTCTCCAAAATTTCTGTTTGCTGTACGCAAGTTTGTTACCCTGTAGGTCTTCTATCCAATATTGATCTACTATGCGCAAAATTTTCCTTTTTATAACATAATGATCCTGCTGCCAGAGTGGATCTGTCTGTAGTTTTTTTTCTACCATTGTATCACTCTTTTTTTTATCCTTTATACCATTTTTGTTTATTACGGAATCACAATATTTTCCTTTTTCTTTGAATAAATAATAGGAGACTAAGGAAGGAGAGAGTCAAGGGAAGAACTTCAAATCCAGGGATGTTTTCACTCGTTGTATCACCGAGAAGGGTTTGTAGGTTGACAGAATATGTGTCCCTGTTTCCGTTATTGTCTTGTACTTGTAATATGATCGTATAGTTAGAGGGAAAGGGGAAGGTAAAAGAGATGTTTTCACCATATCGATGGGCACTAAAATTGTGAGAGGTGATCTCCCAGGTCCAATTTACAATAGTTCCATCAGATGCATTTGACGTATCATGGAACATCACAGGTTCATTGGTATGGATGGCTGTTTGGGGTGTATAGTTAAAGTGTGCTGTAGGGGGGAGATTTAGAGGGGGTGCCACGGTTATGGTAAGGTACTCTGTATCTGTTGATCCGTCTCGATTGGTCAGGGAGAATCGTGCAGTATGTGTTCCCGGGGATTCGTAGAGATGACAGATCACGGTAGGCGGTTTACCTGAGCCGGTATATTCATCTGCTCCATCATTATTAATGTCCAAGGTCCAGCTGCTAAGGGAACCGTCAACATCACTGATATCTAGTTGGAAACTTATGTTCAGGGGAGCTGGCCCCTGTGTGCGATTGGCGGAGAGAGTGGCTACCAGGGGATGTTTTTGAGGTAACGCCTGGATGTGGACGGTGAGAAAGGGTGACCAGGATGTTTCTTTTCCCTGTTGGTCCTTTGCCTTAACTTTTACTGTATAGGTTCCCGGTAGATCCCAAGTATGGCTGTAAGTACATGTTGTTCCTGAAGGCTGGCTGCTGGTCCATGTACCTAGGGTATCGCCCCAATGGAATTGATACTGGATGGGGTCTCCATCTGGATCTGTTGTATAGGAGTGATATGTGTAGGTGGTACCAGGAAGACCCTGGGTGGGTCCAGTGGGTGTGGCTGGTATAGTGGGAGAGGTATTGTTTGTAAGGATAATGCTACCATTGTGTACTCCAATAGATAATGGTATCCCATAGGGGTCACCGACGATGACATTGGAAAGGGTAAGATTGGTGATGGCATCTGTATGGGTAATATGACCTGTGATGATGGAAAGAACACCGGGTTGCGTGACGCTTTTACCAGGGGTGGTGATGACACATGCAACACCCTTCAGGAGACCTTGGGTATTATCAAGTGTATCATAGGTGAAGAAGGTGTCTGCATTATTTTGATTGAAGAGATTGCCTTCCTCTATTGTATCAATGGTGAGATGGGCCGGGTTAAAATGGAGATTAAACTGGGCTCCAGCGAGGGGTGTGTAAGGAGTAATGGTGATATTGATGGTGAATTGATCATCTATGTTGTGTGTCTGTATTTGAGGGGTTATGTAACAACAGGTCTTGTTTTGGTATTCATAGTAATAGTCTTCACAGGTTCCATTGTGGCAGAGGAACACTTGTCGTCGTTCTCGGCACACATTTCCTGGATCGGTCTCCCAGGGGCCATATCCGCACACTGTGCCATCCTGTTTCATTCTTACCTGTCCGGTATCATTCCATCTAACCCCATTCACATTGTATCCACCGCATTTGCCTTCTGAACAGATATAATCTCGGAACTCTTCCTCTCTTTGTTGTATCTCGCGACAGGGGTTATTTGAATCATTTACCCATTGTGTAATACCTGTCTGATACCATCCATCAGCAATACTGCAATCTGCAACAAACTCGTCATTTTGCCAACTGGTGTGATCTCGGCATTCACCATTGTCACAATAAAAATCATGGAATAACTGATGTTTTCTGATAGTGTCCCCTGCACAATAATACACCCAGTCATCATAAAAATCCTTGCTACATCCTGTACCATTAATCTTATGTCGATATTCATAACTGTAGATGTCATGTTTGCACGACCCATTTTGGCAGTGATATATAATGCGTCTTTCTCGGCATACATTCTCTGGGTCGTTTTCCCAGGGGCCATAATCACATATTGTGCCATCTGGTTTATTTCTTGACCGTCCAGTATCTATCCATGTGGTATTAATCACCGTATAGTGACATGTATCCTCATACCAATAGTAATAGTCATAAATGTAAGGACAATAGTAGTCCCGGTAGTCTTGTTTTCTCTGCTCTTTTTCTTGACAGGGATAAAAGGGGTTATCAATCCATCTATACTCCGTAGTGTAATACCAGCCGTCCTTGTTGTCACAATCTTCAATGGTGATTTTAAAATGATTAGAAGGACCCCAATTTCCTGCATTGTCCTGTGCACGGACATGGAAATACCATGTGCCAGGTTGGAGGTAATGAAATTGGGCTGAGGTTCCAAATGTGTCACAGTCATGATCGGGTAGTGTAGTAGACCAGTAATGACTGAGGCAATAACTATAGCATTTTATGCCTGATGTGTCGGGTGGGACTGCCCAGGTAAATTTGGCATAAGGTGAGCAGTAGATATCAAATTGGTAAGGATGTGTAGGTGAAGAGATAATAGGAGCAATTGGAGGAATTGTATCCTGGATAAAATGAGCAGTCACAGTCTTATTTTTACCCATATAGACAACATCAGGATTATCCGACCCAGTAAGAGCACCAGTCCAGTGACTAAAAGTCCACCCAACATCAGGATTAGCAGTAAGGGTAACCGAAGAACCAGAAGGATACGTACCTTGATCAGGATCCCTAGTCACACTCCCATCCCCATCCACACTGACATCCAAAACATAGGAATCCTGGATAAAATGAGCAGTCACAGTCTTAT
>Ga0272441_10015504_pt1 | contig 10665 bp, 11 predicted proteins | sample SSMProp6N_FD_193582 | JGI IMG/M metagenome (GOLD analysis project Ga0272441, IMG submission 193582) | Marine sediment archaeal communities from Little Sippewissett salt marsh, Falmouth, MA, United States - SSM-Prop-6N | ecosystem: Environmental > Aquatic > Marine > Wetlands > Sediment ...
ATAAGAATACAGTATGTTTATCAAGCATGCCTATCACGGTTCAGGCTAGTCTTCGCGTCCGTAGGCTTGCTCTTCACTCAAACCGTAGCTATGGCTACGGTTTTCGCTCCAGAGCGGCGACTACGAACACGAATCCTGCGCCTGCTCCCGTGATCCTGGTGAGAAATGCGGGCTAGACAAATTGCTGGTATGCACTGCACGTGTGCTTTCATAGCATGCGCGCAAGCATAGAATGTCACGAGAATATCGCATTTCATGTTCCCCGTGCTCTGATAATTCAGGGATGAATTAGTCAGAGCTTCTTTAACATACAATGGCTTATGTCTAAGGTCGCATTGCGGCTGCGAGATCTGTTGCAATGAGCTAGAATATTCCCATGACTTCCAGTCGCCCCTACCTGGTAAGAGCAATGTATCAATGGATTGTTGACAATGGCATGACGCCGCACTTGCTCGTCAACGCTGAATTGGATGAGTGCATCGTTCCTGTCGCCCATATCAGTGAGGGCAAGATAATCCTAAATATAGCTCCGATGGCGGTACAGGGACTGACTCTGGGTGACGAGGAGGTTACTTTCAATGCGCGGTTCAATGGCAAGGCGGAATCCATCTTGGTCCCGGTGACTGCGATCCTCGCCGTCTATGCGCGCGAAAACGGCCAGGGCATGATGTTCTCTGATGATGACCAAAGTGGGCACGCTGACGGTAAGCGCGCGGATGATCGCGGCGAGAAGAATGCAGATAAGTCGCGTGTTTTGCTGAAACGTTCACCCCGCAGCTCAGCTGATCAAAACGCGGAGTTGCATGGCGATAAATCCGGGCCAAGACTGCACCGTTCGAGTGCGACCGTGGATGACGGGTCTGATCCCGACCCCGACAAACCTCGGCCAAACTTGCGAGTTATCAAATAACGCTTGAGCTTTGGCTGGCATTTCTGAGCAGTCGAGCTCCGTCCTGCGGGCTAGCCCGCATTTCTCACCAGGCGGCGTAGAGTACTGATAAGGCATTGGCTCTTTTGAGAGAGCTCACCTGACCGAAAATACAGCGTGTTTGCCGACAGCGGCTATCACGGTTCAGGCTGGTCTTCGCCTGCTCACGATCGTAGGGTGCGCCGTGCGCACCAGAACCGGCCACCGAACTGAAGGTGCGCGGTGCGCATGGCGCACCCTACGGTCGCTTCACTCAAACCGTAGCTATGGCTACACTTTTCGCTCCAGAGCGGCGCTTACGAACACGAATCCTGCGCCTGCTCCCGTGATCCTGGTGAGAAATGCGGGCTAGTGCCCGAGCAGCTGGTGATCGACGAGGTCGCAGATGCAGTGTATGGCGAGCAAGTGGACCTCCTGAATGCGGGCGGTAGATTCAGACGGCACCCTGATTTCGACATCATCGGCGGTCAGCAATCGCGCCAGATCCCCACCCTGTTTGCCGCTAAGCGCGATAACCTGCATCTCGCGGTCATGTGCCGCCTCGACCGCGCGATTGACATTGGCTGAGTTTCCGCTGGTGCTGATGGCCAGCAGAATATCGCCCGGTTGACCCAGCGCACTCACCTGTTTCGCAAAGACCTGGTCATAACTGAAGTCGTTGGCAATGGAGGTCAGGGTTGAGCTATCCGTGGTCAGCGCGATCGCCGGCAAGCCAGGTCGTTCCATCTCAAATCGATTCAGCATCTCGGAGGAAAAGTGCTGGGCATCTCCAGCTGAGCCTCCGTTGCCGCAAGACAGTAACTTGCCGCCACCGAGAAGGCAATGTGTGACCATCTGTGCCGCGGTAGACAGCGGCTCAGCAAGCAAGTCCGCCGCTATTTGCTTGGTGCTGATGCTGTCCTGGAAATTTTGATTAATTCGCTTGATCAGATCCATGCTTGTCTTGCGCTCTAGTTCGCTAAAATGCGTTTTTTATCCAATCGAAAGTATACGCGTTCGCGCCATTGTTCAGGATTTCTTCGCTCATCGCAACAACATCAAATCGACCGTTCTTCAGGCGTGTCTCCTGTTGTAGATATTGTTCGGCCGTCTTGCGCAGCCTGTGCTGTTTGCTGGTGGTGATGGTTTCGGCCGCTCCGCCGAACGCATCGTTCTTGCGATATCTGACTTCGACAAAAACCACCGTGTTCTTGTCTTGCATCACCAGATCGAGTTCGCCTCGGCGTCCTTGATAATTTCTGTCGAGCAGCGTCAAACCCTGTTGTTGCAGATATTTGCAGCAGGCCAGCTCGGCTTTTCGGCCACGATCACGACTGGTTGGGGTCATGCAAAGCCGTTGCAGGTGGTGTGCTGAAATCCAGATAGACGGGACGACCGTTCTTGAATTTGGCCCAAATGAGTTCACGATGCAAACGTTGGTTAACGTCCATCGATATCGTGCCGGTCTCACCTGGATAGCGCGCGTAATCGTGCGACCGCAGATATTTCAAATTCTGGACGATGTTGAAGGCATCGACACCAAGAGCGAACAGCCTGGTGTATGCCTGTTGATCGCTCCAGATTGCATCGAAATGTTGTTTGTACTGGCTGTCGCTGGTCAGCGTCCATGGCAGATCGCAAAATACGGTGCCATCGAGATCACGATCGGCATATTTGTCGAGCTTGCCGCTGAAAACATGGGAGGTCGCGTAGACGGGCAAGTCGCCGGCATGATGAAATTTGAGCGCCGGTATGATGCCTCGAGCGGCCCGATGTGTACCTGCAAGAAAGATCATATCGATGTCCTGGCGTCGATACGGCTGGAATTGGAGTCGGGTGCCGAGCACATGCTGCAGGTCTTGCAGGCGCGCCTGGCTGTCATCAAGATTGAATAACTTTTTTAGCGGCTTCGAGTAATCGTCGACGTTGGTTGGATAATGCTGGATCGTCAGCACTGAGCCGCCCAGTTCCTCAAAGCGCTGGGTAAAAGCGGCCTGCAAGCGCCGACCCCATTCGCTGTCGGGCACCAGTGCAGCAGCTGTGGTGTGATTTTCCCGTATTGCCAGCTCGGCTACCTGCCGCGCTTCGTCTTCAGGCAACAGTCCAAACTGGTAAAGATTATCAGAGATACTCAGCGGGTTTTCCGCGTAATTCAGCGTCAGGATTGGCGTGTCGAGGGTGCGATCCTGCGCCAGCTTGTTGATGCTCGCCTTATCCAATGGCCCTATGATGTAGCTGGCCCCGTCCAGCGTCGCTTTTTCGTAGAGTTCGTAGAAACTCAGGTCTTCATCGCTGGTATCGTAAAACCGCAGCAGCGGTCTTTTGCTTGTGTCCTGCTCAAACCAGGCAGTGACGATACCACCTTGTATCGCGTCAGAAACATTCTTGTATTTGCCCTGCATCGGCAGCAGTATCGCGATACTTTCGGCAGGCGTATAGCTCTGTTGAACTTCAGCCAGCAAACGCTCGATAAACAGATTGCTCACCGGGTGATCGGGGTAACGCATTCCCCAGTCCAGAATCGCGTTTTGAATTTGACTGGTGTCTCTAGGCGTATTTCTGAGCTCTGCCGCGAGATCGATCCAGCCGCGTGTGGTCAGATCGTCAACCTGGGAAGGCTGTAGCGCGACCGCCGGAGTGCGTTGCAGGGCGGCCCAGATCGCCTGGTGATTTTGGTCGCGTGCTTCATCTGTCTCCAGGTGGCGCTCGAGATCAACGCGTATGCGCACAGCCGCCAGATGGTATCCTAGCTCAAGATTGGCGTCAGCGCTGATTTCTCTGGCTTCGATGTACTGTGGCAGCGGCAATTCGTGGATCGACGGCAACAGCGCTAACGCTTGTCTCGGTTTTTCATTCGCGAGAGCGATCTTTGCTGCTAGCAGGCTGACCTGGTGCTGGCGGCTGGTCACGGTGGTTTCGGCGTCCAGGGTCTCCAGCTGATCGGCTGCTTTGTCGAGTTCACCGCGCCGGTAAAAAAGTTCAGCCGCGCTCAGCAAGTGCTGCTCCCGCAGTTCGCCAGTGCTCTCGCTGGCGAGTGCGACATAGTCTTCAGCGGTCTTCCCCTCCAGTTCGGTCGGCTGGCCTCTGATCGCGTCGGAAACGCGTTGATCAACGCCTTCCCCCGGGCGTTCAGGTGTTGGCGCGCAGGCAACCAGGGCAGAAAACAGATAGATACAGAGTATTCGGTTGAACGATTTCAAGATCAGTCTGGACAAATTAATCAATAAGTTAGAGTATTGTTTCCACAGTCTGAGCGTATTCTACAACAGGCAGACAGGACTTCGCGCAGAAACTAAGCGACTTGGGTAAAACATTGTCAAATCATACAGTAAACGCAGCTTCACTTTTTCTGGTTGCGACCCCCATCGGTAATCTGGGGGACATCAGCTCGCGCGCGTTGCAGGTACTGGCTGAAGCCGCCTGGATTGCTGCTGAGGATACCCGTCACAGCAAACACTTGCTACAGCACTATGCGATTACGACGCGGGTGCTGGCCTATCATCAGCACAATGAAGCGCGACAGACACCCATTCTGATCGATCGCCTGCATCAAGGGCAGTCGATTGCACTGGTTTCGGATGCAGGTACACCACTGGTCAGTGATCCGGGCTACCGGTTGGTGCGAGCCGCATTGCAGGATAACATCCGGGTAGTGCCGGTACCGGGTGCGTGCGCGGCCATCGCCGCTTTGAGCGCGTCGGGTTTGCCTACCGACAGGTTCGTATTCGAGGGTTTTCCACCGGCGAGACAGGGTTCCCGTCTGAATTTCCTGAAAGCGCTGAGTGCCGAGCAGCGAACTCTGGTCTTTTACGTCTCCTGTCATCGGTTGCTCGACACGTTGCAGGACATGTTGGCCGTTTTCGGTGACGCGAGACAGGCGGTTCTGGCGCGAGAACTGACCAAGGCCTTTGAGACCATTCGCAAAGCCAGGCTGGATGATCTGGTTGAATGGGTAAGAGGCGACCCGAACCAGCAACGGGGCGAGATGGTTGTGTTGATCGAGGGTGCAAGCGAGCACGGCGATCAGGACCAGGAGCACGTGGCCAAGCTACTCACGGTACTGGTTGATGAATTGCCGCTGAAGCAAGCCGCTACTATCGCGTCGCGACTGACTGGTCTGAACAAAAATGATCTTTACAAGCAGGCCCTGGGTCTGAACAATAACAAGAGATGATGCGAATTCTGACAATCGTATGCGTATTGTTCGCGCTCACGGCAGCTGCCGAGGCGAGCAATGACAGGGCCTTGTTCTGGCAGATTCGGTCCGATAGCGCCACCGTTTATCTGCTGGGTTCCATTCATTATGCTGATGAAAGTTTTTATCCACTGCGAGAGGAAATCGAACGCGCTTTTGCGGTTTCGGATCATTTGGTCGTGGAAATCAATATCGACGCAGAAAAAGCCGCGCGTTATCGGGAGCTTATTCAAGACAAGGGATCCTTCGCCGGCGAGACAACAATCCGCGACGTGGTCTCAGAACAGACCTTCCGACATCTGCAATACCGGTTGGATCGACTGGGCATACCGCTGGATATGGTGCACAAACAAAAACCTGGCATATTGGTGCTGACCCTGACAGCGGTGCAGGTCATGAAAATGGGTTTTTTGCCGGAGATGGGGATAGATGCCTATTTGCTGCGCAAGGCCTCAAAAAGTGGTAAGGACATACTCGAGCTCGAGACCATAGACGAGCAGATCGATGTGTTTTTGAATATCACAGATGGTGACCTGTTGTTGCGCGAAGCACTTTTCTCGCTGGAGGAGGCTGAAGTCTTAATGATGGATATGATTTTTTGCTGGAAGCAGGGCGATGATGCCTGCATCGAGGGTATCCTGTTCGAAGACGCGTTCACCAACTATCCTTCGTTCGTGAGTATCTATGATGTGCTGTTCTATCGGCGGAACGAGGATATGGCGAATGACGTCAGGAAATTTCTACAGAGCGAGGGCACGTATTTTGTCGTCATCGGTGCTGGCCACCTTGTCGGTGAAAAAGGTATCCCGAACCTGCTCAGGAACGCCGGCTACAAGGTAACGCGATTATAATGGTGCGGTGACAGCGGCGGCCACGATACTCGACCTGGTCCGAGCCGACGGTGAACAGTTTCCCGTTGGATCAGAGATTTTGCTAAACTGCAATTTATGGATTTGCTGCGATCAAATGTCATTGGTCGTAGGACAATCGCTGGGTTATTGATCGTGGCGGTTTTGGTCGTCACGCTTTTACCTTCTCATTATCATTTGCATCACTTCAATGGCAACGGTCATGCGGATCATACGCATGTGATGGACCTGCACCTCGCTGCGGATCATCGCAACTACGATCATCATGATGAAGATATCAGCATCATCTCTGCAACGCCCGATGCGATCGTAAACCAGGTCAAGATGCTTTTGTTCATATTTGCGCCGCTGGCTACCGTTGTGATAGGCGGCATCATCTCGTCCACGGTGCTGACGCTGCTGGTTTTGCCGGTGCTGTATAGTCTCGCCTATCGGGGCAGGCCAGGCTCATAGAATTACCCGCAGAGACGCGGAGGTGCAGAGTGAAGAGCAAATGCGTGGTAATTGGCTATTCGGCGCGGCACGAACGCGGCGACCGCCCAAGCTCATTTGCCGGTATGCCCGACGAATCCGAATCCTTCCTGCGATACCCGGATGAGACGAAGACGTCATCGAGGCGCGACAGCGACGTGGCAATCTCCGGCAGCCTGACGAGTTTCACTAGCCCGCATTTCTCACCAGGCGGCGTAGAGAACTGATAAGCCATTGGCGCTTATAAGAAAACTCGGATGATCGAAAATCCGACGTGTTTTTCAACAATGCCTATCACGGTTCAGGCTGGTCTTCGCCTGCCCAAGATCGTAGGGTGCGCCGTGCGCACCAGAACCGGCCACCGAACTGAAGATGCGCGGTGCGCATGGCGCACCCTACGGTTACTTCGCTCAAATAGTAGCCAAGGCTATGCTTTTCGCTCCAGAGCGGCGCTTACGAACACCAGCGCGCCTGTCTCGCCAGGGGGCGAGATGATCACGCCGAGATTTGGATTGATGAAATACATCCCTGTATTTCACCCCTTCGGGGTCGCTTTGCGGTCCAAATCCGTTCCAGACGGATTTGTCACAATGGATTTTGCGAAGGAGTGGAATAACCGAGTGTACTGCCGACTGAGTAAAATTCCTTGTGCATTCAAAGATCAAGTGAGGGCTCATCCATCTGGTGAGACAGGCGGGCTAACTCCTGCGCCTGCTCCCGTGATCCTGGTGAGAAATGCAGGCTAGCCCGCATGTTGCACGAAGGCGGACGAAGATCCCAGGAAATTAATCGATATATCAATCGCTTATGCCTGATTCAGCGGACTAATCGGCGGTTACAGTTTGTCCTATTTGGTTTTACGAACAATCTGGCGTCGCATCTTGAACGATCGCCCTTGATCCATAGCTAAGGCTATGAATCTGCACGCGATCGTCCAACCTGCTTTGCCAGCTTGCCCGTAAAATCCAAATCCTTCGTGCAACATCCGGGTTAGCCCGCATGGCAGGATCAGCAGGCGTCATTGCGCTCATTTGGAGCAGCGAATGTGCAATTCCGATAACTTGAGATCATGTCCCTTTTCCAGATAGCTCGCCTGGGCGAGCAACAATTCAGCGGTGGCTTGCGCATCCGCAAGAGCGTTGTGTTGCGCCGCGGACACGAGGCCGTAGCGTTCACGGCATTGCCCAAGACGCAACCCGAGTACCTTATTCTGAATCTGCAGACGTTTCTTTTCGATCTCCATGGTATCGACATACGGGAACAGCAACGGGCAACGGAAGTTCTCCTTCGCCGCTTTTTGCAGGAAGCGCACATCCAGCGGAGCATGGTGAAACACGAGTACGGCGCCCTGCATCAGTTCGATTAGGGGTAACAACGCGGCTGCGGCGCTGCGCGCACCGGCGATACTGCTGTCCAGCAGGCCGTGGATTCGACTACTGTCGCCGGCGCCTGTTTCGGCGTGGATCAGCAGGTGCTTACCGCTGGCGTTGCGGATGCGTCCGTGCTCAATAACCACCCAGCCGATGCTGAGCAAATGACTGCTTTTGACATCCAGTCCACTCATCTCGCAGTCCAATGCCAGAAACCGTGTTGTTCTGAATGTATTCGAGCTGTTTATCGCCGACTGTTCGTAGAGTGGCTGAACAGGGGTACCATACGCTTTCTGTTGAAAACGTTTCCGCTGCAGAGCCCATTGAAGTCTATAAAACACCCCCACCAAACCTTGCTTTCATCGCTGTCTGAGCATCTCTGACAATATTGAAAGCGTCCTTGAGCTGATGACGCAGCAGGGGCGACAGCTCTGTTGGGTCGAGGTAGTTATCGGCTTTGTGCCCGGCGGCGTACCGTTTGCCCTGCGCATCCAGACGAAGGCCCGCGATGAACTCGTGTGCATCGATCAGGCTTTCCGACATCTCCCGTGACATGACGCCAGCCCGATGCACTGCTTGCAAACGCTCGATGGTGTTCAGCGTATCGTTACCGACGGACAATGCATACATTCGCGCGATGTCCACGATCGGTATCGTACCGCGTTTTTTCAGGTTCAGCGTGTTGTTGTGCTCACCATCAGACTCGAGCACGAAGGTTTTGAAAAATCCGAGCGGCGGCGAGTGCAACAATGCGTTATCACACAGCATCGCCAGGAATATCGTGTTTTTTCGCGCTCTGTCCAATACCTCTGCCTGGAGCTCGGCAACGAATTCGGCATTGCCGTAGATGCCGCGCATATCGAAGAAGATGCTGGAATGCATCACGGCTTTGGGTGAAGGCTCCTCGATCCACTTAGCAAAGGTCCGTATCCACTGCGACAAGGACAGACGCCATTGTTTATTTTTTGCCATGATGCCGCCAGGACAGTAGGGCATGCCACACAGGTCGAGCGCATCATTGATGAATGCGGCAAATTTATCGAAATATTCACGATCGTTTTCCCCGATACTATCGGGCAGCAACAACGCATTGTCCTGGTCGGAGCCCAGGGCCAGTTCCTGCCGGGCCTGTGAACCAAACGCGAGCCAGGCATATTCACAAGGCGGGTTACCGTAACGATTTTCAGCCAGTTTGATCAAACGTCGGGTTAGACCATCGGAAAGCGTTGTCAAAATCTTGCCGACCTCGACCGCCAGCGTGTCACGCTCGACCATTTTGACGATCAACGGCGGTATGCCACGCGCGATCACTCTCAGCTCGCTGACACTCGCTGCGCGGTTGATCGCGAAATTCAGCGAAACCGGCTCGATGTTGTTTGCCCGCAGAATATCGGTCTGCGATATCATCCCGACCAGCGCCTGCTCATCCATCACCGGCAGATGGCGGACGCCTTCTGCCATCATTTTCAGCTGCGCGTCGTGCAATTCGGTGTTCAGATCGATGCTCATCGGATCACAGGTCATCACACGACGCACGGGCTCGTTGTCTGGAACGCCTTCGGCCAGCACGCGAATGCGAAAATCACGATCGGTAATGATGCCCACGAGCCTGCGATCATCTTCGATCAGCAACGATGAGATATTATGCTGGTTCATCAATCGCGCGGCGTCGCGAATGCTCGTGTCCGGCGCTACAGAAATCACCACGTTCGACATCGTGTCTCTGACCCTCTGGATGTAGACTGGCTTGTCTGCAGCATGCTGCACTGTCGACTCGGTCGACCGCCTGCCCTGCTGAGTTGCGATCTCCGCGACAGCCTTTTGACCGGATTTTTGTATTGCGGCTATTTCCTCGTTCGCGGCGGCGAGTGAATGCAGGGCGTCGTCGCCAAGCTCGTAATAGAGGCAGTCTTCGAGCACAACCGCATCCGGCGAATCACCGGCATCGTCGCGCAGTGCCTCCGGTACAAAATAGTCACCACTGCTGAGCCGATCGATCAGCACGCCGCGCTTGTCACGCAATTCCAGGCTTCCAGAACGCACGATCAGCATGCCGACCGACGAAGCCACCGGGTCCGATATATTCAACGCGAGTTTGTTACCAGATTTACTGAACGCGACCAGAACATTGTTGCTGGCATATTCGAGCTGGGACTCAGAGAGTTGGTTAAAAGGCGGATGCTGTGCCAGGAATGATTGCACATCGCCCGCTTCACTGACCATCTCAGCCTGCTCCTTCTATCCCGATAGCTGTTAGTTAACCACAATGCCGTTCCTATTGCATCGATCCAGCCGGGCTGAAGTTATCGCGGGGATAAGTGGTATCGTAATCGATGAAGACTGCCGGTGTTTCTGCAAAAAAGACGGCGCCGGCCACATCCAGCACCAGCCGCAATTGACTCTTCGCCGGATCGACCATCGCAAAGCTTGCCGTCCAGATACCGGTCTCCGTCTGATCACGCCGCATTACCACCGGTTCTTCGCCTGTATCACCATCGTAAAGCGCAGCAAGGACGTTCTGCGCCGGCAGGCTCGAAGACAGCACCAGCTGAATCTCCGTATCGCTCAGTCGCTGTACGCGCACACTGACTTCGACATCACCGTTTTCAAGCGTGCACTCACCGCTTTGATAACGGCAGTTGGGCCGGGCCGCAAGCTGGTAGCTTTTTCCTTGCTGAAGCGTATGGGGTTTTTCTGACACAACATGATCAACTGCGAAATAGGCGATGATGGCCAGTACCGGCGCGACAAACATTGCAGCGATCAGGTGTTTGTTTTTCAGGACGTTCATTACGACGACAAAAGCACGAGGGACCCGTGTCTTGTAGGAGCGGCTTCAGCCGCGAATTGCCC
>Ga0272441_10015506_pt1 | contig 10664 bp, 8 predicted proteins | sample SSMProp6N_FD_193582 | JGI IMG/M metagenome (GOLD analysis project Ga0272441, IMG submission 193582) | Marine sediment archaeal communities from Little Sippewissett salt marsh, Falmouth, MA, United States - SSM-Prop-6N | ecosystem: Environmental > Aquatic > Marine > Wetlands > Sediment ...
TCATGTTCGGCCTCTTCTTCCTGGCCGTCGGCCTGTGCATCTGGAGGCTCTACGGCGAGGCCAGACTCAACATGGAACGGCAGAAAAGAGAACGCAGGTAACCACCACACCGTACCTACCACAAAGCCCCCGCCTCAAAAACGGGGGCTTTGTCGTCTCAAGGCCCAGCCCCCGAACCACCTCATGATCACGGAAACAATCTGTAACGGCCGGACCGGTGTCTTCTACAGATGAAGACAGGGCCGGGCTTAAAATCCGGCCCTGTCGACTGGATGCCGTTGTCGACGGTTACAGCTTGAAGAGCAGATCGGTGTAGGTCGGGACGGGCCACATATCCGCGGGGACCACCATCTCCAGCGCGTCGATATCGCCGCGCAGTCCCTGCATGGCCGGCACGGCTTTATCCCGGTAGATTTCGGCCTGTTTGACGGTATCGCCGGTCTTCTGCGCCCTGGCCATCGCCCCCTCCAGCTTCGCCAGGTTTTTGTAGGCGGAGGCCAGAAAAGCGCCGGTCTTCTTCAGGAGATCTTCCTGGGCCGGAGCGGGAACGGCCGCTCCCTTCAGGCTGGCACAGGAATCGGCCAGGAGGGTCGCATACTCGATCCCCGCGGGGATAAACTGCCTCTTGGCCATGTCGATGGCCGTCATCGCTTCGATATTGATCTGCTTGGCGTAGATCTCGACATAGGTCTCATAGCGGGAATGCAGTTCCTTTTCCGAGAGGACCTCATACTTCTCGAAAAGTTTGAGCGCCTTCGGGGTCACAAAGGCCTTCAGGGCATCCACGGCGTTGCGTACGTTGGGAAGGCCGCGCTTCTCGGCCTCCTTCACCCAGGCGTCTGAATAGTTGTTGCCGGTGAAGAGGATCCGGCTGTGTTTCTTGTAGATGTCTTTGATGATCGCCGCCACCTCGACGTTTGTGTCTTTGGCCTTTTCAAGGCGGGTGGCGATCTCGTCGAGGGCCTCGGCGGTGATGGTGTTCAATGCGACATTCGCCCCGGCAATCGACTGGGCCGAACCGACCATCCGGAACTCGAACTTGTCCCCGGTAAAAGCGAAGGGGGAGGTCCGGTTGCGGTCGGTATTGTCCTTCGGAATCGTGGGCAGCGTGTCGACACCGACATGCAGGATCTGCGGGTCTTTTGTGGAGAGCTTTTCACCCCTTGAGATCTTCTCCAGGATATCCGTCAGTTCGTCCCCCATGAAGATGGAGACAATGGCCGGAGGCGCTTCGTTGGCGCCCAGACGGTGATCGTTCCCGGCGCTGGCGCAGGTGGCCCGCAGGATATCGGCATGGGTGTCGACGGCCTTGATCAGGGCGCTCAGAAAGATGAGAAACTGGACGTTATCGCTGGCCGTCCGCCCCGGGTTCAGCAGGTTGACGCCGTCGCTCGTGGAAAGAGACCAGTTGTTGTGCTTCCCCGAGCCGTTGATACCGGCATAGGGCTTCTCATGGAGCAGGCAGACCAGGTCATGCCGGAGCGCGACCTTCTGCATGGTCTCCATGACCAGCTGGTTGTGGTCGGTCGCGATGTTCGCGGTCGCGTACATGGGGGCCATCTCGTACTGCGCCGGCGCGACCTCGTTATGCTGGGTCTTGGAGGTGATCCCCATCTTCCAGAGTTCGTTGTTCAGGTCCCACATGTAATCGGCGACCCGGTCCTTGATAGCGCCGAAATACTGGTCGTCCAGTTCCTGACCCTTGGGCGCGGGGGCACCGAAGATCGTCCGGCCGGTCAGCATCAGGTCCGTTCTCTCCAGATAAAAATCCCTGTCCACCAGGAAGTATTCCTGCTCGGGACCCACCGTGGAGATGACCTTGGTGGCGGTGGTATTGCCCAGGGCCTTTAACACCCGCAGGGCCTGCCGGGAGACGGCCACCATGGACCGCAGGAGGGGGGTCTTCTTGTCGAGGGCCTCTCCATGATAGGAATAGAAGGCCGTCGGAATGGTCAGGGTAACATTGCCGCTTTCGTCGGTCTTCAAAAACGCGGGGGAGGTGCAGTCCCAGGCCGTGTACCCCCGGGCTTCGAAGGTGGCCCGCAGTCCGCCGCTCGGGAAGGACGAGGCATCCGGTTCGCCCTGGATCAGCTGCTTGCCGGAAAATTCCATGCTGCTGCCGCCGTCCGCAGCCGCGGAGATGAAAGAGTCGTGCTTCTCGGCGGTAAACCCGGTCAGGGGCTGAAACCAGTGCGTGTAATGAGTCGCCCCCTTCTCGATCGCCCAGTCCTTCATGGCGTTGGCGACCACGTCGGCAATGTCGGGCCGCAGCGGGGTGCCGTTTTCAATCGTTTCCATCAGGGCCTTGCAGACATCCTCGGGGAGGCGCTGTTTCATCACCTTGGCGTTAAAAACATTCGAACCAAAAATTTCTGTCACGTCCATAATGCTCTCCTTTTCATTGCACAGAAGACTCTCATTGTTCGAGAGATATGGCAACAATTTTTTCCTCTCTACCAGGGAGGCAGAGCAAGAGGCGTACCAATATTTGATTTTGAGTTTTTTCGTATAGTTATGTTCGAAACGCCCCGCGAAACCGCCCGCAGAACGAACAATTCTGTTGCCTGTTGTCCCCAAACCTACAATTTTGTGCCACTCAATCAGTCCCGTTACGGATACCGGAGATGAGGCGCGAAAAACGTCGGGACGGAGGAGATACAAGAAGGCGGCGGACCACCGTCGGTGGAAGCCGCCGCCTTATCGAGACACCCTGTTTCTACTGAACGATTAGACGATTCCCTGCGCCAGCATCGCTTCCGCGACCTTCGTGAAGCCGGCTATGTTCGCGCCATTGACGTAGTTGCCGGGCGTGCCGTACTCATTCGCGGCCTCGACGGAGGCGGCGTGGATACTCTTCATGATCTTCTTCAGGTAGTCATCCACTTCCTCGCGGGTCCAGCTCAGACGCATGCTGTTCTGCGTCATCTCAAGACCGGAGACGGAGACTCCGCCGGCATTCGCGGCCTTTCCGGGCGCGTAGAGGATCCCGGCGTCGACGAAGGTCTCCACCCCTTCCGGGACGGTCGGCATGTTTGCGCCCTCACTTACAAACTGGATCCCATTGGCGACGAGATTCTGCGCGTCCTTCGCGTTGATCTCGTTCTGGGTCGCGGAGGGAAATGCGCCGGTGGCCTTATGATTCCAGAGGGGATTGTAATCGAGCGAAGGATCGATCGGGGTATAGACGGCATTGGGATACTTGTCGGCATATTCCTTGATGCGGCCGCGCTTGAAATTCTTGAGCTCCATGACGAAATCCAGCTTGCCGCGATCGATGCCTTCTTCATCATAGATGTATCCCGAAGAATCCGACAGGGTCACCGCCTTGCCACCCAGGTCGAGAATCTTCTCCACCGTATACTGGGCCACATTTCCGGAACCGGACACGAGGCAGCTCTTTCCTTCGAGGGTCTCGCCGCGGGTCGCAAGCATCTCCGCTGCAAAATAGACCGCACCGTATCCCGTGGCCTCGGGACGAATCAGGCTGCCGCCCCAGGTGAGCCCCTTCCCGGTCAGGACGCCGGTAAACTCATTACGCAGCTTCTTGTACATCCCGAAGAGGAACCCGATCTCCCTGCCTCCGACACCGATATCGCCGGCGGGGACGTCCGTGTGGGGGCCGATGTGCCTGAACACCTCGGACATGAAGCTGTGGCAGAAGCGCATCACCTCGGTATCCGACTTCCCCTTGGGATCAAAGTTGGAGCCTCCCTTCGCCCCTCCCATCGGCAGAGTCGTCAGGGCGTTCTTGAAGACCTGCTCAAACCCCAGAAACTTGAGGATGCTCAGGTTGACCGACGGATGGAACCGGAACCCTCCCTTGTACGGTCCTATCGCGCTATTCATCTGAATACGGTACCCCCTGTTGATCTGGACCTCGCCGCGGTCATCCACCCAGGGCACGCGAAATATGATCACCCGCTCAGGCTCGACCATGCGATCGAGAATCTTCGCCTTGCGGTACTCCGGGTGTTTATCCAGGACGGGAGTCACCGACTCCACCACCTCCGAAACAGCCTGAAGAAACTCCATCTCCCCAGGGTTACATTCTTCACAAACTTTCATAAAATCCAACATCTTTCAGCTCTCCCTTCTTTTGTTTTTGCATCTCCTGCATCACGATATGAGGGGGCACCGCACTTCTCTTCCCTTCCCATACCATTATATAGGGTACCGCTACCTGCCGCGAGGCAGCCTCATACTGACAATATTCCGGGCCTCTCCGCCATGTGGGACAGATCTTCGCGTCTCAACCGAGCGGCAGATGCCATCCCACACACGTGCAGGATTCACGCGCACTTCGGATGGTGTACAGTTTCAGCGAACAGCATATTTGATTAAATACTACCATTGTGTTGTTAATGCAAACAAAAATATCATAATTGGACAAATGTTCAAGCAGAACTTACGCACACGGAACTTCTCCCCGCCGGCGAGGGTCCGCTCCCGTCTGCCACGGGCAGTTCTATGCCATTGATATTACGTATCGAACCGCCATATAAAACCGCGCCCCCGGTGTGTCTCAAGAGAACGGCAGATGCCGGAACACACGCAGGCTGGATGCAGGGGAGGATTGGAGCAGGTGAAGTGTGAGCGAGCGTTACATTTCAGTATATACTACATCCCCGTCTTGCCCGCCATGCCGGAGGCGCTGTCGGCAGGGCCCCACACGTCGCATCGCTGACGGTTACAGAAAACCCGGAAAGACCCAGATAGAAAATCACCTGTAAATACGGTGAGCATCCCCATATTGTCGCCTTTTCCCTTTTCGCCGGGCTGAATTTGTTTGACAAAAGAAGAAATGTGATGTAAGGGAGCGCGGCTTAACAGGACGGTAGTCAATAATATCTGATCGCCTGCCCGGCCAGCCTCCCGGCTCCGGGCATTCTTATGACATCCCGATTGTCTGTGAGCCTACCACGTATTTGAGGTGTTCTCATGGAGTTTTTTATATTTCCGACTGTTCCCCCTGATGCTTCTCTCGTATGTCTATTCTTAGCCGTCTTTAGCATGTTAGGAAATTCATCGTTGCAGTAATGCGTTAGAACCCAAACATACTCTGCCAGAAAAACTGCCGTAAGCCTGGCCAAAAACACGCGCTCGATCGTATGATGTTTCCGTTATATGGAGCTCCCGGGATTCCCGTTCTCTCCGCCCTGCCCCCTTGCGACTGCCTGGTGCTTGGCCGGCAGAGGACGGGTTGTGCCTCAAAGGCTCATCCTGCAACCTTCCCGACCGGCGCAAGGTAGATCACAAACTCGTCGGTCCCGTCGATACCGATCAGCCGGTCCATCGCCTCCTGGTCGTACGCGGCGACGGCGCACGTCCCCGCCCCGATTGCCTCACAGGCGAGATAGAGATTCTGGCAGACATGGCCGGCGTCGAGCGCGATTACCTTGTGGGCCGCCTCCCCGTAGCGCCACTCCATCCGGTACGGCACGGCCGTCCAGATGAAGGTGACCGCCGCCTCCCCCGGATACCGCTGGCCGAATGACGCCCCTGTGATCCGCTCCGCCAGACGATCGTCCCCCGCTTCGGGGAGAAGCTGGTGCTCCACGGGAAGGTACCGGTACAGCCCCCGGTCGATTCCCGCAACGTTCAGGACACAGAGGTACGTCTCGATGGCGTGGCGGCACCCCGCCGACGGCACCGTCCGAAAGGCGTGGCCGGGATCGATCCGCTGCCGTATCCCCTGCGTCGCCCAGAGGAGAAACGAAAGCTCCTCAAGGCTCAAGGGGCCATCCCCGTAGGACCGGCGGCTTCTGCGGTTTCGCATCGCCCCGATCAGGTCGATCCTGCCGATGTCCCCCCACCCGCTGCCGGGCGGCACGAGATCTATCCGCTTTGCCCCCTCCTCGAACGGTTTTTCTACAGGGGGAGGATCAATCCCCCGGCTCTGATCGGTCGCGGAGAAATCGACGGTCTTTCGGATGGTGTCCTTCAAAAAGGTCCGGCCCTGTTCAAGGAGTGACTGCTTCATGCCGATACTCCCTTCATGCGTTCCCCCCATGGAGGTGCCTTCGCTTACTGTCCCGGCGCCTCTTCCATCTCTTCATAGCTGTCGGGGGTGAAGCGCGGCGTGCAGACGGCCAGAAAGAGCAGGTCTTCCCCCCCGATGTTCGTGATCCGCTGTGGACAGTCCGGAGGAATCCGGACAACGTCGCCGGGGCTGACATCAGCGGATGGCAGATCGCCCACCTCCACGCGTCCTTCCCCTTTGAGGATCAGATACCGCTCCGCCACGCCCCGGAGGCGGTGGCGTCTCGTGGTAATCCCCGGCTCCACCCGCGCCTGCGCTATCGAAACGGCCTCGTCTTCCGCGCAATTCGACAGCTCAAAGATGAAACATCCCTCGTTCGTGTAGAATTCAGTCCCCCGGTCGCCCTGTACAATCTTCTCCTTCATCCTTTTTGTTCCCTCCCCCCTGGGTGGATGTCAATCCCAGGGTAAATATACCGAGAAATGGTTGACCTGTCCAGCATTGACAGGTATATGATGTGCCGTCAGAGATGCATCGAGGAGAACGGGACACAGGAGAGTCACCATCAAAACGCAATTCGGCCCTATCAAGCTCATACACGGAGAGGACAACAGCCGCTATCCCTACTGCCGGTCCGTCTTTATCGACGATGACGTGAAGGCCCTGATCGATCCCGGGGCCGGGGTCCAACGGCTGACCGACTTGAAACAGCAGCACCACATCGATATGGTCTTCAACACGCACTTTCACTACGACCACATCGCTTACAACTATCTCTTCGATCAATCCAAAATCCTTATCAACGACAAGGAAGCCCCCTGTTTCCGCGATCGGAGGGAGATCCCCCGGATCATCGGCATCGAGGAGGTGTACGGGGAGGAGTGGATCGCTGGCTGGCTGCAGCGGATCGCCGATCCCGCGACGGAGAAAAGCCCCTATTCTCCTCAGAACAACCACGAGTGGTGGCTCTCCACCGCCCGACTGGACGGGGAGTACCAATGGGGGGAGGTGTTCGACTTCGGGAAGGTCCGGATGCAGATCATCGGCGCGCCGGGGCACTCCGGCGGATTCAGCTGCATGCACTTTCCCCTTCACGGCGTAATCTACGTCGCGGACCTGGACCTCACTCCCTTTGGACCCTGGTATGGAAACACCAGCGGTGATATCGATCAGTTTATCTCGTCGTGCCGGACGATAGAGAAGGTCGATGCTGAATACTTCGTAACCGGCCACGAGATGGGCATCCTGGGCAGGGAAGAGTTCCGGGCGGGGATGAACCGGTACCTGGCGGTGATCGACGAGCGGGACGCACGACTCCTCTCCGTCCTGTCCGAGCCCCTGTCGCTGGAGGAGGTGACCCGGATGGGACTGATATACGGCAGGAAATTCCACGTGGATGCCTGGGTGTACATGTGGGAGTTCGTCACGATCAAGAAGCACCTCCAGAGGATGGAACGACAGGGACGGGTGTCGCAGATCGGCGAGACGTTCGTCGCCGTGTAGGCCGGGCAGCACACCCGCATTGCCCCTCCCGCACAGATCTTCGCCGAGTCCGAACGGCCGAATCCCGGGCAAAGACCCGAGAACGCCTGCGGGCCCTCGTCATGCCATGAAAAAATACTATTGACACGGATATGCATATTTGGAATAATTTGTGCCATGTAGTAGTTGAGGCTCTTTCTAGCCTGGGGTAGAAAGAAAAGGCTTCTGTCGTTCAACCCACAAGGAGGTGCTGTATGGATAAGGACGATCTGAAGAAATTTTTGGCTGGACTGTGCATCGTCACCCTCTTATCGGGGGCCAGTCTCTCGGTGGTCGGCTGCGAAAAAGCCGGCGAAAGCAGTTGAGGCAAAAAAACGGGTGCAGGTAGCACCCAAGAGGAAAAACCAGCCAAGAGTAGTTGAGGCTAAACGAGCGGCGCAGTTGGCGCCATCCAGAGCAACTCAAACGTTACATGGGCGGTAATCCTTCTCATTCCCTGACGATATCATTCCCATACGGAAATTCTGAAACAGATTGTGCCGACACGGCAGGGCATTGAGTGATCTCCTTCAACCCCAGGATATTGCAAGGGGTCAGACATGCGATCATCCGGCACATCACAGTTGGAAACAATCTATCCCGCATGCCGCGCGTTTCTGGACGACGACACATGGAACGCACTCCTCGCGAAGTATGCAGATGAAAAGAACGCCCGTTCCTTTGAGGAATTCCTTGCGCACCATATCTGCGAGCCCGGGTTCGCTGAATTTTTGCCCGGGCTCGCCCGCCTTGAACATGCCATCGCCGAGACGGCGCAGCGGGGAAAAGAAATTTTCACCGACGTCGAGCGGCGTGAAATCAATCCCACTCTCGCCCTGATCGAGACTTCATGGACCGATCTCCCCACACTCATCGATCCCAAAGACGGTCTGCCCCGTGATCCGCCGAAGCGGGGTGAGGAGCAGGTCCTCGTCTGGTACCACCCGAAACGCAAAACCGTCCACTACCGCAGCGCGACCGATGAAGATCTCCTGGTGCTCAAAATGATCGCGGAGGATATCGATCCTCGCGTTGTGGCGGAAGAGGGCACGGTACCGGTCGAGGCCGTTGAGGGGGCCATCGACAGGGCCGTTGCAAACGGCCTGGTCCTCGAACCTCGCCCCCTCATTCGGCGCGAGGGGGGGGACCCGCAAACGTGGCAGGGCATAGACGAGCAATTTTTAGAATCATCCTTCTTTACCATTCAGTGGCATATTACCCAGGCCTGCGATCTGCACTGCAGGCATTGCTACGACCGGAGCAATCGATCACCGCTCACGCTGGAGGCGGGTATCGGCATTCTCGATGACCTGGCGGCTTTTTGCGCGGATCGACACGTCCGGGGGCAGGTCTCGTTCAGCGGGGGCAATCCCCTTCTCCACCCCCACTTTTTCGATCTGTACCGGGCCGCCGCCGAACGGGGGTTCGTAACGGCGATCCTCGGCAACCCCACACCGCGGGAAAACCTGGAGCACATCCTCGGGATTCAAAAACCGTCCTACTATCAGGTCAGCCTCGAGGGGCTTGAGGAATACAACGATTACATTCGGGGAGATGGAAACTACAAAAACGTGATGGCCTTCCTGCCGGCCCTTCGGGATCTCGGGATCGCGGCCCACGTCATGCTCACCCTTACCAGAGACAACCTCGACCAGGTGCTGCCCCTCGCCGAGATATTGCGTGACAAGGCCGACAGCTTTACCTTCAACCGGTTGTCGCAGGTCGGGGAGGGGGCCGAACTCGCCATCCCCGGTCGCGATGAATACCGCGCCTTTCTGATCGAGTATGTCGAGGTCGCGAAGACGAACCCGGTGATGACCCTGAAGGACAACCTCATCAACATCATCCTCCACCAGCAAGGAGAGAAGCTCTTCGGGGGGTGTGCCGGCTTCGGATGCAGCGCGGCATTTAACTTCATCGCCATCCTGCCCGACGGGGAGGCCCACGCCTGCCGCAAGTTCCCCTCATACATCGGCAACGTTTACCACCAGAGCATCGGAGAGACATACAACTCCGACGCCGCCCGCCGTTACCGCGCCGGGACCGAGGCATGCAGATCCTGCCCGATCCGCCCCGTCTGCGGCGGATGCCTCGCCGTTATGTACGGTCAGGGTCTTGATATCTTCGAGGCCCGCGACCCCCACTGCTTTATCTGATCGAAATCCCTGTAGAGGGATGACATACACCAGCATGTGACGAACAGGGATCGCTGCCACTCTGTCCTCTCCGACGGAGAAACCGGTCCTGGTCGTCGGCTGCTATTCCGCACCCTCCCGGGCGATGAAGCCCTGTGTATTCAGACCGGTCGCCGATGGCGTCCCTGCCTTCCGAGCGAGGTATGCCGCGCCGAGCGTCTTGATGTGGCCGCTCACGTTATCGAAGTAGTTGAGGTGGATCTGTTCCTCGTCGATGATCCGCTCAAAGAGCTTCATGCTGACGCTGTCGCCGTTCTCCCGGCAGACCAGGAGAAACTGATTGTAGACATCGATCGTGTTGTCTTCGAGGGTCGAATCGAAGGGAAAGATGGCCTCGACCTTCTGCCCCTTCTTGGCCTTCACGGCGGCCTCCGCGGTCGGCTCCCCGCCCAGCTCCTTGATCCGCTCCGCGAACATCTCCGCGTGTCGCATCTCGTCAACGGCGATCAGCTTGATTTTCCCGGCCATCTCGCCGGAGAGCATGTCATCCAGGTTGTAGTGCTGATTCATGTACTGGGAGATTGCCTGCCGTTCCATCGCCCGCGCCTTGTTCAGCACCTCGATGACCTTTTCCCCCCTTTTTTTGTCGTATCCTGCGCCATGATACACCTCCCCTCTGTGACTCATGCGTCTCGTTGCTCGTACCACAAAAACCTGTTGTACATCATGCCACACATTCCCGGTTCGCACCAAGCCCGTTTTCAAGGGTTTTTATCCATTGACAGAGGAAACTCCGAACTGCTAGAACTATCAACCGGCGGTGCGTGAAAGAGATATGCAGACCATACAGACCGGTCTGTCTCCGGATATTTCAGAAACCGTGGTGGTTCCTTCAGGGGGAGAGCAATACCATGCCGTGGATCAGCGAAGAGTTGTGTACCGGGTGTGAAATCTGCGTCGACGAATGCTCTGTCAGCGCTATCTCGATGGATGCCGGTATCGCATTCATCGATAACAACGAATGTATA
>Ga0272441_10015507_pt1 | contig 10664 bp, 5 predicted proteins | sample SSMProp6N_FD_193582 | JGI IMG/M metagenome (GOLD analysis project Ga0272441, IMG submission 193582) | Marine sediment archaeal communities from Little Sippewissett salt marsh, Falmouth, MA, United States - SSM-Prop-6N | ecosystem: Environmental > Aquatic > Marine > Wetlands > Sediment ...
CAAATAATAATAGATTTTTTACTGTTAAGTAAAGTAAATAGTATTTAAGTAAATTAGGACACATCGATACAGCTTTTTTGTGCAGAAAAATAGATATTTATCTGAAATATATATAAATAATATAATTTTAAGTTAGCTATTTTTAGGCATGTAAGTTGCATCACACAAGTGACATTTTAAGCAATCGGTTGGTCGAATTAAACGGGTTCAGTCCAGAATGCCTACATTCTATAAGCCATTTGTCAGTTATTTTTTCTTTTTTACCGAAAAAGCCTTTTATAAGTTACTCTTTTTCTATTTCTTATTCCACGCGGGTTGTTACTATATATAAATTTTAGAATAATCAAATATTTACATAAAAAACGAACGTGTAATTATAGAGGCGGAGCTTTGTGTTTGAAGCATAAACGATTTTTATATTCCACCTATTTACAGTGAATTGTTAAAGACCCTTTTGAGTGTCCAATTCACAATTAATCCTATTATGAGCAATTGTCGAGGTTGTCGCAGATACAAGAAAAATGTCGTTCCGCTATAGATGGCTTTGCGGTGCGGCATCTGACGCTGTAGATGCAGTATGATCGACTATCCCAAAGGGTTTCAAATTTTACATAATTTGAGACACTTAGTGCCTTACCCCTGAAAGGCTGTCAAAAAAAACAAGAAAATTTTTCGACAGTCTTGTAAATCAGCACCAGAAATGGTTTTCTGAGGATTATTGGTGCTGGTAATTTTTCACATATCTTGGGTTGCGGGCGATAGCCCGCCTTAGTTTATATAGATGTAAAATGCCACTCAAGGTAAAAGTCATAAGTTACAGGGGACACTCGCCGGTTGAGCGCTCGGAAGCATCTTTTGACCAAAACGGCGGCACTATCGGGCGTTCACCGGAAAGACGAAAAAATCACCTGACCCTGCCTGACCCTGAACAATTTATTTCCCGCAGACATGCTTCGATTTCATTCGAAAACGGTCTTTACTACCTCACGGACACAAGCGTGGACGGCACTTACATTCAGAACAAGAACATGCGTGTTTACCGGGATACCGCAGTGCTCGCTGACGGTGACCGGCTCAGGATTGGTGATTATGAATTAATAGTCCATATCCCTTCTAATGAAACATTTGAATCCGCTGCGCACATTTCCGTTTATTCCGGTGAAGATGACGCATCTGTTTCTGGCTTTTCTCGAAACACGAGAGGACTAAATAAATCATTTGGAGATCAGTCGAGTCTTGGAAAAGATAGTTTATGGTGGCCTGACAGCGATGTTTTCGAAGAAAGCTCGGAACAGAGCAACGCCACTGGGCAAGTGGAAGAATCACCGCTTCATGACCCCTTTACACCACCGGACATAGCTGGGGACCCGAATCAATCACAAGAGATACCGCAGAATTTCAATTTCGAAAAACTCATTAGCAATCTGGATGGAACCGATGATAGCTCTGCCACATCTGAATTCGGTGTGGTAGGGAAGCAAGTTGGGCCAATCGATCGAGACGTTTCGGATGAAATATTCGGAGAGCCTCCCTTAAAAGGAAGGGGTGGTGTGCCGGACGCTAATCGGAAGACACCAGGCAGCTTCAAACCGACGCCCGGAACCTCTACAGAAAAGTCGATTCCCCCTGATTCGGCTACAATCGAGCAGATACGCCAAAAGGCCTATCTCGAATTGTTCCGAGTGTTTCTGGAAGCTGCAGGGGTAAAGGAGGATACAAACGCTATAAAGAATGATGACATACCCGAACTCATGCAGACGCTGGGTGCGGTTTTCAGAGAAATGGTCGATGGCATGATGGCCATTTTGCGCGGGAGGGCAGAACTGAAAAGTCAACTCCGCGTTCCGGCGACCGTCCTTAAGCCGGTTGACAACAATCCCCTCAAGTTTTCCCGGATCGTCGACGATGCGCTCATACAATTATTGACGAAGGAGCCATCCGGATTTGTGGAAGCAAAGGAGGCTGTCCACGACGGTTTTGCGGATATCATGAACCACCAGCTGGCAATGACCGCCGGGATACAGGCCGCCGTCATCAGACTACTCGAACGGTTCGACCCGCAACAATTTGCCAAACAATATGATGAAGGCGTCGTATTCCAGAAAAAGGCCAAATCTTGGGATGCCTATAAGCAATTCTATTCTGAAATCGCCAATGAAGCATTGGAAGATTTTTTCGGCGAACCGTTTGCCCGCGCTTACGAAGAGCAGATACGCAAGTTGCGATCCAAAACCAACGACAGTTGAAGTGGCCGAGGGGTAGCAGATGCCAATGAACAACAAGGTCATTTGGACCGAGGGAATGTTTTTACGGCCGCAGCATTTGCAACAACACGACCGTTACACGGAGGATTTGATCAACGGCCGTTGCATAGGGCTCCAATTCTATGACAGAGGGTTTTACAATCTCAGGATCGACGCGAACCTTCTTAAAATCGGCAAACTATCCCTAACGGAATGCAGGGGCATTTTTCCGGACGGTACGCCCTTCAACCTGCCCGGGGATGACGATCTTCCCCAACCGTTGGACATCCCGGAGGATACCCGCAATGAAATTGTATACCTCGCTATACCTCTGCGCCGCTCGGGAGCGGCGGAAACCGACAGTGCCGAGGGTGCGGATAGCCTCGCCCGTTATCGGACGGGCGAAATTGCCGTCAAAGACAACAACTGTGATGCCGAAGGCGAGACTCCGCTTTTAATCGGAAGGCTAAAAACACGCCTGGTATTACAAAAAGCAGAACGGTCCGGGTATGCATGTCTGGGCGTGGCGCGCATTGTCGAGACACGCGCCGACCAGAACATCATCCTCGACGAACATTTTATCCCCGCCAATCTCAATTGTTTGGCCATCCCGCAGCTCAACGGCTTTTTGAGAGAACTTCACGGATTGTTAAATACACGCGGTGAGGCCATCGCCGGGCGGGTGGCAACGGCCGGCCACGGTGGTGTCGCGGAAATCGCTGACTTTCTGTTGCTGCAGATAGTTAACCGCCACCAACCGTTATTTGAGCACCTATCCAACACAACCGGTTTGCATCCGGAAGATTTCTACCGAGTTGCGATTCAGCTGGCGGGCGAGTTGGCGACGTTTTTTCGACCGGAAAAGCGTCCAGCCAAATTACCCGGCTATGACCACGATGACCTCCAGGTCACTTTCTCTCCATTAATGGCAGAACTTCGAGAACTACTTGGCAAGGTTTACCAACCCACTGCGATTCAAATACCGCTCAGCAAGCCCAAATTCGGAGTTTATGCCGCCAAGAGGCCTGACGTGAATTTGCTTCACAATGCTGTTTTCGTCTTGGCCGCCAATGCCCAGGTACCACCCGATTCCCTGCGAAGCTATTTTCCGCAGCAAGTCAAGATCGGACCGGTGGAGGAAATCCAACGGTTGGTCAATTCTGCCCTGCCCGGCATTACCATTCATCCCCTCTCCGTAGCCCCCAGACAGATACCCTTTCATGTGGGGTTTACCTATTTTGAACTTAACAAGCAGAGTGCACTCTGGAATAAGATGGCGACTTCCGGCGGTTTTGCCATCCACATCGGGGGGAGTTTTCCAAGTCTAGAACTCGAGTTTTGGGCCATCAGGAAGGGTTGATGCCATGGTCAAGTCGGATCCTTTTTCGACCTTCAATGATGACGACAAAACCGTCATCCGTCCGTCTCCGGGTGGCCGCAGGCGGCATCCGGCGACTGTAACGCCTTCACCGGTCAATTTCTCCGCTCAATCGGGCCTGGATATAGGGAGCGATTTACCGGATGGGTCAAATCCGCTGATCGCCACTGCATTTTCCCTTTTGTCGATCGTGCCCAAATTGCAAAACCTTCCCTTTCATCACGCCGCAGATGAACTGCAAGGGCAGTTGATCGGCGAGATTCGAAATTTCGAGGGTCGTTCCCTACACCAGGGATATCCGCAGGAACAGGTCAAGATCGCCAGTTATTTTCTCTGCGCGTTGATCGATGAGACAGTATTGAATACGCCTTGGGGCAACCAGAGCAACTGGGGACACAACAGCCTGTTGATCCAGTTTCATAATGAAGCCTGGGGGGGAGAACGGTTTTTCCAGATCCTCGATCGGCTAAAACAGCATCCGGCACAGAGTTTGAATTTGCTCGAGTTGGCTTATATGTGCCTGAGTTTGGGATTTAAGGGAAAATACCGTGTCGCGGGCAGCGGCGTGCGGGATATCGAGGAGCTGCGCCAGGAACTGTACCTGTCGATTCAGAGATCGAAAGGCGATGCCGAACGGGTCCTTTCTCCTCGCTGGCAGGGGCTGCGTGATATGCGCGGCCCCTTCGTACGGCACGTTCCCATCTGGGTCGTCACGGCAGTGGCCGGGGCTCTTGTGGTGCTGACATATCTGGGTTTCGCTTATGCCATCAATCGGTCTTCAGACCGTGTTTACGGACAACTGGCGGGCCTTGCCCGGGAAGAGGTCAAACCGTTGCCCGCTCGGCCGCAACGGCCGGTAGCCCCGGCGATCACCCCAATCCAGGCGGATCGATTCAAACAGCTGCTCGCAAATGAAATTGCCCGCGATTTGGTGGAAGTGCCCGCCCCAAACATGCTGCGTATTTCCAATGCCTTTCCATCCGGCAGCGATCGGATCAAAAAAGATTTCATACCCATGCTGGCGAAGATTGCACGAGAAATTCAAACCGATACCAGCCGCATCGTCGTCGTCGGCCACACCGACAACAGGCCGATTTTCTCGGCCCGTTTCCCCTCCAACTGGCATTTATCGCAGGCCCGCGCCAAGAATGTGGCCAATATACTCATGTCGTCCGCACCGTTGAAAGCCCGCATCCATTTTGAAGGGCATGCCGCCAGCGAACCGATCGCCCCTAATGACACGGCGGAAAGTCGTGCCCGCAATCGACGCATCGACATTCAAATCAGGTGATGTATGAAGGTCATCATCGGATTCCTTAAGAAAAAATCAGCCGTCCAACTGGTGGGCATTACGGCCCTGTGTGCCTTGATCTGGTATGCAGGGCCATGGGTGGCCATCGCCGGCAAGGCCCCGCTTTTGCCCGAATTCAACCGGCTCCTTGCCATTCTGGGCACCGTATTTGTGTGGGCGGTTTATATCCTTTTCAAGCAGGCCCGTGCCAGACGGGCAGATAAACAACTCATCGCCGAACTGTCGGCTCCCCGGGCTGATCCGGCGCTTGAGGCCATCGCCCAGGCGCAAGACGAGGAAGTGACCGACTTGCGCCGAAATTTCGAGGCTGCGCTGCAGAAGCTGAAGAAAACGCGATCCAAAGGCCGGCGCGACAAGCAGTATCTCTACGAGCTGCCCTGGTACATCATCATCGGGGCGCCCGGGTCTGGGAAGACGACCGCCCTGGTCAATTCCGGGCTGCACTTCCCCTTATCGGACCGCAGAGGTGAAAGGGGTGTCCAGGGGGTGGGTGGAACGCGCAACTGCGACTGGTTTTTTGCCGAAGACGCCATTTTCCTGGATACTGCCGGGCGTTACACAACCCAGGACAGCCATCAACCCGTGGATGCGGCCGCCTGGAGCGGATTCCTCGATCTGATCAAGAAGTACCGCCCGCGGCGGCCGATCAACGGTGTGCTGGTAACGATGAGCATACCCGATTTGGTCCAGAGCAGCGAGGATGAGCGCCACCGGCATGCAAGGGAAGTACGCCGGCGGATTCAGGAATTGCATGGGGTACTGAACATCCGCTTTCCCATCTACATGCTCTTTACCAAGTGCGATTTGATCGCCGGGTTCACCGATTTTTTTGCGGACCTGGACCAGGAAGGACGCGCCCAGGTATGGGGCGAAACGTTTCCGGGCCGAGACGCTGAGCCGACAGAAGACCAAATCGCCCGTTTCGGCAATCATTTTGATGAGCTGCTGAACCGGTTGACTCAGCGAACGCTGCGGCGAATCCAGGAAGAAGCGGATGTTCAGCAACGCGGCCTCATTTTGGATTTTCCGCAGCAGATGTCATTGCTGAAACCGGCGATGATGGGCTTTCTCTACGATACCTTCTCGGAGAGTCGTTACGATACCGAGCCCTTACTGCGGGGCGTTTACTTTACCAGCGGCACGCAGGAGGGAACCCCCATCGACCGGGTCCTGGGTCGTCTGGCCGAAGCTTACGGGCTGGATCGCCAGAATCAGCCGGTCTTCAGTGGTCGTGGCAAGGCTTATTTCATCAACCGTTTGTTAAGCGGCGTCGTTATTCCGGAGGCCGAACTCACCGGTGTCGACCCCGGGGTAGAGCGCCGGCGACAAAGGTTGCAATGGGCCGTTTACGGCGGCCTGCTGGTGTTGGTTGTTGGCCTGTTTGCATTGTGGTCGGTCAGCTATGCCCGCAACCAGAACGCCATTGAAAAGGTCAAAAAACAGATCGCGCTCTACCAGTCGGCCCGCCGGGAAATATCCGGATCGGATATGGGCGCAAAGCCCCTGCTGGGGCGATTGAACGTTTTGAGAGCGGCCCACGATCTGTACAAGGACCCCTCCTGGTGGATGAGATTCGGGCTATACCAGGGAGATAAGCTTCAATCCGAGATCGATCGTGTCTATGCACAGCTGCTCGAAAATGATCTTTTACCGCTGATCAAGGCGCGGTTGGAACAGCGGTTGCGTCAGGGGATACAAACCGGCCAAACATCCAATTCCGAAGTCCTCTATGAGTTGTTGAAGGTCTACCTGATGCTCGGGGCACCTGAAAAAATGGACCCCCAGCTGGCCGGGGCGATCGTCGCGAAGGAGTGGGAGAGGAGTTTCTTCAGGGAGCCCCGAATACAAGGCGAACTGTCGGCGCACTCTGATCACCTCTTGGGCAGACCTCTCGATCCGATCGCTTTGAACGAACTCCTCGTCGCCGATGCACGGAGAAAACTCAACGCCATCCCCTTGGCGATGCAAATCTACGCCCTTTTAAAAAGCGAGGCCACGACGGATCATTCCCGCGATTTTCGGATAGCGGACAATCTCGGCCGATATGGCGACCAGGTTTTCGATGGACAGACCATCCAAACCCTGATTCCAGGGTTGTTTACCCATTTTGGGTACACGGACGTTTTCAAGGTGCAGGGCGTGGGCTTTGTCAAGGAGGCGCTGGAGCAGAATTGGGTAGTGGAAAACCCGGCCGCCGACCAGGCCACTGATCTGAACCGGTTGCACGATGATCTACAAAAACTCTACTTTGCCGAATATGAAAGGGTGTGGCGCAATTTGCTCAATACGCTCAGGATAAAAAGCGCACGGGGCATCAACGAGACGATTCAGATCCTGGATCTGCTGTCTTCACCCGATACCCCTATCCGTCCCCTGTTGGAGGCCCTTGAAGAGAACACGTCCCTGACAAGCGACGGGACGGCCGATGTACCGGCCGACCAGCAAGAATCGCCGGGGAGCACCGAAAAGGTAGCGTCGCGATTGAGCCAGGCGCTGCATCAAGATGCCGTCGTTCCAGCGCCTTTGCGCGCAATGGAACGACATTTCGAAGATCTGAACGCCCTGGTGCGGGGAACGGAAAAGTCTCCACCGCCGCTCGATAATGTGCTCATGAGTCTGGCAGAGTTGCGGGATGTCATGATGCAAATCGGCAATTCGGCCAAAAGTGATGAGCAGGCCTTGAAAATGGCCATGGAGCGGATGAGCGGTGCCGGCGCCAGCGACGCCCTCAAACGGGCGAAACTGGAATTCGCTCGTCTGCCCGAGCCCCTGCGGAGCTGGTTCCAGTCCCTGACCTCATTTGGTTGGAAACTCACCCTGAATACGGCGAAGTCGGAGCTCAATTCGATCTGGAAGACGGATGTGCTGACGGCGTACAAAGCAGGTTTAGATCAACGCTATCCGTTATTCAAAAACAGCCCGTATGATGCGACCATGGCGGATTTCTGCCGTTTTTTCGCACCAAATGGCATCATCGACCAGTTCTTTTTAAATCATCTGAAGCCGTTTGTCGACACGAACAGACCCCGGTGGCGACAGGTCTCGATGGACAATTACGGCATGGGGTTGTCCAGAGCGGTGCTGAAACAGTTTCAATATGCGGCGAAAATCCGCGACACTCTTTTTGCAGGCGGCGGGCAGACGCCTGCTGTCACTTTTGCACTGAAGCCCCTTTCCCTGGATGAGAATATTGCCGCCTTCCGGCTCAATGTCGAGGGGCAGACGATCGTCTATCGTCACGGCCCGGCCCGATCGAGCCGGTTTGAATGGCCGGGGCCCCAGACCGACCTGGGCGTCAGGCTGACGTTCCAGACGCTCGACGGCCGGGAAATCAACCAGTCCGCAGAAGGCCCCTGGGCGTGGCTCAGAATGCTGGATAGGGCCCTTGTTGAGGCGACCAGCCTGCCCGATCGTTTTTGGGTAACATTCCAGGAAGGTGGCTTTAAAGCCCGTTTCGAATTGCGGGCCAGCAGTGTCGACAATCCTTTCAAGCTGTCGGAATTGCAAACTTTCCGCTGTCCGGGATCATTGTGATGGCCGTGCCGGTTGTGCCAGGTTTGTATGGAAAGCTGCCCGTCCTGGGCGATTTTGTCTCGCGGCGCCTGCCGGCAAGTTTTGTCCAGACCTGGGACACTTGGATCCAGGAGGCGCTGTCCGCCAGCCGGGAGCAATTGGAAGGCGAGTGGTTGGAGATATACCTGACCAGTCCGATCTGGCGGTTCGTCCTGAGCCCGGGAAATTGCGGCGACAAGGCCTTGGCGGGCATTTTGATGCCGAGCGTCGATAAAGTAGGCCGGTACTTTCCTTTAACTCTAGCAGCCATCCTCGACGATCAGGAAGCCCTTCCATACTTGTTTGTCACGGCAGTGGAATGGTTCGATACGTTGGAGCAACTGGCATTGTCTGCGTTGGAGGATGACCTAAATTTAGATGAGTTCGACCGTAAGCTACAGGACCAACTCCTTACATTACCATTGTCGAGAACCAGGTATCATAGCGAGAGAAACGCTCTCGAGAGAGAAATGAGTGATGCCGCCATTCGAATCGAAATGGATAATCTCGAACAGATTCCAGAGGCTTTCATCGAATTGGGGACTTGCCTGTTGACTCGTTTTTTTTCGGGCTACAGCCTGTGGGGCACAAATGGTTCCGAGCTGGTGAATCCTTCGTTGTTGGTTTACAAAGGTTTGCCACCCCCAGCCGCTTTTTCCGATTTTCTCTCCGGACACCGACAACGGTGTATGGCGGACGTCCCCAACATGGTTTCGTTGTCGACCCATAACTTAGGACTGCCAAAGGCTGATGGTGCCCGGCAACCCCCTGAAACCAATGCTGGGATTTTATTAAAGTGGCGCTCCCGTGGGCGCAGCACCGTCGGCAAGGTTCGGGAGCTTAATGAAGACGCCTTTCTGGAGAATCCGGAAAACGGTGTCTGGGCGGTTGCCGATGGGATGGGGGGCCATATGGCGGGAGATGAAGCCAGCAGGGCGGTTGTCGATGCCCTGATGTCCATATCCGGCAGTGACACTCTTGAAGCACTGTCGGCCAAGGTCACGGAATGTTTGCTGAAGACAAACGACGACTTAATCAGGCTTGCCCGAGAAAAGAATACCGGTCAGATAACGGGCAGTACGGTGGTTGTCATGTTGGCTGTCGGTCAACAGTGTGCATCCATCTGGGCGGGAGACAGCCGTCTCTATCGTTACCGGGGCGGTCTTTTGTCGCAACTGACCCGTGATCATTCGCTGGTCCCCGAGATGGAGCCCCGGGATCCGTCATCTCCTGCGGCATTGGCCGATAAGACCCGCAGCAATATCGTTACCAGGGCTTTGGGCGCCGTCCCGGAATTGGCTGTCGATGTCATTACCTTTGAAGCAAAGCCGGGCGACACCTATTTACTGTGCAGCGACGGCTTGATCAAAGAGGTCAAACCCCAGGAAGTTGCTGAAATCTTGGTCCAGGGTGGGTGCGATGAAAGTTCTCGGGCTTTAATTGATCTCGCTTTGGCTCGCGGTGCGAGAGACAATGTGACCGTCGTTGTCGTGACCGCCGACGGTGACGCCGATATCTGATAACAAATACGTCAGCTTTTATGCACTATGATGGTGACAGCATGGGCTTCTTCAAAAAATCCCAAGGCCCTGGCCGAGGACCGGGAGAAATCCAATCGGTGAACGTGATCGATTTTGATCCGCTTTTGGTTGAAATAACGCCTGAGTTTCCATCCGGCGAGAACGACCTCGAGTACGACCCTGCATTTATCGAGCTTGAGAAAAACATACAGGGTGTCCCCGAAATTGAAATCGGCGGGAAAATCGTTCAGGAAGCCAAAGAACCCAACTGGGCTGAGATCCAAACCGCGGCGGGAGAATTATTGGTTCGCACCCACGACCTCAGGGTGGCGATCTCTCTCACCCGGGCCTTGCTGCATAACGAGGGGTTGATGGGTCTGAGAGACGGCCTGAAACTGCTCCTATGCCTTATCGAACGTTTTTGGGACACTATGCACCCCCAGTTCGCCACCGAAGATAACAATGACCCGACGCAAAGAATCAACACCTTGATGGCACTTTGCGACTACGAAACCATAATTGCCCCTCTCATGGGGGTGACGTTATGCTCATCTCCCAAAATGGGTGTTTACTCTTTGCGAGATATCCATGCCGCCACGGGCAAGCTTTCGATTTCCAAGAAAAATGATAGGCCGTTACCGAGTATGGCCGCCATAGAA